>CEUP01021254.1_pt1 | contig 12033 bp, 9 predicted proteins | sample 531371 | NCBI WGS metagenome assembly CEUP01 (sample SAMEA2622738, study PRJEB7988) | marine metagenome | biome: marine biome (ENVO:00000447); feature: marine epipelagic mixed layer (ENVO:xxxxxxxxx); material: "saline water (ENVO:00002010), including plankton (ENVO:xxxxxxxx)" | depth 150 m
CGTCGTGGTCATGATCATGATGGTCATCATGCTTGTGCTCGTCGTGGCCATGATCATGATGGTCATCATGTTTGTGCTCGTCGTGGTCATGATCATGATGGTCATCATGTTTGTGCTCATCATGACCATGGTCGTGATGTTCGTCATTACCTAGGGTGTGAGATACTGAAACGTGCTCTAAGTGACAGCCTGCGGCTTGGCTAAGAGAGAAGATAACGTTAGCTTGGTTTAATACACTAATCGCGTCTGCCAAGGTCTTTTTCTGGGCGTCATTTTGTGGAGCATGCTCAAACCCTACAACATCAGCACCTGGAGCGGTAATTTCCATCAGAAGTTCTTTACCATCTTGGGCAATATTAAGTTCTACTTCTCCGTGAACGTGCGCATCGTGTTGGCGAAATCCTTCCTCAGCGATTGCTGCATGGCTAACAGTCAAGGCGATGAGTGCTGCGAGTGGTGATAATTTGTACATTTTCAATCCTAAGTATAGTTGCGCCTATTCCAGCATTATTGGGGTCTGGACTTTGGCATTATGATAAATATGGCTCTTTTGGGAGAGCGGGATAACTAAACGTTAAGTTGAAGCGGTGGTGAACGTGCTCGATAGACGAAGGCCGATGGCGCTTGATATTGGTAGCTTTGTTGTGATTCGAAACGATCTGGGAGTGAATGATCATCAGCATTGGGAGTTGCACTGATTATTGCATGGTGGGCTGCTGAAAATAACTCGCAATGATGCTCTTGGTGATGAGAAGGAATTAGGTCATATTGATGCTGGATAAATGCGAAATTCATCCACAGCAGCAACGTAACGCTAAGTAGCGCCAATGTTGAGCGAGAGAATGAAAAACGGCGATTTATATGCACTACTTAAGACCGAGCAAAAAAAGGAACTGTTATACTATAACAGTTCCTTTTCTAACGCTAAATTCAATTTGTGATTAGATGTTATCTTTAATTAATCCAAGCACTTTCTGAACATCTGAATCACTCAGCGATCCTTCTTTTACAAACAGTACCTTACCTTGTTTATCTTGCACTATGATTGCTGAAGACTCTTCGGCTAGCTGCCATGTTTTGGCTACGTTACCGTCTTCATCTAAAACCATAGAAGACCAAGGGAACTCTTTTTTACTGTCTTCCGCTGATGACTTCACGAATGAGCCAGTCCCCCAAATCGCATCGTCTTGGTTGATAATGGACGTGGTTTGATAGCTCTCTGATGGAAATTTTGCTGCAGTAATCGCAGCCATTAGAGGCGCGTTCATTTCTTTCGAACTGCTTCGCCCGGCAATGGCTTGGATCACTCGAACTTTGCCAATCAGATCTTGGCTTGTCCACTGTTGATAGGTTGTGTCGTCACCTTGGATCATAATTTCACCATGGCTTTGAACTTTTACTGCAGGGACGGCTTGGCCTACAGTGATGTTATGTGCCATAGCAAGCATTGGAGAGCATGCGATCGCAAGAGCAAGTAGAGTTTTGTTTTTCATTGTTATCTTCCTTTTGGTAAGCCGAAAAAGTATATACCGAAAAAAGGAAAAGTGTGGATGTGAACGTCGATGAAGTGAAATAGTCCAAATTTTTAACAAAATGATATACATTAAAAACCAGTTGTATATAATGCCGTACAAGTTCTAAGGAATAGAGCTTAAACGCTGAATAAGCCGTTTCACAAAAGGATATTGGAGTCGTTATGCTGCGTGAATTTACCTGTTATCGTCCACAGCAAGTGGCACGATTTGTTAAGACCTTGTTTAAAGGGCAATTTGTTATCTCAGGCATTGGTGAGTTTTCATTCGATCACGGTAAAGTACTGTTGCCGGATGTGAAAGATCAGCAGAAATTAACGATGTTTAAAGAGATCAATCAAGCGATACTTGCACTCCCAGTTTAAAAAAAGCCGCCCTTCGATTTGGCGGCTTTTTTACGTCTGAACGTTACTTCTCTGGAGGGAAACATACCCCTGTACCACCAAGGCCACAATAACCATTGGGATTTTTCGCTAGATATTGTTGGTGATAGTTTTCAGCGTAGTAGTAGTGACCCGCTGGAAGGATTTCGGTGGTGATCGCCGCGTGTTTTTCCCCCAGTAGCTGTTGATATTGCTGCTTAGAGAGCAAAGCCGATTGGTATTGCTCATCGTTGTAAACATATATCGCGGAACGATACTGAGTGCCAAGATCGTTGCCTTGGCGCATTCCTTGGGTTGGATCATGCCTTTCCCAAAACTTCTCTAGTAAGGTTTGCAGTGATATTACTTTCGGATCAAATACGACTCGAACGACTTCGGTATGTCCGGTTTGCCCACTACAAACTTCTTCATAAGTTGGATTTTTGGTGTAGCCTCCGGCGTAACCGACAGAGGTATTGACGACCCCATCAAGCTGCCAAAACAGGCGTTCCGCCCCCCAAAAACAGCCCATGCCGAGAACAATTTTTTCGTAACCTTGTTCTGGTTCCGCGGTCATACTGCTTTGATTGACGAAATGAATGTCATCAAGAGGCAATGGAATATCGCGACCTGGCAGCGCGGCTTGGGCAGATATCATGTTTTGTTTGTCGTGCATCGTTAATTCCTTGTCGATTAAATTTGTTATACAGACCGACCAATTGACTGTTTTCATACAGACTTATCATTTTTCAGGCGGTATTATTCCTTTACCTGATATAGAAAGATAATTAAGCATGTTACGCAAACCTTTACCAGTTCTGATTGCACTTCTTCTCTCTCCCACTCTGGCTTTGGCTAAGGATGTGGATCTTACGATTGAGGGACTAAAGGGATCGGTACAAGATAATGTGGATGCCTATTTATCTTCCATTCCTGAGCAGGATTACGATACCAGTTTGCGCTTTCAGGCTCGCGTACAACGTAATATTACAGAAGCGCTTAGTGCGGTCGGTTATTACCATCCTACCTTTAAATTTGAAGTTTCAGACAGCGGCGATGAGTTGATTGTAACGGTTGACCGAGGTCATTCGATTCGGCTGACCGAAGTGGATATTCAAATCTCAGGTGAGGCAAAGGATGACCCGGACTTTATCGCTTTGATTGAGAACAGCGGTTTAAAGAAAGGAGTGAGAGTTAATCACAGCCTTTACGATGGATTGAAGTCTAAAATCCGCAATTTGGCTTTGCAGAAAGGCTATTTTGAAGGTGACTACACGCTTAGTCGTTTAGAAGTCGCCCCAAGTGTCCGTAAAGCCTTTGTTCGCCTTCACTTTGATAGTGGGATCCGCTACCACTTTGGCTCCAGTACCGTTACTGGTAGCCAAATTAAGCTGGATCGTGTGATGTCGCTTGCTCCTTACGAAGAGGGAGACGCTTACCTAGTTTCTAAAGTGGGTGAGTACAACCAGAATCTGTCCAATACCGATTGGTTTTCATCTGTGTTTGTTGAGCCAGACCTCAGTAAGTTAGGTGAAGGCCGCGAGTTACCAATGAAGATCTCTCTTGCACCTCAAGCGCGTAATAAATTAGAAACGGGTCTTGGCTATTCGACTGATGTGGGCGTTCGAGGTTCATTAAAGTGGAAAAAGCCCTGGGTAAATGATCGTGGCCACAGCTTTGACAGTAGCATCTCGTTATCCGCGCCAGAGCAGACCATTACGGCGGGTTATCGAATCCCTCTAGAAGATGTCTTGAATGACTATTATCGCATTCAATATGGAATGAAAAACCTTGATAGTCGCGATACGAAAAGTCTGGAGTCCAACCTTGCGGTAGAGCGTCACTGGATACTCGATAACGGATGGCACCGGACGGTATTTGTGCGTTACTTGCTAGAAAACTATGAGCAAGGTTTGCAAGATGATAACGCGCAGTTTGTTTTACCGGGTATTTCATTTTCTCGCAGCAGAATCCGTGGCGGAGCCATGCCAATGTGGGGAGACCGGCAAAGTTTCACTCTAGAGTATGGTGATCCGAGTGTCTTTTCTGAAACAAGAGTGGCTCGATTCCAAGGTGGTATGACCTGGGTTCGCAGCGCTGGTGACAATCATCGTGGTCTTTTCCGAGTAGATGGCGGCGCTAACGTCGTTGAAGAGTTTGAGAAGCTTTCACCGTCACTTCGGTTCTTTGCTGGTGGTGACAACAACTTACGTGGTTATGGTTTCGAGTCGATCTCACCAAAAGATGAAAGTAATGCACTGACTGGTGCTAAATATATGGTAACGACGTCGCTAGAATACCAATACCGTCTCTATGGTGACTGGTGGGGTGCCTTGTTCTATGACTATGGTGATGCATTTAATGAGTCACCAGAGTTTAAGCGAGGTACTGGTTTTGGTGTTCGCTGGGCGTCACCTGTCGGACCGATTCGATTAGATTTTGCATGGGGTCTTGATGAAGACGACCCTGATAAACGATTTAAAGTGCATTTTACCTTGGGGCCTGAACTATGACCAAAGTGGTATTAAAGTGGTCGAAATGGCTTTCATTTTCTCTACTAGGACTGTTGCTCACGCTAATCTTAGGCGTGAGTTTTTTGCTATTTACTCATCCAGGCTTAGGAACCATTTTATGGGCGGCCGAAAAATTTGTTCCCCAGCTAAAGGTTGAGTCTTATCAAGGCGCGCTGTTCCCTCGCTTTACACTTAATCAAGTTCAATTTAATGATTCTGATTTGGGTATTGAAAGTGAAGTTCGCTCTGCGACATTGGCCATAAACCCTCTTTGCTTCACTGAACCGGGCGTATGTGTGGACGAGCTAGCCATTGATGGTCTGAGATTTTCGATGCCAGAGAGTGCGCCTTCCTCTGAGCCAGAAGCAGAATCATCAGGTAGTGGTAACATTTCCACTCCAGTGCCTATTCGCGTTTCTCGTATCGCACTCGACGATATCGACTTGAATGTATTAGGAAACAAAGTCGATTGGCAGTCATTTACCACGGGCTTTGTTTTTCAAGGCAATCACTTGAGATTAAGCAAAACGGCATTGCAAAAGATGACTTTGGAACTGGCAAGCGTTGAAGAAGCGCCAGTGACACCACCGCCAGTGACAACAGAACCAACAACCATTGAACTGCCTGATATTGAGCTTCCTCTGCAAATGGAAGTCGTGCGTATTGATGTCACTGACTTTGAGCTTAAACAGGATACGCCGGTTATCGTGAACCATTTAGGGTTAGAAGCGAAAGCTTCTGGTTCACAGGTGACAGTTTCAACGTTAGAACTCGATATGCCAGAGGTGGAGGCAAAACTCGACACTCAAATTACGCTAAATAATGGCTACCCATTAAGCTTGAACCTTCAAGCGACGGTAAAGGAAGAGACAGCGAAAGGGCAAGCGCTCTCTTTGTCGGCGACTGGGAGTGTTGCGCAGCTCGCTTTGGATGCTTCGTTAAGTGGCTTAGCACAAGCGGAACTGCAAGCTAAATTGCATCCGCTTGACCCTGATTTACCGTTTGATATTGCACTCCAAAAGGGCAAAGTTCAATGGCCTCTGCATGGCAAAGGTGATTACTTTGTTGATATCGAAGAACTAGAATCTCAAGGCTCGTTAAAAGGGTATGACGTAAAGTTAGCGACGGTCATTAAGGGGAAAGAGCTGCCCGATCTTGATCTGGAGGTTAACGGCAAAGGCACACTGGAACAAATCAACCTGAGCTCTATGACTCTGAATACTCTTGGTGGATCAGTGTCTGGTGATGTAATGGCTAACTGGCAGAAGCCAATTAACTGGGCTGCAAATCTTTCGTTGACTCATATTCAACCTGGCCTCCAGTGGCCTGATGCGGAAGGGGATATCAGTGGCGTTCTGTCTACCACGGGCTCTTTGACGCAAGCTGGTGGCTGGCAAGTGTCGGTGAGTAAACTCGATATCGATGGTGTACTACGTGAATATCCTCTGAACGTTGAAGGTAGGCTAACTGCGTCAGACCTTCAGGGTAAAAGCGATTTTCATGTGGATACTCCGGGGTTGGTGCTTTCTCATGGTCCCAATAACGTCAATGCCAAAGGATCTTTGAATAAAAACTGGAATATGGATCTGTCACTCGATTTGCCTGAGCTCGCCAAGTCCGTTCCAGATTTAGCGGGGAAAGCTATTGGTGATGTTCGATTACGTGGCCCGCTAAAAGAGCCAAAGGTCTCTCTCGCGTTAGATATTGATTCTGTTGATTGGCAGCAGCAGGCTCAAGTACAACACGTTACCCTGAAAGGGGATGTATCACCGCTTCCAGCACCTAGTGGTGACTTAAAATTGGTGGTGAAAGAGGCAAGCTATCAAGATTATATCGTTGATGATGTAGAGTTGGCGTTCAGCGGTACTCAGAAAGCGCATCAATTAACGTTGGATGTTACGTCTAATGTTGCGTCGACTAGTCTAGCGTTGTCTGGCTCATTGATTGAGAAGCCCGATATCTTATGGAATGGCGCAATAGAGCGTATGACTCTCTCTTCTCAGCAAGGGGAATGGACGTTAGCTGAGTCGACATCATTAGGTTTTGCTGCTGCGACTGAGCGAGTATCGGTTGCTGCGCACTGCTGGCTGCAGGCTGACTCTTCCATTTGTTTGAATGAAAATATTGAAGTCGGAAAAAGTGGTGAAGCGAGCTTGAGTATCAAGCAGTTTGATTTTGAGCAGATCAAAGCGTTTGTCCCTCAAGAAACTGAGCTTAAGGGGGAAGTAAATGCAGACCTCTGGGCCAAATGGAGTGAAGAGGGCTCACCTGAACTGAAGGCGACGATTAGCTTGCCAAAAGGTGACGTTACACAAAAACTGGATACGCCGTTGAACGTTGGTTGGGAGGCGATTGAGCTCAATGCGAATCTAAAACAAGATCGCTTAGATGCTGACTGGTTAATTGATATTCGTGACAACGGTGATATTTCCGGTCGAGCAACCATTCCAAATGTTGCCGTTGAAGATAAACAAATTGAGGGCAAGCTGAATCTTTCTACTTTCAACTTGGACTTCCTGTCCCCTTTGTTAGGTCAGTACAGCCAACTTAAATCTAATATAACCACAGAACTCGCGTTATCTGGTCCTTTGTTACAGCCGAAAGTGGAAGGTCAGTTCTTGATTGAGGATATGTTGCTTCATGGCGATATCTCACCAGTACAGGTTGACTCTGGCGAGTTGAAAATCGACTTTTCAGGCTATCAAGCAACGCTTACTTCGGCGTTGAAGACACCGGATGGAACCTTGAAACTCACAGGTGATGCCGATTGGCAAAACTTGCAAGACTGGAGCACTCGCTTACGCGTTTTTGCTGATGAACTCAAAGTAGAAGTACCACCGATGGTTGAAATGAAAGTGGTACCGGACATGACGATCTCAGCCTCGCCAAAAAATGCAAAAATCGAAGGCGATATTGCGCTTCCGTGGGGACGAGTGGTGGTGGAAGAGCTTCCTCCAAGCGCTATTGGTGTATCCAAGGATCAAGTGATTCTTAATGCTCAACTGCAGCCAGAAGACAGCACTACCTCGATACCATTTGCCGTTGAAACCAATATTAATATCTCGATTGGCGATGACTTTAAATTGTCAGCCTTTGGTCTAGAAGGTGGATTGGTAGGTAAGCTAAATGTCGCTCAGCGTGATAAAGGCCCATTCGTTACTGGTGAAATTAACATTGTCGATGGCTCCTACCAGTCATTTGGTCAAGACTTGGTCATTGAGCAAGGAAAGATCTTGATGAATGGTCCCGTAGATCAGCCATACGTACAAATCAAAGCAATTCGTAACCCAGATAATACCCAAGATGATGTGACAGCGGGTGTGAAAGTGACAGGCCCGGCAACGGAGCCTGTTGTCACGATCTTCTCAGATCCTGCGATGCCTCAAGCGAATGCATTGTCATATCTGCTTAGAGGTCAAGATATTGATGGTGAGTCGGGTGGCAATGCAATGACCACAACGTTAATTGGCTTGAGCTTGGCGAAAAGTGGCCGCGTAGTCGGTGAAATCGGTGAAGCGTTTGGTGTGCAAGATCTACAACTAGATACAGCGGGCTCAGGCGAAGAATCTCAGGTAACGGTCAGTGGATACGTTCTGCCAGGGCTTCAGGTCAAGTATGGCGTTGGTATATTTGATTCTGTTGGAGAGTTCACCGTCCGTTACCGATTGATGAAAGATCTCTATGTTGAAGCAGTCACTGGAGTGAGCAGTGCAGTAGACTTACTCTATCAATTCGAATTCAACTAAATTTAAAAGACAACGAAGTCAGGGAAAGGCGATGCAACATCTATTATTTGTTTACGGTACCTTGCGTAAAGGGGAAAGTAATCAGGGCTTTCTTGAAGCGGCTGAATTTTTGGGATGTCATGAAACGCCTCCTGAGTACGCGCTTTATGATTTAGGTGCGTATCCTGCTGTAACTGAAGGCCATAGCTCGATTACCGGTGAAGTTTACCTCATTGATGATGAAACGTTAGCTCGAGTCGATGAACTGGAAGACGTACCAGTCGAGTACCGACGTGAGCAAATTGAAACACCGTTTGGGCGAGCTTGGATTTATTTGTATCAAGACACCAGTCAGTTAGATAGCTTGTTGGCTTCTGGAGATTGGTGCCAGCGCGTTTAGAGCGTTTATTTGGAGGGATGGAGATGAATAAAGTCATTATCACCGCATTTATTTTTTTACTTGCTGGATGCAGTGCTTTACCTATCCCCCAGTCGGGCTCTGTCACTGATTGGAAAGCTTACGGTGAGCAGAGAGGTCAGAAAGGATTGCTCAAGCAAACGGAATCGCGATTGGCTAAACAAGATAAAACGGGAACATTTAATCGTGCGCTGTATGCAGCCTATCTAGAGGGTTACCAACAAGGTCGTTTGATTTACTGTGAACAAAACCCATATATGCTAGGAGTTGTGGGAAAACCTTATTATGGGGTGTGTGATGATCTCAACCCATTTTATTATCAAGATTATATGTCTGGCCGAAGTGCCACGGCAGGACGTTTATAAAGAAGCCCGCTGAATGCGGGCTTTTTAAATGCGGTTTTAGTTAGGCTCTCGCAGAGAGGTTTATTTTTGCGCGCGTTCGTAAGACTCTAGGATTTCTTGGCGAGCGGCTGCTACATCTTGCCAACCATCGACTTTCACCCATTTACCCGACTCAAGCTCCTTGTAACGTTCGAAGAAGTGCGTGATCTGCGCTTTAAGCAGCTCTGGAATATCCCCAACATCTTGAATGTGATCATATTCTTTTGACAATTTAGAATGCGGTACAGCAACAACTTTTGCATCTTCACCTGATTCATCGGTCATTTTTAATACGCCAACTGGGCGACAACGAATGACCGAACCTGGCATTAGTGGGTGCGGAGTCGGGACCAGCACATCCACAGGATCACCATCAAGCGAGAGTGTGTGATTTACGTAGCCGTAGTTACATGGGTAGAACATAGGAGCCGACATAAAGCGGTCGACAAATACTGCGCCAGAGTCTTTGTCGACTTCGTATTTAATCGGATCAGCGTTTGCGGGAATCTCAATAACTACATAGATATCATCTGGAAGAGATTTGCCTGCTGGTACGTTGTTTAAGCTCATTGCTAAAGTTCCTTTTTGTAGAAGTATGGGCTGAAATTTAACCAAAATACCTTACTGCTAAACTCGGTTTTTTGTAAATGTGTAAGGCGAGACTTTGCTCAAGAAAATCAGATTAATCAATACTGATTATAGAAAAGGCGCTCGATGAGCGCCTTAAGGGAAGTTATTGGTCTTCGTCTCGATTGAGTTCTAGGAATTCCTCAACCTTTTTCACCATGTTGGTTGAGCCGACAAAGAAAGGAACACGCTGGTGTAACTCGGTTGGCTTGATATCCATGATTCGATTGACACCGTCAGACGCCACACCGCCAGCTTGCTCAATAATGTAGGCCATTGGATTGCACTCATACAGTAAGCGCAACTTACCGTTTGGATGGCTCTGGGTACTTGGATATAAGTAGATACCGCCTTTTAGTAAGTTGCGATGGAAGTCTGCTACCAATGAACCGATATAGCGCGAAGTGTATGGACGCTTCTCGCTAGGCGCGTTTTCTTGGCAGTACTTGATGTATTTCTTCACGCCCATAGGGAAGCGAATGTAGTTGCCTTCATTGATAGAGTAGATAGTCCCATCTTCAGGGATCATCATATTTTCATGTGACAAACAGAAAGTGCCTAATGATGGATCGTAAGTAAAGCCATTCACACCGTTACCTGTGGTGTAAACCAACATGGTTGACGAACCATAGATCACATAGCCTGCAGCAACTTGTTTGTGACCTGGTTGAAGGAAGTCCTCTTCCGTTGGCGGTGTACCAATCGGTGATACGCGACGGTAGATAGAGAAGATAGTACCAACCGACACGTTAACGTCGATGTTTGAAGAACCATCTAATGGGTCCATCAATACAACGTATTTAGCGTTTTTGTTGAGTTCTTTGTTAAATGCTACCGCTTCGTCTTCTTCCTCACTCGCGACACCACAAACTTGGTCACGAGCTTCGAGTGCTGCTTTAAACTTATCGTTGGCGTAAACATCAAGTTTTTGCTGATCTTCACCTTGGACGTTTTCAGAACCTACTGCCCCGGTAATATCACCAAGGCCAGCGGCATTGATTTCTCGGTTTACAATTTTAGCAGCAAGGCGAATTGAAGAAAGTAGGGATGATAGATCACCGCTAGCGTGGGGGAAGTCCGCTTGCTTTTCAACAATGAACTCGCCAAGGGTGCGCATTCCAGACATGGTTATTCCTTAAAAGTCGCTTCAAAATAGTGGGGGTGGGGCATGAGTGATCTCTAGTTGGATCGTTTCAAAATGCCTGATGTAAGTGTAAGAGCAGGATCTTTTTATTGGTAATGAACTAACTGTTTGAGATCTCAATTTATTTGTCGACTTGATAATGGTTTTCATACCCAACTATTCACTGTATGTCGTGTGTAAAGATTGTTCAATTAAGTTAGGCTTGCGTCATTCAGTGATCAAAGTAGTTCGCTTTTCAGGGCTTTATCGCCATAATGTCGAGACAATTATTTGCCTGATACAGGGTCAGTTTATGCATATTCATATCTTGGGAATTTGTGGCACGTTTATGGGTGGAGCCGCGGTATTGGCTCGTCAGCTTGGTCACAAAGTGACGGGAAGCGACGCGAATGTTTATCCTCCCATGAGTACCTTGCTTGAGTCTCAAGGTATTGAAATCATTGAGGGCTTTGACCCATCTCAGCTTGATCCAGCTCCTGACCTCGTGGTTATTGGCAATGCGATGAGTCGTGGCAACCCTTGTGTTGAACATGTGCTTAATAGCAATCTACGCTACACCTCGGGTCCTCAATGGTTACAAGAGTTTTTACTGCATGATCGTTGGGTGTTAGCGGTATCTGGTACCCATGGTAAAACCACCACTTCCAGCATGCTCGCTTGGATCTTAGAAGAGTGTGGTTATCAGCCGGGCTTTTTGGTCGGCGGCGTATTGGGTAACTTTGGTGTATCTGCGCGACTAGGTGAAAGCATGTTCTTTGTTGTTGAAGCAGACGAATATGACAGTGCTTTTTTCGATAAACGTTCTAAGTTTGTTCATTACCACCCACGTACTTTAGTGATGAACAATCTAGAGTTCGACCATGCTGATATTTTTGATGATCTTGAAGCCATTAAACGTCAGTTCCACCACTTAGTTCGCACCGTTCCAGGCAATGGTAGAATCTTGGCTCCCAAGCAAGATAGCGCTTTGGCTGATGTACTTGAGCGAGGTTGCTGGAGCGAAACTGAGTTCAGTGGCGAGCAAGGAGATTGGCAAGCGGAAAAAGTCGTCAATGATGGTTCTCGCTTTAAGGTTTTCTTCCAAGGCAGTCAAGTCGGCGAAGTGTGTTGGGATTTAGTTGGAGATCATAATGTCGACAATGCCTTAATGGCGATAGCGGCAGCGAGGCATGTTGGTGTAACACCAGATCTTGCATGCGAAGCGCTTGGAAAGTTTATCAACACTAAGCGACGTTTAGAGTTAAAGGGCGAAGTTGAAGGTGTGACGGTTTACGACGATTTTGCCCATCACCCAACGGCGATTGAACTAACCTTAGGTGGATTACGTAA
>CEUP01007159.1_pt1 | contig 11923 bp, 8 predicted proteins | sample 531371 | NCBI WGS metagenome assembly CEUP01 (sample SAMEA2622738, study PRJEB7988) | marine metagenome | biome: marine biome (ENVO:00000447); feature: marine epipelagic mixed layer (ENVO:xxxxxxxxx); material: "saline water (ENVO:00002010), including plankton (ENVO:xxxxxxxx)" | depth 150 m
AACATGGTATGTGAATGGTACCAATATGTTCCTGATTGAATTAGTGGAAACTCATATTTTTGAGTTTCTCCGGGTAAAATGGGCGGAGTAGTTAGATATGGAACTCCATCGTAAAAGTTGGGTAACAATAAACCATGCCAGTGGACAGAGGTTTCTACATCCATTTCATTTTTTACATATATCACTGCATAATTCCCTTCTGTAAACTTAAGAATTGGCCCCGGCGTAGTTCCATTTACCGTCATGCCTTTTACTTCTTTGCCAGTCTTATTAAGCGTTTCTTCTTTTATCGTGAGGTTATAAACTACTGTATCTGTTTGAGCTGATGCCGAAAAGATTTTTACAGTGAGTATAAACAAGATAATAAGTGTATTTTTTATATTCATTAAACTAAAGCGTTAATCGTAAAATTTTCAGATAGACATTTCTATCACATCTTATAAAACAATTAACAATATCTTGCCAAGCAGAATATAGGATTTAATCTATTGATAATCAATTATATATAATTTAGTCTATCTTAGATCAGTGTGTCCAAAATTACACAATGCTATGAAATAGATTCTACAAGAGTATTCATATATTTCATGAAAATTTCGAGATGAAATATATTTTAATACTTAAAAAAATCACTATTGTATATATTGTTATTTTATAAACTAAATAGGATTAATCCATAGATATTTTCTGAAAATATTCTATTAGTGTATTTTTCTCTTTGTTCGAAAGTCTTGCATTATTGTGCATTATTAAGTAAGTAGGTAAAGGCATTTTATTATCCTCAATTTGACTGATGATTGACCTTATTTTCATCTGCTTCATCCTCTGTGAAAGAGAACCAAATTTTGAAAAGTTCAACTCTGAGATACCATTTGAAATATGATTTTGCAACAACCAATTAATAGGTTGAATTTTACTATACCATGGATAATTTGTCTGATAGCTGTGACAGTCATAACAAGATACGCGAATTATATCTCTAATTTCATTAGGGGGCTGAAAATCCTTAATAAAATCATTTGAAGGTACTTTGTGTATTTCATTGTATTGAGTAGGGATAAATTGTATCCCTACAAATACAAATGAAAAAAAAATAATAAGATGTTTTAAGGCCTTCCTCATTTCATTGAGATTGTTTCTTTTACAGAGCCACATGTAAGCATCTTACTTCCAAATAATGGGTTTTGTATTTCAGAGGACGTACTCAGCCACGAGCCACCTTTCCCCTTATTAAACATTGGGCAATATTGCTGATACAAAGTCCTATCTGTACCTGTCAAGGCAATTAAATCCACAAAATCTTTAGCCATACTTTCAAAATGCTCTCTTTGATGAGCTATTTCACTTTTGGCTATGTGTTTACCATGCACCTTAACTACCTCAAGTATTTCTTTTATCTCAGCCTGTTTTGTTGCATCATAGGATGCTAAATTTATTTGGAGAGCAGCCTCTGACAATTTTTGCCCAGCATTTGCAGCTGCCTTAGAATTATCTTGAACTAAAGCATTCTTAATCTCTAAATAGTTATCTATTAGAATAGTAATGGTACTATTTTGTTTCATGGTCATTTCTACACTTTCTGACATTGCATGTCCAGCTTCATTTGCCTTTGCTTCATGATCATGTTGACCAACAACCTTTTTCTGATTATTACTATTTCCACATGCAAATAATGATAAACTTACACTTACAATAAGTGCTAATACAAACATTGATTTTGACTTTTTCATTTTATTATAAATTTAAAAATTAAACATTTGAATTACAGTCTGAACAAGTATGAATAGATGGGTCTTAGTATGAAAGTTCATTTTTTCAGACAAATGATATGTCCCCAATTTTACAATAGCTTTCATTTTATTGTTTTAGTAGTTTCTCCACAAGAAAGCATTGCTTGTCCGAAATAAGGATTCAAAATATCCTTTTCTTTACTTAACCAATCTGCTCCCTTATTAGAATCTGCCATAGGACAGTGTTGTACATAAATTGGAGTAGCTATTGGATCGAAGGATTCTACAATGGCAATCATTGTTTTTGAAATACTAATGAAGTTTTCTCGGACTGTTTTAATTTCAGAAAGATGTTCAATGTGTTGTATACTCTGTTTTAATACAGATGAATGTTGCATCCAAACAGAATGTGCATCACCTTTAAAGAGATTCATATCTACCTTATCTAGTAACTTACTTAACTCAACACCAGATTCCTTAGCCTTATCAAAATCATCATTCACCAATGCTTCTTTCATGCTAAAATAGTGAACAAATAATGGCTTTAAGGCCTCTTTCACTTCGACAGTTACTGATATTTTTTTTGAAGTCATTGGCCCATTTTCCATGTTTACGTGAGTATTTCCACCATGATTATGACCTGTCATAGCCATGCCACCTTCTGGATTCATCATACTAGGCTTGCCTGCCAATTGAGCAGCAGCATCTATACTAAAAGTTCCATTGATAGCAATCTCTTCACCAGGCTCTAAGCCAGATTCAATCTCATATCCTCCTGCCAGCTCAGGTCCTAGTGTAACTTCTCTCATCAAAAAGCTAACACCTTGAGCAGTATTTTGCATCACATATACTACAGAGCGTTTTCCTGTCCACATAACCGCAGATTTTGGTACAGTCAATAGAGAGTTTGTTTCACTATAATTTGATTGTACTATTCCATTAGCAAACATTTCTGGTTTAAGTAATAGATTTTTATTACCGGCTTCAACTCTTGCTTTAGCTACTCTGGTTTTGGGATCAATCACAGGGTCAATGTAGCTAACGATACCATCAAATGTTTTTCCGGGATTGGATGGGATTGTATAGCTGATCGAGGCTCCTTTTTTTACCCATGTCATATCAGATTCATAAACATCAAACAATACCCATACTTTTGATAAGTCGGCAATTTGGTAAACAGCTTGACCTGTTTTAATATAATCACCAAGATTGACCATTTTTTTCGTTACATACCCTGATACATTTGCCAGTATAGGAAACTCCTCCATGGTTTTTCCTGAGGTCAAAATCTGGTGAATCTGATTTTCTGTCAGTTTCCAATTTTTCAATTTCTCCTTGGCTGATTTGAATAGTCCGGGTTGTGTCTCTTTAATTTTTTGAGCTTCAAATAATTCTTCTTGAGCTGTCACTAATTCAGGAGAATAAATATAAGCTATCACCTGACCTGCTGATACAAAATCACCAGTAAAGTTTACAGTAAGTTTTTCAATTCTACCTGGAAGATGAGATGATTGAGTATATAACAAGCGTTCGTCAGCCTGAACTTTACCGGTTAATCGTATTGATTTCTCAGCATTTTTTTTGCCAACCACCATTGTTTCTATTTGTGCCAATTGCATTGCTGTTTGAGACATACTTACTGCCATTGGATCAATTTCATCAGTATTTTTTTCCAATGGAATAAGTTCCATTCCACAAATAGGACAATCACCGGGTTCATTTTTTCTAACTTGAGGGTGCATAGAACATGTCCAAATTGTGGATGATGATGCTTCTGTATGATTATGTTCATCTACTGGAGATTTATGGAATTTTCCAAAGATGAACCATCCTAGTAACAAACCTAAGATAAGTGTGCTACTTGCTATGATAACGGTTGATTTATTTAGATTTTTCATTTTATTTTTTAATTTGCCTTTTTAACAATTGTGCATTTAAAGCGACTATTACAGTACTTAGACTCATTAAAACAGCTCCTATTGCTGGACTTAAAAGAATTCCTACACTTGCCAAAATACCCGCTGCTAATGGTACTGCTACAATATTGTAGCCTGCTGACCACCATAAGTTTTGCATCATTTTTTTATAAGTTGCCCGCCCAAATAAAATAAGATTGGTTATATCTTGGGGATTGCTATTAACAAGCACTATATCTGCAGTTTCTGCAGCTACATCTGTTCCTGAACCAACAGCAATACCTACATTAGCTTGTGCAAGAGCTGGTGCATCATTGACCCCATCTCCTGTCATTGCTACGAAATATCCATTTTGTTGATGTTCTTTTATAATGCGCTGCTTGTCTTCTGGTAAAACTTCTGCATAGAAGTTGTCTAGTGATAGTTGATCACTTACCGCTTTTGCAACTCTTTGATTATCACCAGTAGCCATAAATACTTTTATACCTCTTTCTTTGAGTGTATTGATAGCCACCAAAGATTCCTCACGTATTTCATCGGCAAGAGCAATATAACCAATAAGCGAACTGTCAATCAAAACAAATACGACTGTTTCATCATCAGATTTAAAAGCATCAGATGGAGCTTCAACTCCAAGCTCTTTAAGCATTCCTGGACTTACTATTTTAATTTCTCGATCTTTAAATCTTGCTTTTATGCCTTTTCCTGTGATATTTTGGAAATGCTCAACTGCACCTAAAGTCAAATCTTTTTCTTTTGCTTTCCTAACAATACCCGCTGCAATAGGGTGTTCTGAACTATTTTCTATAGATGCTGCTATTTGGAGCAACTCATTATCTGAATGTGAATTAGAAATACTTTTATAGCGGGTAACTCCAAATTCACCTTTTGTTAAAGTTCCTGTTTTATCAAAAATGATTGCCGTAATTTTACGAGCATTTTCAAAAGCAGTTCTATTTCGTATTAACAATCCATTTTTTGCCGATATTGAGGTAGATATGGCTACAACCAAAGGAATCGCTAGACCCAATGCATGGGGACAAGATATAATCATAACAGTCACCATACGCTCTAATGCATAATCAAAGTCTTTTCCCATACTCAACCACACTACCAGCGTTGTTAGTCCAGCGCCCAAGGCCAAATAGAATAACCATGCTGCTGCTTTATCAGCCAAATTTTGGGTTTTTGATTTAGTTTCCTGGGCTTCTTTCACCATACCAATCACTTTAGATAGGTAAGAATCCTCACCTGTATGTTTTACCTTGACTTTTAGTGACCCATGCTCATTTACTGAACCCCCGATTACTTGATCATCTTTATGTTTAATCACAGGTTTTGATTCTCCTGTTAACATAGATTCATTTACATGACTTTCACCTTCTACAACAATTCCATCAGCAGGCACTTTTTCTCCAGGTCTTATCAGAATCATTTCATTACTTTTTATATCTGCTATAGGAACATCCTCATACACTCCATCTTCTTTGATTCTACGGGCTATAGATGGCATCATCTTGGCCAATTCCTGTAATGCATTAGAGGCTCCCATCACTGACTTCATTTCTATCCAATGACCTAATAGCATGATAACAATTAAACTAGCAAGTTCCCAGAAGAAAATTTTACCATTGAGGCCAAAGACAACAGCCGAACTATAGAAATAAGCAACTGAAATTGCCAAAGCTATTAAAGTCATCATACCAGGAGATCTTTTCTTTATTTCCTCCACCATTCCTTTTAGAAATGGCCATCCTCCATAAAAGAAAATTACAGAAGAGAGTATAAACTGAATGGACCGATCACCTTTAAAACCCAGTTCAAAACCAACCAAATTCTGAATCATTGGTGCAAGCACAATGATGGGGAAAGTAATCACCAGTGATATCCAGAATCGTTTCTTGAAATCTGCAATCATATGAGCATGATGATTATGGTGATCATGATGCCCATGATGATTTTTATTTGCTATATGTTGTTGATGTTCCATGACTATTTCGCTTTTGCTGTGATATAATCTAACTCGGCCATCTTTATATAATAATCTGACAATGATGAGGCCTTCATTTTTTGATATTTTAATACTTGTTGTTGCATACGCAATACTTCTTCAAAATCTTTTCCTGAGTTGCCGTAAGAACTTAGCAATAATCTCAAAGATTGATTTGACTCTTTTATTTGTTCTTCATATAGGAAAATGAGTTCTGATTGCTTTTGAAGCTCAAACCAGATCATCTCATAAGAACTTGTTAGCCTGTTTGCAACTTCTTCCTTTTGCAGCGAATAAGAAGCTTCCATTAGCTGTGCTTCCTTTTCTGCTGCCTTATATTTGCCCCTGAAAATTGGAAGGCTAACAGACACCATAGGCATTAATACATCTTTTCCATTATCAGCAACAGACATATCTGTTCGCTGACCTACAATTACATAATCCAGTCCAATACCAAGCTTTGGGAGCCCTTGTTTGATAGCTACTTGTTCACTTGCTTTACTTGCCTGAATTTTTAATTCCAACTCAGTTATCAATGGATTGGAAATGAGCATTGTATCTTTTCCATAAGCTGAAGATAAACTAACCAGTGATAAAGAATCTTCAATAACAATTGTTGTATTTTCTGCTCGATTCAAAAGTTTATTAAAGCGTGTTTCAAGTGGTTGTTCCTTTTGCTCTAATATAGAAAGGTTCGTAGAGGCATCTTTTAGCATAATATCAACCCTTAGTACATCTACCATTGCCCCTTTACCGTTTTGAAACTTTACCGAGGCAATATCCTTGTAAGATGAAAGGATACCTATATTCTCTTTTTCAATTTCTACAAGTCTTTCAAGCTCAATAAGAGGATAATAAGCAGCTGAAATCTGATAAAAGAGTTTGTTTTTTGCTTCCAAAAACTCTTGATATTTTGCTTCTGCCATTAAGGTAGCTACATCCTCCTGAACTTTTAATGTCCCAAACCATGGAATCATTTGTGTCAAAGAAAATTTGGCTCGTTGAGGACCAACTCGGGTCTCAACTGGAGAAATGAAGTATCCAAACGAAAGGTTGGCATCTGGCAAGCTATTCACCTGAGTTACACGTTGCATTGATGCTTCAAATGACTTGTACTTTGCTTGCAAACCGGGGTTATTTTCTGCAGCTTCTTTAAAATACGCTGTTAGCGTTTGAGCCTCTAAGTTGAAGCTATACCCCAATGCTAAAAAAACTAAGATTATATATTGTTTCATGACTGGGAGTTTAAAAGTTTACCTTCTTCTCTATAACAATAAATTACTGGAACAATGAAGATACTAATAAGGGCAAATGCCATCCCTCCAAAGGACGGAATAGCCATAGGAATCATAATATCCGAACCTCGGCCTGTAGAAGTCAATACAGGTAACAGTGCAATCATTGTAGTGCCAACTGTCATTAAAGCTGGTTTTATTCTTCTTAGTCCTGCTTCTAATACTGCTGCTCGAACTTCTGCGATTGTCGATGGTTTGTTTCTTTGAAAACTTTGATCAAGGTAGGTAGCTATTAATACCCCATCATCTGTTGCTACTCCAAACAATGCAATGAAACCAACCCAAACTGCTACACTCAAGTTAATGGTATGCATTTGGAAAAGATCACGAAAATTGGTTCCGAAAAGCGTGAAATTTGCAAACCAATTTTGGCTATATAACCATAACATAATAAATCCTCCACTAAAAGCCATAGCTATTCCTGTAAATACCATCAGCGAAGTAGAAACAGAACGGAATTGAAAATATAATATCAAAAATACAATGCCTAATACTAGTGGTACTATGATGGATAATCGTTTTTCTGCTCTTACCTGATTCTCATAACTACCTGAGAATTTATAACTCACACCAGCAGGAACTTTCAGTTCTCCAGAATCAATCTTTTTCTGAATCATTGATTGTGCCGCATTTACTACAGTTACCTCCGAAAATCCTTCTCGCTTATCAAAAAGAACATAACCAACAAGGAATGTTTCTTCACTCTTGATTGCTTGTGGCCCTCGAACATATGTGAATTTTACTATTTGAGATAGTGGGATTTGAGCTCCTGTTGGAGTAGGCATCAGTATTTTACCTATTGCTTCAGCATCATCTCTCAGCTCTCTAGGATAGCGTACCCTCATAGGAAATCGTTCACGTCCTTCTACTGTAGAACTTATTTTCATCCCTCCAATGGCCGTCTCAATTATTTGCTGTACATCATCAACATTTAACCCATATCGAGATATTTCATCTCGATCAATATCTAGGTGTAAATAGGGTTTACCAACAATCCTGTCTGCAAATACGGCTTCTGATTTTACTGATGAAACTTCCTTAAGTGTATTTTCTAATGCTAAACCAAAATTTTCTATTGTCTTTAGATCTGGACCATAAACCTTTATTCCCATAGGTGCACGCATTCCTGTTTGAAGCATTACCAAACGGGTTTCAATGGGTTGTAACTTTGGTGCTGAAGTAACTCCAGGTAACTTGGTTACCTTCACAATCTCATTCCAAATATCATCTGGTGAATGAATATGTTCTCGCCAATTTCGATAATATTCGCCATCCTCATCTGCTATTAAATCATTGGCAGTTATACCTTGCTCTAATCCTTCTTGATTAGTAATTGAATCTCCATTTACAGTTATAAACTGCTTATCATTATCAACTTTAAAGCGTTGTCTATGCCCCTTTTTATTTAGTTCATATTCAGGTTTGTAGTTAATCACGTTTTCATACATTGAGATGGGTGCAGGATCTAGAGCAGATTCAACCCTTCCTAGTTTACCCACTGTCAATTCTACTTCAGGAATATTAGTCAACAACATATCCAGTTGACCTACTATCTTTCTATTATATGTTACACCAGAATGTGGCATAGAGGTTGGCATCAGAAGAAAACTTCCTTCGTCTAGTGATGGCATAAATTCTTTACCTATACCTGGAAATATCTCTGTAATTCCTACCCAAACTTTGCTGTCATTTATTTTCCAACCAACTTTTTGAAAGCCAATAGAAACAAACCCAAATATACTATTAAAACCTAACCAGATATTAACCCCTAATAGTATTAGAAGCCCTGGTATGATCAGGAACTTGAATTTATTATTCAAACACCAATTTAGTACCATTTTATAGTTGTACTCTAAAATGGTAAATAAGCCTAGTATTGTACCTACTAATAAGGCCACAAATAAAAAATTAAGTAGTAATGGTTTTGATGCCCCCAATGGCAACCAATATTCTGCCAATAGCCATACTACACCTATTAGAACGATGATTAACTCTGCATAAGTCAACAGGAAGTTTGGAACTTTAGGAAGTTGTTTCTCATTAATGCCCAAATACTTCTTCAATAATGCAATTGAACCAAATAACAGAAGAAGTACACCTGCCCAAATTTGTCCAATAACTATTCCTAATAGTCCAATTGCGATTAATACATAATTACTATATTTTTTTAAAAACCTATTTTGAACCTTAAACCCAAAAAACCAATGTGCAAGTGTCGGTAAAATTATTAAGGAAACAATTAATGCAGATAACAAAGCAAAGGTTTTAGTAAATGCCAATGGGCCAAAAAGTTTTCCTTCTGCTGCTTGCATTGTAAAAACAGGTATGAAACTAACTATTGTGGTTGATACTGCTGTAAGGATGGCTGTTGCTACTTCTGATGCTCCATTATATATGGTTGCTATCAATTTTTGACCTGCTGGTGCTTCTTCAATATGCTTAATTATGTTCTCCGATAGGATGATCCCTAAATCCACCATTGTTCCAATAGCTATGGCAATACCAGACAATGCTACAATATTTGCATCTACTCCAAAATAACGCATTGCTATAAATACCATGAGTACAGCTATTGGAAGTAAACTTGATATCAGAAATGAAGCTCTCAGGTTATAAACCATGACGATAACAACCAGAATGGTTATTAATATTTCAAGAGATAAAGCCTCTTCTAGAGTACCTAATGTCTCATAAATCAGTTCTGAGCGGTCATAAAAAGGGACAATTGTTAGTTGACTTTCCCTTCCATCTGAAAGTGTTTTTTTTGGTAACCCTGGGGCTATTTCTGCTATTTTTTCCTTCACATTATTTATTACTTCCAAGGGATTAGCTCCATATCTTGCTACAACCACACCTCCTACTACTTCGGCACCATCTTTATCCAGTAAACCCCTACGAGTTGCTGGGCCGATAGAAACTACTCCAATATCTTTTATCCTGATTGGCACATTATCCTCGACTGCTACGACTGCTTTTTCTATGTCTTCCACCTTTTTAACATAACCCAATCCTCTAACTAAATACTCAGCCTGATTAATTTCTATCGTTTTGGCACCTACATCTTTATTAGACTTCTGAACTGCCTGCATCACTTTATAGAGTGGTATATTATAGGCTTTCATAGCATCAGGATTCACATCAATCTGATACTCTTTCACAAATCCTCCAATTGATGCAACCTCAGATACCCCTTCTGTAGCATTTAGACCATATTTTACATAAAAATCCTGAATTGTTCGGATTTCATGCAAATCCCATCCCCCTGTTGGATTACCTTTTTTGTCTCGGCCTTCTATCGTATACCAATATACTTGACCTAAAGCAGTAGCATCTGGCCCTAAAGCAGGTTGAACGCCTTCTGGTAGCAGACCCGATGGTAAAGAGTTTAGTTTTTCTAAAATTCTGGATCGTGACCAATAAAACTCAACTTCTTCAGAAAAAATAATATAAATACTTGAAAAACCGAAGATTGACGAACTACGTATGGATTTAACTCCTGGAATACCCAGCAGATAGGTGGTCAATGGATAAGATATTTGATCTTCAATATCTTGGGGTGAACGACCCTGCCACTGAGTAAAAACGATTTGTTGATTTTCTCCAATATCGGGTATGGCATCAACCGGAACAGGATCAGATGGTAATCCGCCTACTTTCCATCCAAAAGGTGCTGTTACAATACCCCAAGCTACAAAAGCTAAAAGTACGAGAATAGTCACCAATTTATTCTCTAGGAAATATTTTATAATCTTATTAAGCATAATTCAATTAAGTTTGATTGAACATATGAAAATTGTTCAATGACACAAGTGTCATTCAGCCCTTCTGCACTTAGCAGAGAGTTGTTAATTGAATTATATAGTTTAAATTAGGAAGGTTTGAAAAAGGGCCTGTATATCCCTTTTCCGCAATGGGGGAGAGTAATAAGAATTGTGAATTAAAGCTGCTACTTTTAAAAAAAGTGGTTGAACAAAAGTATGTACAAACGCTATTAAAAATATTGGATTGATTATTTGATAAGCAGTAGCTATCTCCACATTATCATCCATATCTAAAACCTGATGCTGATTTTCACAACATGTTTTAGACTTCAACCTTTTTCCTGATGAATATTGCAATTCACAATCTTTATCCATTTCTGACATGCCACAATCAAGATCATGTAGTCCGATTGAAACTGAATTTTTTACAGCTTTTCCACCACACAAATGTGTGTCTATTGATAAACCTACATTTGAAATCAATGTAAGTAGTGATAGTAATATGGAAATAGCTTTTTTCATCTTTTACAAAAGAAAAGAAAATTAATTAAACTTGTTTATAGAATTCTGAATTTTATTTACATTATTTTGTCTAAGCCAAACGTTCATCATATTGCCCTACTTTATAAGGTAAGGACTCTATATCATGTGCCTTTATGTAAAATGTACACCTATATTGCCGTAAGTCAAAAAAGCGTATAATGTGCCTTTATGTAAAGTGTATCCTTATGTTGTCATAATATTTATACTTCTATTTTAGAGAGATAGAATGAAAACTTCTTTTCTAATAAATCTGGTAACCTTCATAATAAAACAAACCAATACCTCCTTTTAGGCAAAAATCTGCATTATCTATATGAGGATTAAAATTTTACTCAATATTAAAGATTAGACAGACACATAACTGTAAACTATATAAAAGATGAAAATATCAATTTTGACAAGCCTCTTGATTCTCTTATCATTAGCTGCTCAGACTAGTCCAGTTCTTAAGATTAAATTTGATGATATAGAATCAGGAAATATATTTCTAATTAATGTGCAGAAAGAACTTACTGATACTTTGTCTATTAATGATGGTAAAGTTACTTATGAAGCCAAGATAGCTGCTCCAACTTTTTTTTATTTGATAGTTGATGGATATAATAATACACGCCCACTAGAATTAGTACTTTCTAGCAAGTTAACAGAAATGAACTTTGAAAGTTACAAAGTTGTGGGTGAAAACACT
>CEUP01004925.1_pt1 | contig 11900 bp, 13 predicted proteins | sample 531371 | NCBI WGS metagenome assembly CEUP01 (sample SAMEA2622738, study PRJEB7988) | marine metagenome | biome: marine biome (ENVO:00000447); feature: marine epipelagic mixed layer (ENVO:xxxxxxxxx); material: "saline water (ENVO:00002010), including plankton (ENVO:xxxxxxxx)" | depth 150 m
CAAATAACAGAAATTTTTTTAATTCCTTTTTTTGCTAGTTTTTCAATAATATCTGTGGTGTTTGGTTGCAACCATGCATCTATGCCAAATCTACTTTGAAAAGAAATATCATAAGGTTTATTTGGGTTAAGTTTTTTGATTACGCTATTAACAGTTTCAAAGCAGTGATGGCTATAGCACATTTGATTGTACTTGCTAATAGATTCACAGCATTTATTTTTTATTAAACAATACTTATTTGATAAGTCTAATTTTTTTATTTGTCTTTGAGGCAAGCCATGAAAACTAAATAATAGAAAATCACTTTCATGATAAGCTTGCGATTCGGATATTGATTTAACAATATTATCTATAAAAAATTTCTTATTATAAAAATACTCGATTATTTCATATTTTAAATTTAAATTTAATTTATGAATAATTTCAATTGCTTTGTTTATACATGACCCTGACGTAGCTTGAGCATATTGAGGAAACATCGGAAGTAGTATTATTTTACTTACTCCTGCTTTTTTTAGCTTAATTAATCCAAGCTCTATTGAGGGGTCTCCATATCTCATACCTAATTCAAATATAATATTTGGATTTTTCTTAGTCATTTTTTTTGAAAAATTATTAGAATTAACTAGTAAAGGAGATCCATTATTTGTCCATATGCTTTGATATTGAGGTAAAATAGTTCTAGGTCTAAAAGGTGCTACAAACAAATTTACTATTGCCCATCGCATTATTGGGTTTGTGTCTATAACATCTGGGTCAGACAAGAATTCTTTTAGATATGATCTTATTGCTTTGACTGTAGGCTCGGAAGGAGTTCCTATATTCATTATTAGACAGCCTATTTTATCATCAGCCAATTTAAAGAGAAGAACCTTTCTGAAATAAAAAAATTACTTATATTACACTTATATTACAATTGTAATATAAGCTTAAGAAAATATAAAGATTAGTTTTTAATAAAGAACTATTCGTCTTTTACGCCATGATCTGTAAGAAAATCTATTGCCGCTTGTACTGTTGTAATTCCTTCTGCATCCTCATCGGATATTTCTACATTGTTCTCATCAGTACTAAATTCTTCCTCAAACCCCATGATTAATTCAACTAAATCTAAAGAATCTGCATTAAGGTCATCAGTAAAAGAGGCTGATGGAACTACATCGGCTTTATCTACATCTAATTTTTCAGCTACTAAATCTTGAACTCTTTCAGAAATACTTGCCATAGTTTAAATTCCTCCGTGATTTTAAATTGTGATTTTTTCTTTTGATTCTATTAATGATCCTAATACTCCATTAATAAACTTTGGAGAAGATTCAGATCCAAATAGTTTAGCTAGTTCAACTGATTCATTAGCTATGACTTTTGGAATTGCATCTTTATATATTATTTCATATATAGCCACTCTAAGTATATTTTTATCAATTATAGGCATTTGGTTGATTGGCCAGTCAGGAGCATATTTTTTTATATTTTTATCTATATCAATTATATTTTTTTTAATACCTGTTATCAATAAGTTTGTAAATTCAGTTGAAATGTTATTGTCATCTTCTTGATTGTAAGAATCTCTTAAATCTGACTCAAATAATAATTGCAAGGTTTGAATTCTTGACATTCTTCTACTAGTGAAAACTTGTTTTTGTTTAGGCTTAGTCATTGTTGATATTAATTTGCTCAATTTGTTATTTAGTTATTACTAAAGTTTATTATAGTTTTCATATCAGATATGTTTGAAATGTTTGCTTTTCTATCAATACGTTTCATCATGCCACTTAAAGCTCTACCTGGGCCTATTTCAATAAATCGAGATATTCCGTTATTCATCATATAAGATATTGTCTTGTTCCATTGAACACTTTTACAAATTTGAGTTATGAGTTCATTTTTAATATCATCACCAGTATTTAAAGGAACTGCACTACTATTTGCAACAATGGGTATTTTTGGGTCGTTAAATTCAAGTTCGTTTACAGCATCAATTAATCCTATCATTGCAGGCTTCATTAATGCAGAGTGAAAAGCTCCTTCTACGTTTAAAGGAACTGCCTTTCTTGCTCCTCTTAACGAGGCTAAATCAAGAGCTCTTGCTAGGTTAATCCTGTCTCCACTAATTACTATTTGATCTGGGGTATTAATATTAGAAATATAAGTTCCAGTTTCAATAGCAATTTCTTGGACAATCATTTCATCTAATCCCAATATAGCAGCCATTGATCCAGGGTTTTGATCACATGCTTTTTGCATTAATTCTCCCCTTTTTTGGACTAGCCAGGCTGTGTCTTCAATGTTTAAAACTTCAGAAACAGCTAGCGCTGTATATTCTCCAAGGCTGTGTCCTGCTAAGAGAATAGGAGAGTTGATTTTCGAGGGAGCAATATTTTCATTCATTGCCTTTATGCATGCTAAACTTATTGCCATAATGGCTGGCTGTGCATTTATGGTCTTTTTTAATTCATCTTCAGGCCCATTAAACATTATTTCAGTCAAATTTCGTCCTAAAGCTTCATCTATGTTTTCTAGCAAATCTTTAGCCGCAGCTGAGTTTTCGTATAATTCTTTACCCATCCCAATAGCTTGAGAGCCTTGACCTGGAAATAAATAAGCATATTTTGAGGAGGACTCTAAAGTTTTATTTATTAATGTCATAAATTTACCTAAATTTCTGACGTGCTAGGGGCAACTTCTTTGCCATTATAATATCCACATTCAGAACATATTCTGTGAGGTAAATATGCGCTATTGCATTGAATACATTTAACAGTTTTTACAGGTGTAATGCCTTTATGGGCTCTTTTATCACCACGTCTTTTTTTTGAATGTTTCTTTTTGGGCAGTGGAGGCATTTTATTCTCCAATAATTAAAGTTTTATATTTATAAGATAGATTTGTATATTGATATATTATAAGAAGTATAATCTTTATATAATAGATTTTAAAATTAAAAAGAGTATATAATATTTCAAAATAAAGGATTTCAGCTTTATTAATTTTTATAATTTAAATAATTATATTTAGATCCTTATTTATTTTATTGCTAGTATAGAATTCTAGAACGTCATTAGCTTTTGTGTCAAGTAAGCTTAGTGTTCTAATTTAGCTAAGTTTTGAACAGGAATTAAATGGATTTTGATATAAAAAAAGATGTAATTGTTGTGGGAGCAGGAAATGCTGCTCTTACTGCAGCATTATCTGCTCTAGAAAACGGCGCTTCAGTTTTAATTATAGAAAAAGCTCCAATTCACCTTAGAGGAGGCAATTCTTATTTTTCTGGAGGCTTATTCAGATTTTCATATAATCAAATAAATGATGTTAAAGTTTTATTTGATAGTTTTTCAGACCATGAGAACAGTAAAGTTGATATTGGAAGTTACACTGAGTCTAAATATTATTCAGATATTATGAGCGTCACTGAAGGTTTATCTGACCCTACATTAGCAAGAATTCTAGTAACTCAATCATATTCAACGATGCTTTGGTTGAAGGAAAAAGGTATTAAATGGATTTTGTCCTATGGAAGGCAATCGTTTTTAGAAAATGACAAGCATAAATTTTGGGGAGGTCTAATTGTTGAATCTGTTGGTGGGGGCAAAGGGTTATCTGATTTTGAATTTGGTGCGGTAGAAAAAGCACATGCTGAGATTATGTATGATACAAAAGTTATAGAAATATTTAGAAAAGATTCAGGAAGTATATTGGGTCTTAAGATTAGAAATAAAGATGGCGTTAAAAACATTAAATCAAATTCAGTAATTTTAGCTTCTGGAGGATTTGAAGCTGATCCTCAAATGAGGGCAAGCTACTTGGGAGTTGGTTGGGAATTAGCCAAAGTTAGAGGTACACGTTTTAATACTGGTGATGGCTTGAAATTAGCTCTAGATATTGGAGCACAACCATATGGAAATTGGAGTGGTTGCCATGCTGTTGCATGGGATTTAAATGCCCCTTCTTTTGGTGATAGGGTAATAGCTGATCTCTATCAGAAACATTCATATCAGTTTGGTGTTATAGTTAATATTGATGGGAAAAGGTTTGTAGATGAAGGTGCTGATTTCCGTAATTATACATATGTAAAATATGGTAGAGAAATATTATCTCAACCACAGAGAGTAGCTTTTCAGATATTTGATAGTAAAACTCGACATTTATTAAGGGATGAATATTTTATTCCACAGGCTTCAGTTGAAACATCTGATAATTTAGATGATTTAGCAAATAAATTAGGAATATCTAGGTCAAATTTTTTAAACACTATAGAAGAATATAATTCATCAGTTAATTCTAATTCAAATAACTTTAATCCATCTATATTAGATGGGAAATCTACTAATGGAATTAACCCTCCCAAATCAAACTGGGCATTAACTTTAGATACTCCTCCTTATTATGGATATGCGGTAACATGTGGAATAACATTTACTTTTGGCGGGGTAAGAATTAATGAATTAGCGCAGGTAATTGACACGGAAGATAAAGTAATAGAAGGATTGTATGCTGCTGGTGAAGTGGTTGGAGGTTTGTTTTATAATAATTATCCAGGGGGATCTGGATTAATGGCAGGATCTGTTTTCGGTAAAATAGCTGGTTATAATTCAGCTAGGCATTTTTTAAATTAATAATTAAATATTTAAGAGGAGTAGTTATGCAAGGTAATAATGTAATAGCAAAAATATTAAAAGCAGAAGGAGTTGATTTTATATCTTGTTTTCCTGCAAATACATTGATAGACCAAGCTGCTAAAGAAGGAATTAAGCCAATGATTTGTAGGCAAGAAAGAGCAGGTGTAAATATTGCAGATGGATTTTCCAGAATTAATAATGGGAGGAAGATTGGCGTTTTTGTAAGCCAACATGGCCCTGGTGCTGAAAATGCTTTTAGTGGAGTTGCACAAGCTTTCTCTGATTCTGTTCCAATTCTTATATTGCCTGGAGGCCCACCCTCTGATAAGGTTGGTATTTCTCCAGCATTTTCAGCTTCTCAGCAATATACAGGTATAACAAAATGGTCAGGACATGTAAATAAAGTATCAAGAATTCCTGAACTTATGCGTAAAGCATTTAGCCAGCTAAAAAACGGGAAGCCTGGGCCGGTATTATTAGAAATTCCTACAGATGTTGCTCAAGAAGAATTTCCTGAAAGTGATTTTTCATATACTCCTATTAAACCTTTATTGTCTTCAGCAAGTAAAGAAGATGTTAGAGAATTAGTTACTGCTGTTTTGAAAGCAAAAAATCCAATTATTAATGCTGGTCAAGGAATTTTATATTCTGAAGCAACCAGTGAACTTATAGAGTTTTCAGAATTAACTAATATCCCTGTAATGACTACTTTAGCAGGAAAAAGTGCATTCCCAGAAAACCACAAACTATCGCTTGGCACTGGTGCTCATACTGCTACAGTTATGGCTGCAGAATTTTTAAATCAATCAGATTTTATGCTAGGAATAGGAACTAGTTTTACTTCTTCAAATTTTAATGCACCTGTTCCAGAGGGAGTAACTTTAGGCCAAGTAACCAACTCACATGAAGACATAAATAAAGAATATAAAATTGATTATGGAGCTGTTGGGGATGCAAAATTAGTTCTTCAGCAGATGAATGAGGAAGTAAAAAGACAATGTGGCAATTCTGGTAGGAATGATGAAGCTGGAGTGGTAACCAAAATAGCATCAATAAAGAAAAAATGGTTAGAAGAATGGAATTCAAGCTTAAATTCAGACGAGGTTCCGATTAGTCCATATAGAGTGTTTACTGAGTTATCTAATATAGTTGATGTTTCTAATACTATTATTACTCATGATTCTGGATATCCAAGAGATCAATTAGTCCCGTTTTGGGAAACTGTTGCTCCTCGCACTTATATAGGTTGGGGTAAATCTACACAGCTTGGTTATGGGTTAGGTTTAGCTATTGGGGCTAAGATTGCTAGGCCAAATATGAATGTGATAAATGTTATGGGTGACGCTGCTTTTGGAATGGCAGGATTAGATATAGAGACTGCTGCAAGGCTAGAAATTCCAATTTTAACTATTGTGTTAAATAATGGAGTTATGACACATTATAGCGATCATATGCCATTTGCCACCGATAAATGGCAAACTAATGCTTTGGGCGGAGATTACTCTGGAGTCGCTAAAGCATTAGGTGCTTATTCTGAAAGAGTAGATCAACCAGAAAATATTTCATCATCTATAAAAAATGCATTAAAAGCTAACAGTAATGGTCAGCCAGCATTACTAGAGTTCATGACAAAAGAAGAGTTAAATGTTCCGAAGTTTTGGTAAAATGTGTAGGCTTTATTTGACTATGCTTGTTTAGGGGATATTATGCAAATTGTTAATAATAAAGATACAGATTGGTCTTATGTTATTGGATCATATAAGCAACCTGTTGCAAGTATTAAGCCTGGAGAGGTTTTTAAAATTGAAACACTCGATGCATTTGGGAATAAAGTAGATTCTTCTACTTCAGATATCACAAAGTTAATTCAAATGCCTTATGTGAACCCACTTACTGGTCCTATATATGTAGAAGGTGCTAAAAAAGGTGATGCTTTAGCTGTCAAAATTATCTCAATAGAAGCTGCAAGAGACTATGGAGTAAGTGCAATAATACCTGAATTTGGAGGTTTATGTGCTACCCCATTAACTCGCACATTGAATGACCCTCTGCCTCCAAGAGTAATGATTCATCCAATAGAAAACGATTCTGTAATTTTTTCTAAAGATCTCAATATTGCTCCAATTCCATTTGAACCTTTTTATGGAACTATAGGCACTTCACCTGAAATAGAGGCTGTTTCTTCATTATCTCCTGGTAATCATGGAGGAAATATGGATGCAGCAGATGTATGTCCTGGTAATACAATTATTTTACCTGTAAATGTTGATGGAGGACTTTTGTATATTGGAGATGGGCATGCTGCTCAAGGAGATGCTGAGGTATGTGGAGTTGCCACTGAAATTCCTACTTTAGGTACCTTAAGAGTAGAATTAATTAAAGGTTTATATTTAAGAAATCCTAGAGTTGAATCAAATGAATTCATTATGACTATAGGAAGCGCGAGGCCCATGGAAGATGCAGCAAGGATAGCATTTTATGAATTGATTATGTGGCTACAAGATGATTATGGAATTGAAAAATTAATTGCATATCAGTTATGTTCCCAGGTTGCCAGAGTAAGACTAGCAAATATGGTTGACACATTGTATTCAGTTGTTGCAAAATTTCCAAAAAAATATTTACCTAAATTGAATTAGTAAATTTTTAATAATTTAGATTATAGAATGTAATTTCATATATTCTTTAATATTTGACATACTTAATAAATATCTGTAGTTTATGTGTGGCTTATATAAATAATATTGTCTAATATAGTCTACATTGTGTATTTTGGCATTTTGGCATTTTGGGTGTTTTATGAGTTTAGATCAAAACATTGAGATATTAAAAAATAGGTACATTGATGCTGTTTTATCTGGTAAAAGAAGTGACGCTGTTCAAATAGTATTTGATTCGCAAAAAAGAGGTGTAGATATCTATAAAATATATATTGATATTATCTCTGAATCTCAGGCTTCGATTGGAGAAATGTGGCATAAAGGTATTATTAATATAGCAGAAGAGCATTTAGCTACTGTAACTACGCTAGAAGTAATGGATCAATTGAGATTATATAATATGAATAATAGGCGACCAATTGGATTTAAGGCTCTTGTTGCTCCAGTTGAAAAAGATGATCATATAGTTGGAGCTCGCATGATGAGCGATTTTTTAATTATGGATGGATGGGAAGTTGATTTTTTGGGAGGATCTACTCCTACTCAAGACCTTGTTGAATTTATTAAAATTAAGCCTGTAGATCTAGTAGTGCTTTCATTAACTAATATTGAATTTCAATCAAATGCTATTCTAATGACTAATGCTTTAAGTTCTATTATGCCAAAGCCCAAAATTTTACTTGGAGGGCTAGCAGTTAAAAGTTCCAAAATTAATATTAATTTAATGAAATGTGATTCAATTACATCAAGTGTTCTGGAAGGTGTAAATGAGGCTAGAAGATTAGTTGGGCTTTCAAGTGAAAAATTAAGTTTAGAAGAACACCTTAGGGTAATTGGTAAACGAATGCGTATAGCAAGGATTAATAAGCAATTAACTCAGAAAGATTTAGCAAAAGCTTCAGGTCTAGATCGTACATATATAAGTTCAGTAGAACAAGGTAAGCAAAATATGACATTTAGTGCTATTTTAAGAATAAGTGAGGCATTAGGAGTGGAAGTAGTTGATTTAATGAAATCTTCAAGAAATATTATTGATCTATAAATTAATAATATTTTATATAAAAATTTGCATTAAATTATCTAGTAATAATAATTAGAGTCAGGTCCAAATTTATTTGGACCAAAATTACCTCTTGTAGCCATCCAGCGAATCCACCAAATTGTTATTGTTAAAAAAAGAATAAACCAAATTATAAATGCAACTATTCCTATAATGGCTGCTGCAATAAAAAATGGAAATAATAGAATAAATAATAGTATATATATAAAGATAATTATTAATTGCCACCAACCTGTTTTTCCTATATCGTGAAGTCGTCGAGCAGTAAGAGAAATAGTTGGAATGATTAATATAAGATTTATAAATGGGCCAATTAAAGGTACCATGGAAGTAAGGATATAAAATAATATCCACCACCAATATTCTGCTCTTGAAGATCTTCCGTTAAAGTTAAAATAATTAGTAAATCCAAGTCTTATAGCAGATCCTAATCCGATTATTTTTATTTCGCTATTAGGCTCATCTTCAAAATCTAGTTGTACTTCATCAATAGGATCCTCTTGTAAACTTGGATTTACTTCATTAATAGGTTCATCTTTTGATTTAAGTTTATTGCCACATATACCGCAAAACAAAGCAGATTTATCATTACTTGCTCCACATATATCACATGTGGTTTTAGATTTTTCAGTATCCATTTAGTCTCCAATATATATAGTTAAATTCCAAGCCATATATAAAATTTATTATAATATATCATTTGTAGAATAATAGTTTAAATTGTTAGGTTTGGATCAGCCAAATTTACTATAATAATTTTTACATTTTTATTTTGACTGTGCAAAATCTTGCAATAAATAAAAAATAATTTTAGGATAAAAATATTAATATATATATGTTTAGTATAAATCAGTATTAGGAGGAAAAAATGTCAGGAATATCAAAGACAGTAGTTAGTTTGCAGCCTGGAAAAATGGAAGAGGTTACTAAATTTATTGATACACAGGCACATTTAGTTACAGAACTAGAAGGTATTATTGGTTTTGCTGTGGCAGTTACTGGTACAGATGAGGTAACAATAATTGGTGTTTATGAGAATACTAAGTCAGCTGAAGCTGCATCTGCTACAGTACAAAAGGTGTTTTCTGAAATGGCTCCATTAATGGCTGCTCCGCCTGATAGAGGAGTTTATTCAGGAGTATGGTTTGGTAAATAGACTGCATGGATGATCCTATATTAGAAATATCAAATCTAACAAAAAAATATGACAATCTAGTTGCAGTAGATGGATTTAACTTAAGACTTAATCAAGGTACTGTTCATGGATTAGTTGGCCCGAATGGTGCTGGTAAAAGTACTATGCTTTCAATTATTTCAGGATTACGAAGAAAAACATCTGGCATAATTAATTTTGGTGTGGCTCAAAAAGAAATTATGTTAATGCCTGACACTCCAGAATTTTTTGGATTTCTAACTGCTCGTCAAATAGTTGATTTAGCTCGCTCTCCTTTTTTACTCAATATTTCTGAGGAACAGGTAGAAAAAGTGATAGATGATGTTGGATTATCCAACTCGATTGATTTGAAAGTGAAAGGTTTTTCTCGGGGAATGAAGCAAAGACTTGGTCTAGCTACTACAATCATTAGTCAACCTAAACTTATTTTATTAGATGAACCTTGTTCTGCACTTGATCCAATTGGGAGGCATGATGTATTAGAAATTGTCTCTGAATTAAAGCAAAATTCTACTGTACTTTTTTCAACTCATATATTGAGTGACGTAGAAACTGTATGTGATTCCGTTACAGTAGTAGATCATGGTAAAACTTTATACGAAGGTACTGTTTTAGGTATATCTGATGGGAAGAAATCTTTTGAAGATGCTGTAATAGAACTATTAAGGCCAAAAAAGGAATTATAATATGAATTTATGGAAAGCAGAATTACTGTTATTGTTTCGAAGTTGGCGTGGGTGGACTTTAGTAACTTTATATTTACTTGCATGTATACTTGCTTTACTTACAAACTATTTTATAGACAAAGCTAATTCAATAGAACTTATTTCTTATGCTGATGTTATTGAGTTATATTTGTTGTTTAGTTTGCCAGCAGGGATTTTGTTTATTGGACTTGTGGTTTCAAGTATGTCTTTTGATTCAAATCAAAATCTTTCAATATTCTTGCGTATGAGGTTCTCTTTTAAAAGAATATTACTTACCAAGCTAGTTATTTATGTTCTACTTAGTGAAATATTATTTCTTTTTTCTTTTGGGGTAACCTTTGCTTTGTCGATGCTAATGTTTGATACTTCAGATACTATTTCAACTAAATGGTTTTTATTTGGTTTCTTATTTAATATATTAAATTCGATTTTTTGGGTATGCCTTATTACTTTTACATCAGCTGTTTTTAAAGGCACAGTTGCATCTTTATTACTCACATTAGCTATAACAATTGGTTTTCCTATATTAGTAGGTGTTGCTACGCCTCTTGAATTAGCTGCAAGAGGACTTTTAGATACTCCTGAAAATGAATGGAATAATGTTTCTTACGTTGGCAAAATTAATAATTGGTGGCCAACTACTATTTCAGATACGCAAAATTTCTTAACAGTTACTAATTCTGAAATAGCTGCAAATACCATCAAAGTTAATTTTGAAGATGTTGAGCTAGACCCTTGGTTTAGATTAAAACCGTTTATTGTTTCTTTGTTTGTAGCGCCATTTTTGTGGTTGTATGCATGGAGAACATATTCAAGAAGAGAAGTTTGATTATTAGGCTATTTGTTTTTCAATTTCAGATACATCATTGTTACTAAGTATTCTTCATACCTTACATGATTGGTACTCAGTTGAAATAGCTTGGACAGTCTTTCTACCATTTTTCATATCCATTACTTTAGGAATTTTTATTTTCCTTATTTTAACTGTATATTACTTACAGCCATTTTACCACGCTGCTCTGTTAGTTCGTATTGAACTGCTTGACCATCATTAACTGATTGTATATTAGCAGCTTGTAATGCTGACACATGAAGAAATACGTCTTTATCACCTTCATCTGGCGTTATAAAGCCAAAACCTTTTTTAGCGTCAAACCATTTTACTTTTCCTGTAGCCATTTTATTTCCTTTTTACTTAGGTCTTATATTTTAAAGTCCGAGAATTGACCTACTTTTTCCCGAATTTATTATCAGTTGATAATGTTTGACCACTATCAACTAAATCTGTTTGTGCTACATGATAAAATCTCATATTTGATCTATCAACACCTAGAATAAATTTTCTAATGATCGTTGGATTATTATATCTATTCTTTAATTGTTTAACCGTTATCTAATTTATTTTTAGTTCTTCACTACTAATTAGAGCAAACATGAAGTCTGCTGTATTAGGCTATTTGTTTTTCAATTTCAGCTACATCATTGTTACTAAGTATTCTGCATACCTTACATGATTGGTCCTCAATTGAAACACTATTGAAAGCCTTTCTGCCATTTTTCATATCCATTACTTTAGGGATTTTTATTTCTATTTTTCTTCTTCTATATTTTACTTTGTGTTTGCGAAACGACCCTAATAGCTCTCTATATGACTTAAGACCAATAAATTGTCGAACCACT
>CEUP01105060.1_pt1 | contig 11855 bp, 11 predicted proteins | sample 531371 | NCBI WGS metagenome assembly CEUP01 (sample SAMEA2622738, study PRJEB7988) | marine metagenome | biome: marine biome (ENVO:00000447); feature: marine epipelagic mixed layer (ENVO:xxxxxxxxx); material: "saline water (ENVO:00002010), including plankton (ENVO:xxxxxxxx)" | depth 150 m
TTACGCAGTTTCTGTTACTGCTTGTGGTTTATCTTCATCTGCGAGCTCTGTTTCACCTTTACCCTTCGACGTTTTAATTACGTAAGCTGTAATAGCTAGCGCGAACAGAATGCCAGAGACTGTCGATACTTGAATTGGCAGACCAAAGCCTAGTGTGCTGTTGTTTAGGATGAACGTAGCACATACAGTCGTCATAAACATGGCAGGGATAGTCGTAATCCAGTGCATCTTGTTGTGACGGAGTAGGTAAGCAGAAGCTGTCCAAAGCATCATTACCGCTGTTGATTGGTTAGCGAAACCGAAGTAGCGCCAAATGATACCGAAATCGACCTGAGTTAAGATGCCACCAATAACGAACAGTGGAACAGCCATCATTAGTCGGTTACGCAGTGCTTTTTGATCTACGTTGAAGTACTCAGCAAGAATTAGACGGCTTGAACGGAATGCGGTGTCACCAGATGTGATAGGAAGAATAACCACACCTAGGAAGGCAATTACACCTCCGAATACACCGAGTAGACCGAACGAAGCGCTATAGACCACATTACCCGGGCCGCCATTCTTCACTGCCTCAGAAAGTACATCCAGGTTGCCAAAGAAAGATAGAGCAATGGCACACCAAATAAGGGCAATCACACCTTCACCGATCATTGCACCGTAGAAGACGAAGCGGCCATTCTTTTCATTTTCCATACAACGAGCCATCAGAGGAGACTGTGTTGCGTGGAAGCCAGAAATAGCGCCACAAGCGATGGTGATGAACAGGGCTGGCCATAGAGGCATGTCATTCGGGTTAAGGTTTGTGAACATGTCGCTCACTTGGAAATCACCCATCACAGTATGCTCACTAGAGAAAGCAACTGCTGTCATTAGACCGACAGACATGAAGATTAAGAGTGCGCCGAATAGCGGGTAGAAGCGACCAATGATTTTGTCGACAGGGACTATTGTTGCGATGATGTAGTAAGCGAAGATGGCGATGACCATGGTCGTCATGCTAACGTTTAAGCTGGTTTGATCGTTGATTAAGTTGGTGATCATGCCTGCCGGAGCCGAAACGAAAACCACACCAACAAGGAGCAGCAAGACAATAGCAAAGATGTTCATAAAGTGTTTTGCGCCATTGCCTAGGTAGCGACCAGTGATGGTTGGAACAGAAGCACCACCGTTACGCACAGATAGCATACCTGAGAAGTAGTCATGTACTGCACCAGCGAAGATACAACCGATGACGATCCAAAGCATGGCTGCTGGACCATACAGTGCCCCCATGATTGGGCCAAAGATTGGGCCAACACCCGCGATGTTTAGCAGTTGTACCAAGTAAACCTTCTTGGTCGACATTGGCACATAGTCAACACCATCTGTTTTAGTATGGGCAGGGGTTTGACGTTTTTCGTTGATACCAAATACTTTCTCAACGAAAGCACCGTAAATAAAGTAGCCACCGATTAAGGCCGCAACACAGGTTAAAAACCACAACATAACACTTGTTCCTTAGTATTTAAGCTCACCATGCATACTACGCGGTCATCAGGGAAGAAACATTCGATGATGCAGTGAGTGGTCGTATCATGAATTGAGTGGTTTGGATTCCACTTTAACGGTTTTTCGCAACAGCGAGTGGTAATTCCAGGAATTTAGTGGTTTAGTTAAATAAGTGGATTAAAAGTGAAGAAAAAACAATGAGAAAAGTGATAATTGGCTTATTCGCGTTGCTATTGATGGCTTGTTCATCATCGCCAGAAGAGTTAGCTAAGGAAGGCAACTGGTATCAAATAGGTTATCAAGATGGTGTGGCAGGTCACACTCAACGTTCCGTGAAGAATCTCTCTCGCCTTGGCTCAGCCAAATATGGTGAATATGAGCAGGGGTATTTAGAAGGTGTAGATGAGTATTGTAATCCCAACTTTGCCTATCAAATTGGTTTGTCGGGGCAATACTATGAGGGAGTTTGTGAAGGAACTCAGTATGGGCAAAAGTTCCGCATGGAGTGGCAACGAGGCTGGAATGAATACAATCAGTAACTAGACGTAAGGGAGGTGCAGCCCCTCCCCCTCACTCAGAGATTATGATTTATGGTGATGTTGCACCGCTTTACGTAAGAACCCATCTTGATGATGTAACTGTTGACGAGCAGAGGTAATATCCATGTCGGTCAAAATCATTAAGATCGCTAGCTTCACATCATAATCGGTTTGCTCAAGTGTATTAGTTGCTTGGTCTTTATCGCAGTCGGTGGCTTGCATGACAATTCGAGCTGCACGCGCGACTAACTTTTTATTGGTTGCTTTCACATCAACCATTAGGTTCTGGTAGCTTTTACCTAGGCGAATCATACTCGCGGTAGTGAGCATGTTTAACACTAGCTTCTGTGCTGTGCCTGATTTTAGTCGAGTGGATCCAGTTAGCGCTTCAGGGCCTACAACTGGGCTAATCGCGATTTCAGCGATATCTGCAATTGGCGAATCAGGGTTGCATGACAGTGCTACAGTCGTTGCCCCTATGTCATTGGCATACTCTAGAGCACCGATAACATAAGGTGTTCGACCACTGGCTGCGATTCCGACTAAAACATCTTTCCGACTAAAATTGATGGTTTTTAGATCATCTATTCCAAGAGTTAAGGAGTCTTCGGCGCCTTCTTTGGCTTTTAAAATTGCTTCAGGGCCGCCAGCGATGAGGCCAATGACCATCTGATCTGACACGCCAAAGGTTGGCGGACATTCCGAAGCATCTAACACACCTAATCGTCCACTTGTACCTGCCCCCATGTATATCAGACGGCCACCTAATTTGAAGGCTTGAGTAATTTTATCTACTGCTCGAGCGATCTCAGGTAGCACTTTTTCGACGGCCAGTGGTACCAGTTGATCTTGTTGATTGATTCTTTGAACAATTTCTAAGGATGGAAGCAGATCTATATCCATCGTTTCTGGGTTGCGCCCTTCTGAAACCAGGTGAGAAAGGGCGGCGATCAGTGCGTCATTAGTCATGCTATTTCCTAATTATCAGCAAAGTACATCACACCGAGAGAAACGGTTTTCGAGGCTCCGGTGACTTCGGGAAGGTTGCTTGGCAAATTATGTATACGGCGATAGGCAAGCCAAGCAAAGGCCATCGCTTCCATATTGTCGCTATCGACATTACGACTGTGCGTAGATGATACAGTCCAGCTTGGTAACAGTTCCGCCAAACGTTTCATCAGTAGAGGATTGCGCGCTCCTCCTCCGCAAACAAGCAGTTCAGGTTTTGGCCCCAATTTATAACGTTCCACTTGCTGAGTGATGGTGAGAGCAGAGAACTCACACAGGGTTCGTTGGACATCTTCAGTGCTTAACGCGCGATCGTTGAGGTAATGTTTTAGCCACTCAAGATTAAATAGCTCTCTCCCAGTACTCTTAGGGGCCGGAAGAGCAAAGTAGGGCGCACTCAGTAGATCATAAAGTAGTGCCTGATCAATACTGCCTGATGAAGCGAGTTGTGCGTCACGATCAAATGGCGTCCCTAATTGCTCTAGACACCAAGCGTCCATCAACATATTGCCAGGGCCAGTGTCATAGCCTAAGACATTCTTCTTTGGTTGGAGTACCGAGATATTGGCAATGCCACCAATGTTCAATACAACAATGCTGGAATCTTGAGGTTGAAAGATTGCTTGATGAAAAGCGGGTACCAGTGGCGCGCCTTGACCACCTAAAGCCATATCTTTACGTCTAAAATCCGCAATGGTTGTGATACCTGTACGCGCCGCAATGATATTGGCATCTCCCAATTGCATAGTAAAAGGGTGAGCGCCCGTTGGCTGGTGGAAGACAGTCTGACCGTGATTACCAATGGCACAGATTTGTTCTGGCTTGTAGGCGGTTTTAGCGAGTAAGGTTTGAATTGCGTCAGCGTAGAGGGTGCCTAGCTCATGATCGAGCTGTCCAATTTCAACTAAGTTGGTCGTTTGTCCTGTACATATATTTAAGACTCTCTGCCTTAATTGCTCGGGAAAAGGGTAATCATTCGAGGCGACTAACCTAGGCTGTCCAGAATCCATCTCTACGATAACCGTATCGACACCATCTAAACTGGTGCCTGACATCACGCCGATATATAGCTCTTTTGTCGTCATACTCAAATTTTACTACGCCTGACAGAGAATCCATTGTAAACAGAGAATAATCCTAATACTCTCGGCAGCATAGCGAAAAATAAGTTTGGCTGGAGCAATTATGGGACCATTATGGCTGGATGTGGAAGGCTGTGAGCTATCCGCAGAAGATAAAGAGATACTTGAACACCCAACCGTTGGTGGGGTTATCCTTTTTTCACGCAACTATCATGATAGTCAGCAATTATTAGCGTTGAACAAAGCGATTCGCCAAGCTGCGAAACGTCCTATTTTGATTGGAGTTGATCAAGAGGGTGGACGTGTACAGCGCTTTCGTGAGGGTTTTTCCATAATTCCTGCCGCACAAGAGTTTGCTAAGCAGGCAGAAGGAGAGGTGTTGGCCCAGCAAGCGGGATGGCTAATGGCTGCAGAATTGATTGCTCATGATATTGATCTCAGTTTTGCTCCCGTGCTTGATAAGGGCCATCAATGTAAAGCGATTGGTAATCGAGCGTTTGGCGATGACATTGACACTATCATTCGACATAGCACTGCGTATATGCGAGGGATGAAAGCGGTAGGCATGGCCACAACGGGTAAGCATTTTCCGGGACACGGTGGTGTGATTGCTGATTCACACCTCGAAACGCCTTATGACCAGCGCGACACGATTTTCCAACTGGATATGCAGGTGTTTAAGTCGCAAATTGAGAGCGGAATTTTGGATGCTATGATGCCAGCCCACGTTGTTTATCCGCATTACGATGATCAACCAGCAAGCGGTTCGGCGTATTGGCTTCAACAGGTCCTGCGTGAACAGCTTGGCTTTAAAGGGATTGTGTTTTCGGACGATCTCACAATGGAGGGCGCTGCGGTAATGGGAGGCCCTGCGGAAAGAGCACATCAGGCAATGGTCGCAGGTTGCGATATGATTTTGGTTTGTAACAAGCGTGATGCTCAGGTTGAGGTACTGGATAATTTGCCAATTATGGAAACTCCAGGAGCTGAGGCACTTATTAAGCAGCAGAGCTTCTCTCTGTCGCAACTTCAATCCAGTGACGAATGGAAGCAAGCCTCTGAAGCGATGAAGCGTATCACGGATGCATAAAAAAATAGCCACAATTGAGTGGCTGTTTTTTTATCAAATAAGGCAACGAGTTTAGTGGAAGCCTAAGAGCTCTTTGAGGCTTTTAAGGTATCTACGGCTTACCGGTAATGGGTGATCGCTGGTGGTAATGATCTCGGCTAACCCATTTTCCAATAATTTGATCTCTTTGATGGCCTGAACATTGATTAAAAACTGTCGATGGCAGCGAACCAAACAGGTTTTTTCCTCCAAGACTTTGAGTGTTAGCTGAGACGTTGCTTTTTGTTCTGCTGTTTGAACATGAACGCCACTTATATCGCTGTAAGCGAACTCAACATCTTTTGTTGCAATAATAACGATTCGATTCAAGCCGATACACGGTATTTGGTCTAAACACTGTGGAGCAACTGCGGCAATTTGCTCCTGAGTATTATGTTGTGATCTAAGAAGGCGCTGGACCGTCTTCTGCAAGCGCTGGGTATCGACAGGCTTGAGCAAATAGTCAAATGCATTGTCTTCGAATGCTTGAATCGCAAACTCGTCATAAGCGGTAACAAAAACAACCTTCGGCATGGTCTCGGGATCAAGCATGCCGAGCAGCTCAATACCGCTGACCTGAGGCATTTGTATATCGAGGAACACCACCTCAGGCTTGAGCTGGTTTATTTTCTTTAAACCTTCAATCGCGTTACTTGCTTGTCCTACGACTTCTATTTCTCCAGTCTCTTCCAAGAGGTCTGTTAACTCTTCACGAGCAAACAGTTCGTCATCAATGACTAATGCTGACAACATGTGGGTACCTTAATACGTGTTCTCATCAGGAATGATAAAGCTCATTCGGGTGGATTGGTTTGGCTCAACATCAATTCTGAGAGCTGCCGCACGGCCAAATTTATTGGTCAGACGTTTATCAACAATTTGCATTCCCAAACCAGAGTGACCTTCTTGCGGTGCTTGATAGCTGCCAGCGTTATCTTCCACGGTGATTTTAATACCGTTATTTAAGTGCTGGCTGTAAACCTTTATTTGGCCACCTTCAAGTAAATGAGAAATACCATGCTTAATCGCATTTTCTACCAGAGGCTGCAGAGTAAAGGTCGGCAGTTTACGCTTTAGAATGGACTCGTCAATGTCGAACTCTACTTCTAGACGGTCGGTAAAGCGTGCTTTCTCAATGGTTAGATACGCATTTACATGGGCAAGCTCTTCTTTGAGGGTGACTGTTTCAATATCTTGTTTTAAGTTGCTACGGAAAAACTGCGACAAGTGCTGAATAAGCTCGCGAGCTTTGTTGGGATCTCGTTTAACAACAGCACTGATTGTATTTAACGCATTGAATAAAAAGTGTGGGTTAACTTGTGCGTGGAGCAGTTTGATTTCTGCTTGAGCCAACAAGGTGCGTTTTTGTTGGTAATCTCCAAATAAAATTTGGCTCGAAAGCAATTGGGCTATCCCTTCGGCCATTGACATATTGATTGTTGAGAAGAGCTTACGTTTTGGTTCATAGAGTTTAATTGTACCAATGACTTTATCGCCCGCTCGAAGAGGAATGATCAGTGCGGACCCTAGTTTACAGTCGGGGTTGAGTGAGCATTGGTAAGGTTTTTCCTTGCCATCTAAGTAGATGATGTCGTTTTTCTTAATGGCATCCCAAGTGCTTTGAGATGAGATTGGGGTCTCTGGTTTATGATGATCATCGCCAATACCAACAAATGCAAGGATCTTACTATCATCTGTTATAGACACGGCTCCAACGTTAGTTTCTTCATAGATGATGCGAGCTATTTTTTCTGCATTTTGGCTATTAAAGCCAGAAGCTAATATCCCGACTGAACGTTCTGCGATATTCAATGCCCGGCGTGAAAAGGTTGCTGAGTACTCTTCAAAAATGGTTTTACGATCGAGCAGGATACTCATGAACAGCGCTGCACCGACGGAGTTGGCAATGATCATCGGAGCTGCAATCGCTGAAACCAAGTCATAGGCTTGGATAAAGGGTTTAGCAACAATCAAAATGATCAGCATCTGAACAATCTCAGCGACCAAGGTGACAGAAAACACGACGCTTGGATTAAATAATTGGTCGCTTTTGCCTTTGCGGACAAAGTAGGTGTGCAGTAACCCGCCAATCAGTCCTTCAGCGGTGGTTGATATGGTACACGCTAAGTCGGTGAAGCCGCCTAAAGTGTAGCGATGAATACCACCTGTTAAACCCACCAAGAAACCGACAATAGGACCACCAAATAGACCTCCCATGACGGCTCCGATTGCCCGAGTGTTAGCAATGGCATCGTTAATCTGTAATCCGAAGTAGGTCCCCATTACGCAGAATAGTGAGAAAAGGATGTAGACACTGATCTTATGCGTAAAACGATGAGAGATAGTAAACAGGGGAAGGAAGAGAGGCGTCTTGCTCAGCATGTAAGCGAGCACCAAATAAACGCACATTTGTTGCAATAGAGAAAGTATCAGATCCATAACTTTTTCAGTCGGTGGTTTTAGTCTATTCTAGTTAACTTTCCTTATGGAAAGTATGCTTTACCCTTCACTTTTCTCTTAAACCTTGGTTTTATACTTGTGTAAATTTATTTTTACATGCGTGTTTTTTAAAGTTTACGGTTGAAATCTAGATTTAGCCTGTTATTGTGTCGTTAATCCTCACTCAATATGAAAGGATAATTGAGTGTAAATATAAATATACAGGTCGGTAGTTATGCAGAAAAGTGAACTCAGCAATATCAATATCAGTGATGAACAGGTTCTTATTACTCCAGAAGAGCTAAAAGCAAAAATCCCACTTAGTGAGAATGCTCGTCGAGTGATTCAAGAGTCACGTCAGACCGTTGCTGATATTATTCATAAGAAAGACCATCGGTTGCTTGTTGTGTGTGGCCCTTGCTCTATACATGACATTGACGCGGCAAAGGAGTATGCGCGTCGTCTTAGAGCTCTTTCTGCCGAGTTAAATGATCAGCTGTATATTGTTATGCGAGTTTACTTTGAAAAGCCACGTACAACCGTTGGATGGAAAGGCTTAATCAATGACCCACACCTCGATGGCTCATTTGATATTGAGCACGGACTCCATGTTGGACGAGAGCTTCTAGTGGATCTTGCAGAGATGGAGATTCCACTTGCGACTGAAGCGCTTGATCCAATCAGCCCTCAGTACTTAGCTGATACATTTAGCTGGGCTGCGATCGGTGCACGTACAACGGAATCGCAAACTCACCGTGAAATGGCTAGTGGTCTTTCTATGCCTATCGGATTTAAGAATGGTACTGATGGCAACCTAGCAACAGCGATCAACGCGATGCAAGCGGCTTCTTCAAGTCATCGTTTCATGGGTATAAACCGGGAAGGCCAGGTAGCGCTTCTAACGACTCAAGGTAACCCTAATGGTCATGTGATTTTACGTGGTGGTAAGCAGACCAACTACGATTCGGTATCGGTCACTGAGTGTGAGCAAGATATGGCGAAACATGGCCTAGATGCATCACTAATGGTCGATTGTAGCCACGCAAACTCACGCAAAGATTTCCGTCGCCAACCCCTAGTCGCGGAAGATGTGATCCACCAAATTCGTGAAGGTAACAAGTCAATTATCGGTCTTATGATCGAAAGCCATATTAACGAGGGTAACCAGTCATCAGATATTCCGTTAAGTGAAATGCAATATGGCGTTTCTATTACCGATGCGTGTATCAATTGGGATACAACTGAGGCACTATTACGTCATGCACATAAAGAGCTTGTGCCGTTTTTAGAAGATCGTCTGAAGTAATCATCGCCGATAAGAAATAAGGAAAGTGAATGGCTGTTGAACTGAACGAGTTGCGAGATCAAATTGACGCAGTAGATAAGCAAATTTTAGATTTGTTGGCTCAGCGTTTATCGCTAGTTGAAAAAGTCGGTGAAGTTAAGAGTGAACATGGCTTACCTATTTATGCTCCGGACAGAGAAGCAGCTATGCTTGCCTCGCGCAGAGAAGAAGCGGAAAAGAAAGGAGTGCCACCTCAGCTTATTGAAGACATCCTTCGCCGTACCATGAGGGAATCTTACGCGAGTGAGAAAGATTCCGGCTTTAAATGTTTAAACCCTGATTTGCGTTCCGTTGTGATTGTCGGCGGTAACGGCCAACTTGGTGGTTTGTTTGGCCGGATGTTTAGCTTGTCTGGCTACGATGTGAAAGTGTTGGGCAGTAAAGATTGGGATCATGCCGATGAGTTACTAGAAAATGCTGGTATGGTGGTGGTGACAGTTCCTATCCATCTAACAGAAGGTGTCATTGAGAAGCTAGGTAATCTGCCAAAAGACTGTATCTTGTGTGATTTAACGTCGATTAAGTCTAAACCGCTACAAGCGATGATGAATGTACATCAAGGCCCTGTGGTTGGTTTGCACCCAATGTTTGGTCCGGACGTGCCAAGTTTAGCGAAACAGGTAATCGTGTACTGTGATGGGCGCGGAGAAGAGCATTACCAGTGGCTACTGAAGCAGTTCTCTATTTGGGGAGCAAGCTTATGCCAGATTGAAGCGAGTGAACATGACCATGGTATGACTCTTATTCAGGCTTTGCGTCACTTCACGTCTTTTGCTTACGGCCTACACCTTAGTCGTGAAAACCCAAGTATCGATAAGCTATTGCAGCTAAGCTCTCCGATTTACCGTCTTGAACTCGCGATGGTAGGGCGACTGTTTGGGCAGGATCCAAATCTTTACGGAGATATTATCCTTTCATCAGATGACAATATCGCGATGATTAAGCGATTCCATCAGTGTTTTGGAGAGGCACTACAAGTGCTTGATGGCAAAGATAAACAAGCGTTTGTGGATAGCTTTAATAAAGTGAGTGATTGGTTTGGTGATTACTCACAGCAATTTATGCATGAAAGTCAAAACCTACTCAAACAAGCCAATGATTCAATTCATCGAGGGTGAATGGAAAAGAGCGACTAGATAGTCGCTCTTTTTTAGGAATCGCGTTTATTGAACAGTGAGATTTTCAGCGACTTGTTCCGGTTCGTTCTTCACTGTGCTCACTGAACTGTCTTGGTAAGGTTTATTAGTGAGGTTCACTTGCAGTCTAACTGTATTATCAATCAATTGAACTAAAGGCGCCCACTTCACATTCTTCTCTTTTTCAAAAAGGTAGTTAAAGTTTTCCGGAGTCCAATCCATCGTATATTGTGGATTTAGGGTTCGACCTAAAAAGCGTACTTCATAGTGCAAGTGAGGACCGGTTGAATTACCGGAGTTACCGCAAGTCGCAATAAGATCCCCTTTACTGACAAACTGACCACTGCGAACCTTAAAGCGTGATAAATGAGCGTAGGAGCTCATAAAGCCAAACGAGTGTCTTAATGTCAGGTAGTTGCCATATCCTTTTGAACTCGGTCTAACAGTTTCAACAACGCCGTCAGCAGGTGCATAGATTTCCTCTCCTCGCTTACAGGTGAGATCAATACCAGTATGAGTATGTCGTTTACCCGTAATTGGGTTAGTTCGACGACCGTAAGAGGAAGAGATGCGTTGATACTGCATTGGGCTATCATTAGGTATCATACGGAACATGGTTGCTCTGACTGCGGAATCAACTGCAGCAGCATCTAGGCGATCTTCTAAGTTTTGTTCACCGATCGTATCTTCATTGGCGAGACCGAGTACAGATTCAACATCAAAAACACGTTTACCCAAAATATGGATTTCACTTTTCTTATCTTCTAGCTCTTGAGTGACAGCGTGAGTTTCGTTGACTTGTTCCGTGTATAGCTGCTCAAGTTCTGCCCTTTCTTTTTCTGTCTCACTTAGTTTATCAATCAATTGATTATATTTTTCTTGAGCAGAAAGCTGGTTTTGCCAATTTTGGTAAACATAAACGCCACCGCCGAGTACGTTGGCGGTAAGAGCGGATAGAAGCAGGACCGAAGCTTTTCTTGAGACATGAAAATGTTGTATTCCAGAAGTGGCAGGAATAGAGATGGTGATTTTTTTGGACATACTGCTTTCGTTAGGTGTATTCACCTAGGTCTGATAAGTGCTCGATATCTCGATGCAATAACTCATCATCACCTACATTTAATTCAATTAAACGCTTCAGATGTCCGATACTCTCAATATCAATATGATCAATACTCAGACGAATCATATTGTTATTAACCCCAACAATATTCCCTACGAGTTGGATCGTAACATCACTTCCTGGAAGCGAAAATTCTACATCGACTTGTTCATTTACATCCAGCATTGCTGATTGTTCGCAGCTAACCAACAAACCATGCAAAGATAAATCGCTGATCGATGCATCGATAGCGTTCATACCTTGGCTTAGTACAGCCTGAGTGCGATAAACAATACGCGAAAAACGACGACGTTCTATCATAGTATTCTCTCTTAATCCGAACTCTCAGAGTAACAAAATTAAAATAGTAGCTATGCGGAGTCGTTCGCATTATTAAGCATTCTCAATTGGATTAATTATCCGTATTGTGAGCTATATAATAAAGGCCGCTAATTTAAGCGGCCTTTGAACAAATTTCAAGCGTTAGCTACAGAGATAGCAAAATTACTTAGCAATACGCTTGTATTTGATGCGATGCGGCTCTGCTGCTTCAGGACCTAAGGTCTTCTTCAGCCACTCCATGTATTCAGTATAGTTACCTTCGTAGA
>CEUP01050520.1_pt1 | contig 11840 bp, 9 predicted proteins | sample 531371 | NCBI WGS metagenome assembly CEUP01 (sample SAMEA2622738, study PRJEB7988) | marine metagenome | biome: marine biome (ENVO:00000447); feature: marine epipelagic mixed layer (ENVO:xxxxxxxxx); material: "saline water (ENVO:00002010), including plankton (ENVO:xxxxxxxx)" | depth 150 m
AAACTAGTTCTACGTCCTGTCCTTTATTTTTATGATTCGAAGTCAGCTTAGATTGATGACTTTGATTCCATTCCGTATCTCGCAGGAAAAATATTGCGAGAAAAACAATCCTTGGTGATTTCCCTGTTTTTTGTATCACTATTTAGTGATTTATATAGGTGGGAGTGGGGAAATACCGACGTTTTAGTAATTGATCGTGTAATTAAATACACAAAAAAAACTAAAATCTGAAAGTATCCTACAATTTTGTCAGCTCGAAATGCAATCAAAAATCGCCTCTGTTGCTCAATTTTTTCGTAGTTTAAATGAATAATATGTTTAACTTTTACGTAACATTCGGCTTGAGGCACGTATTTAATGCATGTTTATTGACTTTGCTTAACTCGTCTCTTGTTTGAAAAGGCTACATTACGTTATTTGATATTTTCAAAACTGTAATTAAATTACAAAGATCGCAATGATATTCATTCTCATCGTTTTAAAGGGGAAATATGCAGTTACATGAGCTGGTTAACACCATCGGCCAAGATCTCCAACGTCGTTATGGAGAAAAGGTACATAAGCTGACCTTGCATGGTGGTTTTAGCTGCCCTAATCGTGATGGCACAATAGGCCGCGGTGGCTGCACATTCTGTAATGTTGCCTCTTTTGCTGATGAGCAGGCCCAGATTAAGAGTATTCATGAGCAGTTGACAGATCGTGCAGGTGAAATACAACGTGCTAAAAAGTACCTTGCTTATTTTCAGGCATATACGAGTACTTATGCTGAGGTCCAAGTCCTAAAGAATATGTATGAGGAAGCCCTTAAAGCGGCGGATATTGTCGGCTTGTGCGTTGGTACTCGTCCAGACTGCGTACCCGACGCAGTATTAGATCTGCTTTCTGAGTATGTTGAACAAGGCTATGAAATTTGGCTTGAACTAGGTTTACAAACTGCAAACAACCAAACGCTGAAGCGGATCAATCGTGGTCATGATTTTGAATGCTATGCCGAAATTACCCAACGAGCTCGAGCCTTAGGCATCAAGGTATGTACTCATTTGATTGTCGGACTACCTAAAGAAACTCGGGCTGATAACGTAGAAACGCTTACTAAGGTTTTAGACGTGGGAACCGATGGCATTAAGTTACACGGTTTACATATTGTCGAAGGCAGCACGATGGCGAAGGCTTGGAAAGCGGGACGACTGGAAGCGCCTGAGCTTGAAGAATATGTCTCGATTGCGAGTGAACTGATTAGAATGACTCCTCCAGACGTTATCTTTCATCGTGTCTCGTCAGCTGCACGTCGACCAACATTACTCTCACCGTTGTGGTGTGAGAATCGTTGGCTGGCAATGACAGAGATTGGCCGAGCGCTAAATCGTGAAGGGGCGCAAGGATCATCAATAAATCAATCGTTTATATATACAAAGCCATTATTAAAAGCAGAATAACTGTCTATAAGCTGATATCTTTGTATCCTTATAGGATGAGTTGTTAGCTTTTGGCATGAGAGATTAGATGGATCAAGTATTGGTATGGTTATGGGACGCCTCCCACGGACATGGCTTTGATCTAATAGTCATCTTGCTGTCTATCTTGGTGGTTGCCAATATTTATGCTCGCTTTCAAAAGCACTTAGAGCAAGTTTTACTCAGCTCTCCCTCTGCAGCTTTGCTTATTGATACAAGTAGTGCCGAGCTTCTTCTCGCCAATTCGTTAGCTAAGCAATTACTCGGTGTTCGCAAGGTAGGAAAGTCGTATTTTTTACCTCAAAAAGTCACGCAACAAGAGTTAAAACTTCTCATCGAAAAACTCGATAAGAGTGACTCTTCTCAGATCTATGCTTCCCAGTGGAGTATTTCTAAACATACGCAAATTAAGCTCGATGTAACAGGAAGAAAGACTGTTTTCAGAGGCAGAAGGGTTTGGTTTGTTAGTTTGCTACCACATCAGGATACGCCCCAAGAAAAGCTAGCTGAAATGCAGTCGTTGCGTATCTATAAGAGTGCGTTTGATCATTTGTCTGAACTCGTATTTATTAAAAATGTAGAGGGAGAAGTGGTCTCTGCCAATCGAGCTTTTCAACGCTTTTGGCAAAACCGCTTTGAAGAGGGGGCCGCTGATATTGAGGGTATTATTGAAGGCCGAGCAAGTAAACGTCGTTGGACTACAACGCCTGACGGAAGAAGCTGCTTATTGGAAAGTAATCAGACAGTATTGTTGTCTCCTGAAGGAAAAAAAATAGGCTCACTAGGCATTAGTCATGATGTGACAGATTGGCATAATATGCAGCGCAATTTACGTGATGAAATGGAAAAGCGTAAAGATACTGAAGTTGCGTTAGCACAGAGAGATACGATATTGCAAAATATCTTAGAGTCTTCCCCGGATTCTATCGGTATTTTTAACGAAAATATGGTTTATCAAGCGTGCAATAAACCCTTCGTTACGGCATTAGGTATTTCTGATGTTGACGACCTAATCGGTAAGCGGCTGCAAGATGTAATTCCGAATGAAAGCTACCGCCGCTTGTCTGAAACGGACAATAAGGTTTTATACGAAGGTAAGTCATTACGCTATATTGATCGAGTCGTCAGCAGTAATGGTGAATCCACTTGGTATGATGTGGTGAAATCGCCATTTAGAGATCCTGCATCTGGCACTAATGGTGTGCTGATAATGGCTCGCGATGTGTCTGAACGTTATTTGGCGGAGCAAAGACTAGAAGAGGCGAACCTCGAACTGGAGCGATTAAGCTTTATCGACGGGTTAACTCAAATTTCTAATCGTCGTCGGTTTGATGAGCAGTTAGAAACGTTATGGAATATTCATATTCGTGAGAAGCAGCCACTAACGGTTATGTTATGCGATATAGATTTCTTTAAAGGTTTCAATGATTTTTATGGGCACCAGAAAGGCGATGAGGCATTAATCAAAGTTGCCGAAGTGTTTGAGCACGTGTTGCCTCGTTCAAGTGATTGCGTCGCGCGATACGGCGGTGAAGAGTTTGGTTTTATTCTGCCAAACACGACAGTCGAAGGTGCGAAAAAAGTAGCGGATCGAATTCACCAAGGCGTTGCTCAACTGGCCATTGCTCACCAAGCCTCGGAAGTTTCTTCCATTGTCACAGCCAGTGTTGGCCTCGTATCCATTGTCCCTCAACCTTATGATAACAGTGACTCTATAGTGGCTTTAGCTGATAGCGCTCTCTATCAAGCTAAGGCAAACGGCCGCAATCAAACTTGTGTACATCACACATCCAATAATTAACTCTGCTCGGTACGGGATTCTTTTCGCTGTTAGTTTGGAAAACAGGTAATATTGTTACACTTCTCAATCTATTGATTAGACTCAGTATTGCCCTTGTTTCCATTCGGAGCGTTAGATGAAGCCGATAAAAAACCTCGCCCAATATTATGTAGATTTGCTCGTTAAACTGGGCATATTGCGTTTTTCCATCTTACTTGCTTTGGCGTTGGTCGCTTTAGCTGTTGTTGTACAAGTCGGTATTACGTTGGTTTTAAGTGGCCATGTGGATGATATTGATATTGTTCGATCTGTTTTCTTTGGTCTCCTAATCACACCTTGGGCAGTGTACTTCCTTTCTGTTGTAGTCGATCAGCTAGAGGAATCTCGTCAGCGTTTGTCTAAATTGGTTTCTAAGCTCAAAGATATGCGCTCACGAGATCAAGAGCTTAATAACAAGTTGCAGCAGAATATCGCCAAACTAAACCAAGAAATTGAAGAGCGCATCAAAGCAGAAGAAGCTCGCGAAGAAGCGATGAAAGACCTAGAGAATGAGGTTTATCAGCGTGAGAGAACTCAGTTGGAGCTAGCTGAGCGAACGGCGTTGCTGCGTTCGTTTATCGATGCGTCACCAGATTTGATCTACTACAGAAATGCAGATGGCGTATTCTCTGGTTGTAACCGCGCGATGGAAGAGCTTACCGGCAAGAAAGAGAGTCAGCTGGTGGGGCTAACGCCTTGGGATGTCTACAGCAAGGAAGTTGCCCAGCAAATTGTGGATACTGATGAAAAAGTTTTTTCTGATAATCAGGCGCTGACGTATGAACAGTGGCTTGAATACCCAGACGGTCATAAGAATTACTTCGAACTGCGTAAGGTTCCTTTTTACAGCAAAGATGGTCGTCATTTGGGGTTAGTCGGGTTTGGTCGCGACATTACCGAACGTAAGCGTCATGAAGAATCTTTAGAAAAAGCCAGTCGTGACAAAACCACCTTTATTTCGACGATCAGTCATGAGTTAAGAACACCGCTCAATGGTATTGTTGGCTTGAGTCGGATGTTGCTCGACACTCAGTTGAATGAAGAGCAGCGTCATCAGATGCAGACTATTAATGTTAGTGCCATAACGTTGGGCAATATCTTTAACGATATCATCGATATGGATAAGTTTGACCGCAGAAAATTAGAGCTTTATCCATCGGCACTGAATTTTGAAAACTTTGTTGCGGAGTTAGAGAGTATCTCGGCATTAATGGCGTCACAAAAAGGATTACGTTTTGATTTAGAGCGCTTAAGTACTTTGCCTTCTGAGATTGAGGTGGATGCAACGCGCTTGCGACAAGTGTTGTGGAATTTGATCAGCAACGCGATGAAATTCACCAAAGAAGGTGGCGTGGTGATGACTGTTAGTGCAGAGGTTGAAGATAAGTTTGCCAACATCACCATGGAAGTAGAAGACAGTGGTATTGGTATTCCAGAATCGGAACTCGATAAAATTTTTGCTATGTACTATCAAGTGAAATCTGGAAAAGATAACTTGCATGCTGTTGGTACAGGTATTGGTTTAGCGGTGTCTAAGCAACTGATCAATATGATGGATGGCGATATTTCTGTGACTAGCGAAGAGGGTTTTGGTAGTACCTTTACGGTGACCATACGCGTACCGCTTGCCGAGGAACAAGAATCTGTGGCTGTAGAGCCAGCAGAGCAGAAAGAGCTCAACATTTTTATGGTTGAAGACATAGAGCTCAATATTACGGTAGCCCGCTCTTTGCTTGAAAGTATGGGACATGAGGTTTCTGTTGCGATGACAGGGCAAGATGCCATCGAGATGTTTGACCCTGAGCTGTATGATTTGGTGTTCTTAGACATACAGTTACCAGACATGACAGGATTTGATGTCGCAGACTTCTTCCGTAAAACCTATAAAGATCTCCCACCGCTGGTGGCATTGACAGCCAATGTGTTGAAAAACAAAGCAGAGTACTTAGAGAAAGGGATGGATGATGCGATTAGTAAGCCCCTTTCAGTGACGGATGTTCATAATGTTATCGCTAAGTTTACGAATGACCATCATGAACCAGTAAAAGCAGAGCCTATTCTGCAACCAGCAGATGAGGTGGAGAGTAGTGAGATATATGCTCGCTTGCTCGACCTCGATATGCTTGAGTCGTATGTCGGAATTGTTGGGGCTGCGCCTGTTTTGGACAGTATTACTATGTTTGAAGAGATGATGCCTGGGTATTTGCAATTGCTGGATTCCAACATGACAGCGAAGCATCAAGAAGGGATTGTTTCAGAAGCGCATAAAATAAAGGGGGCAGCAGGCTCGATTGGCCTGAAACACATTCAAAGTGTCGCACAAAAAGCACAATCTCCAGATTTACCTGCTTGGTGGGAAAATATCGACGATTGGGTAGAAGAAATGAAGAACGAGTATCAGTATGATATACAAGTACTGAAAGAGTGGTTAGAGAGTCAAACTCCGCAACAAGGATCATAGAATGAAAAAACTCGCTCTGCTGTCGCTAGGTGCAGCACTTATGGTTGGCTGTGTAAGCGAACCGATGGTCTGGGAACAGACAAATACGACGCAAATTGCTCAGTCAACAATTGAGTTAAAGAGCAATCTTTGGGTTAATAAGATGCCAACGATTGGGGCTGTACAAGACAGTACTCTGCATGGTGCTCTGTACCTTGAGTCCGATAAGGTATTACCTGCACAATTAGATATTGAGAGTATATCTATCAAACAAGATGACGAAATATGGACGATTGATGGCGACTTACTGGATCTGAGAACGCACAACGAAAGTCAGTGGGAAGTCGCGTTTGTATGGCAGTTTGAATTAAACCCAGAGCGTCCAGTCGATGTTGCTGTGCAAATGAATGTCGACAATAAGCTACAGTGGCTTGTTGAGAAGAATGTGAAAATAGATACGGTCTACTAATGCTATCGCAGTTAGTTTTCGTAAATAAAAAGAGCAGGCATCAAGCCTGCTCTTTTAGTTCGTATTCTGGATTATTTTTTCGCAGTTTTTAAACCTGCGTTGATATCCATAATATCTTGCTCACTTAGTGTTCCAACCGCTTGGCGAAGCTGAAGTTCACTTAGAATGTAATCATAGCGAGCATTTGACAGGTTCTTATTCGCATCGTACAGACGGCGTGTTGAATCAAGAACATCAACAATAGTTCGAGTACCTACATCAAAACCAGCTTCTGTTGCTTCTAGAGCCGATTCTGCTGAAACCACGGTTTGTTCGTAGGCACGTAGCGCACCGATAGAAGCACTGATGTTGTTGTTAAATGCGCGAACATCTTTCACAACACTGCGGTATTGCGCCTCTAAGTCTTGGCTAGCTGCGACATAGCTGTACTCAGCTTGCTTCGTTTGCGAGCTAATATTACCACCCGTGTATAGTGGTACGGCTAGGTTAATGCCTACGTTGAAGTCAGAGTTATCGCCAACGTAACTTGCGTTATCGTTGCGCTCATCACCGTAGTTATACCCACCATCAAGCGTTAGGGATGGTAAATGCCCTGAACTTGCTAATGAAATTTGATCTTTTGCAACATCTTGAGCAATTCGAGCTGATAGTAGGCTCAAGTTTTTCTGTTGCGCTTCTTCAATCATCTGGTTAATTGGCGTTGAATTGCGGCTAGCAGAGAAGCGTTTTGTATCAAGCACATCTAAGTTTGAATGTTCTTGGCCAGTAATCTCGCGCAAACCTTCGTAGCTATTAATCAAGCTGTTTTCAGCCAATACTTCATCAGCGAGAACTGCATCGTATTGTGCTTGGGCATCGTGAACGTCAGTGATTGCTGACAGACCCACTTCAAAACGCTGCTTCGTTTGCTCAAGTTGGCGACCTACTGCTGCCTTTTCGGCTTGAACAAATTCTAGGTTGTCTTGAGCTCGCAATACATCAAAGTAAGCTTGAGCAACACGTAGAATAAGTGCTTGTTGAACTGCCGCATAGGAAGCATCTGCTTGTCGTGCTGTTTTCTCTGACACGTCTAATGTTAACCAGCTTGAGCGCTTGTACAGTTCTTGCGAGAAGTTAATACCAGCGGTTAGCTTGTCGCTATCGCGAGGGTCTAAGTCGCTACGATTAATGTTGTAACCAGCAGTTAATGTGATTTGTGGTAGTAGCGTCGCGCGACTAGAAGTTACTGCTTCAAACGCTGCATCACGCTGCGCAGCGGCACTGAGTAGTGTCGGATCGTTTTCTTTCGCTTGGTTGTAGATGTCGGCTAGCGTATCAGCAAAAGCGTTAGTGCTCATGCTTCCTAGAGCTGCGCTGATAAATAGTGGAAGCAGTTTCTTCATAGGTCCTATTCCTGCCAAAAGATGAAAAAGGTTACTCGTCAAGAGTTTAACCCATACTGATGTTAATTCATGCAAAACTTTGCAAATTTTTACACTTAACTATCCACTTGTGCAATATATTTAATTATTCAATTTAACTCAGAATATAAAAATTATATAAAAAGTTGAGCCAGGTCCTTGGAAGTTAAGCTTTTGTCTGAGTAAACTATAAGATTCACTCAGCGAGGTGCCAAATGCAACCATCTGACAAGCAACAGGGTGAGTTTACTCCCCAAGATGTGGAAATAATCTCAAAAGAGACACTGTTTAAGGGTTTCTTTAGCATGGTCAAATACCGTTTTCGACATAAATTATTCGAAGGCGGCTGGAGCCAACCGCTTGATCGAGAAATGTTTGAGCGTGGTCATGCTGCGGCAATGTTACCTTATGATCCTACTTCTGATCAGGTCGTGATTATCGAACAAATTCGCGTGGGAGCATTAGAGCATGCTTCCCCTTGGCAGATGGAAATTGTAGCTGGCATTATTGATCGTGGTGAAAGTGCAGAAGATGTCGTTCGTCGAGAAGCCATAGAAGAGGCTGGAATTGAGGTGACGTCACTGGAGAAAGTGACATCTTATTATCCTTCTTCAGGTGGCTGTTCAGAAAGGTTGGATGTCTACGTCGGAAAGGTAGATGCGACAACCGCGCACGGCGTTCATGGTTTAGACTATGAAGGTGAAGATATACGTGTCCATGTCATTAGTCGTGAAGAGGCTTATGAGTGGGTAACAAATGGTAAGTTTGAAAATGGTGCTTCGATCATTGCGCTGCAATGGTTACAACTGAATCACCAACGTTTAAGAAGCGAATGGCACAAGTAGCAGTTAAAAAGCCGTATCATGTTGATTTATCTGAACTGATGCGCACTTATGAAACAAATTATGCGAAGCTCAACGCTCTCATTCCAAGCAATGCGAGTGTAGGGGATGTTCGCTGCTATCAAGCTGCTAATATGACGTATCAAATTCAAGTGGGCGAAGTCACAAAGTACACAACTTTGGTCGATATTTGTCAAAGCGATGACGTTCCAGTATTTCCATTACCGAGAATGTCTGTCAGGCTCTACCACGACGCTCGCGTAGCAGAAGTCTTTGAATGTGAGCATTTAAAGCGAGTCAATGCTCGTTATGAATACCCAAATGACAAAATGGTTCAACAGGATGAAAAAGCACAATTGAACCGATTTTTGGGCGATTGGTTAACGTTTTGTCTACGGCATGGTATCAGCCGGACGCCGATCAATATTTAGGTTTGAAATTTTGAAAGTAACGTCAAACTCTTCAGATAGCAGTATTAAGCTGCTCCAAATTACTGACACCCATCTGTTTGAAGCGACAGATGGTAGTTTGTTGAGTGTCAACACCGGCGAGAGTTTTAAAGCGGTAGTTCAAGAAGTGATTGAGCAGCAGCGTGACTACGATGCCGTGTTGGCTACTGGTGATATTTCTCAAGATCACAGTGAAGCTTCTTACCAATGCTTTGAACGCGGAATTGCGCCATTGGTAAAGCCATGTTTTTGGTTGCCAGGGAATCATGACTATAAACCGAACATGACGTCGGTGATCCCCTCTCAGCAGATACAGCAGGTTGAACATGTTTTATTAGGCGATCATTGGCAGATGATTTTGTTGGACTCTCAAGTTGTGGGCGTTCCCCATGGTCGCTTGAGTGATCAACAATTGGCTCTTCTTGATGCCAAACTGACTGAGTATGCGGATAAGCACACCTTAGTGTTGCTACATCACCACCCAATTTTAGTTGGTAGTGCTTGGCTAGATCAGCACACATTAAAAGACGCTGAAGATTTTTGGCAAGTGGTTGAAAAGCATAGTAACGTCAATGCGGTATTGTGTGGTCACGTCCATCAAGATATGAATGTGATGCACAATGGGGTTCAAGTGATGGCTACGCCATCTACCTGTGTGCAGTTTAAGCCAAATTCGGATGACTTCGCATTGGATACCTTGTCTCCGGGGTGGAGAGAGTTAGAGCTTAAAGCCAATGGCCAATTAGTAACTACGGTGCATCGCCTTCCTGCCGGATGCTTTCAGCCGGACTTCAACTCAGCAGGCTATTAAGGGATACTAATGAAACCGTCACTCCTTTTGTATATCCATGGTTTTAACAGTTCGCCACTATCACATAAAGCGAATGTGATGAAAGCATATTGCGAACAGTTGAGACCGGACATAAAAGTGCTGGTTCCTCAGTTACCTTGTTTCCCAGAGCTCGCAGCAAACTTGTTGTTGAGTATTGTCGAGCAATATAAAGATGATTACCGGATTGGTTTAGTCGGCAGTTCACTGGGTGGTTACATGTCTATGTGGCTAAATAATCGATATGGCTTTCGTGCTGTGGTTGTTAACCCTGCGGTTAAGCCTTATGAATTATTGGCTGATTACCTCGGTGAGCAAGTTAACCCGTACACCAATGAAAAGTATCTTCTGGAAGAGCAACACATTGATGAACTGATAGCACTGGATACACCGACAATTCGAGATACATCCGATTTTTGGCTACTTCAGCAAGAAGAAGATGAGGTACTCGACTATCGACAAGCCGTGAGTAAGTTTGCCGGTGCTAAACAAACGGTAGAAGCGGGAGGGGATCATAGTTTTGTGGACTTTGAACGCTACCCAGAAAAAATCATTAATTTCTTACAACTCTAGAACCTTCCTGTGCAGGAACTTATCATCTTGAACACATTTTGATAGTTTCATTGAGGGAAGAGTCATAAATTTACCCGTTACTTACTTATCTCGCTTGACATCAATACGTCTCTTCCAGACTATGTTTCACTTATGCTGAGCAGGATGCAAAGCGATTAGAGTTTGCTCGTTTTTTCGATTTTTTAATCAATTAGCTAGAGCTTAGTATCCCGCCTGCTTGGCTACCCTTTTATTCTTTATATAGATATTCCGTATTATGACTGAACAATATAATGCGAAAGACCTCTCGGTTCTTGAAGGTCTCGACCCTGTACGACACCGTCCTGGTATGTATACCGAAACGGAGCGACCAAATCACCTTGCACAAGAAGTTATCGATAACTCGGTGGATGAGGCTCTTGCGGGGCATGCGAAAAAAATCAAAGTCATTCTTCATGCCGACCAATCTCTCGAAGTGATTGATGATGGTCGTGGTATGCCAGTTGATATTCACCCAGAGAAAGGTATCTCGGGTGTTGAACTTATCCTAACTAAGCTACACGCTGGTGGTAAGTTCTCAAACGATAACTATAAGTTTTCAGGTGGTCTACACGGGGTAGGTATCTCGGTAGTAAACGCCCTCTCAAAACGTGTTGAAGTGACAGTAAAACGTGGCGGTGAAATTCACGAAATCGCTTTTGAAGGCGGTAATGCAGTGACAGAATTGACGGTAACAGGCACATGTGGCCACCGCAATACTGGTACTTCGGTGCATTTCTGGCCAGACGAAAAATACTTCGACAGCCATAAATTCTCAGCATTGCGCTTAGTGAATAACTTACGAGCGAAAGCGGTTCTTTGCCCAGGCCTAGAAATCATCTTTAGTGACAAGGTGAATAACGAAGAGCATAAGTGGTATTACGAAGACGGTCTGAAAGACTATCTAGCTGAAGGTGTGAAAGGCTACGAAGTTCTTCCAGCTGAACCTTATATCGGTGAGTTTACCGCGGATACTGAAATGGCGACGTGGGCGGTGATCTGGCAGCCAGAAGGCGGTGAGATGATCACCGAAAGTTACGTTAACTTAGTCCCAACTAAGCAAGGTGGTACTCACGTTAATGGTCTACGCCAAGGTCTACTTGATGCGATGCGTGAGTTCTGTGAGTTCCGTAACTTGCTGCCACGTGGTGTTAAGCTAACTGGTGATGATATCTTTGACCGCTGTTCTTATGTTTTATCAGTGAAGATGCAAGATCCTCAGTTTGCGGGTCAAACTAAAGAGCGTCTTTCATCTCGTCAAACCGCAGCGTTTGTTTCTGGTGTGGTTAAAGATGCCTTCAGCTTGTGGTTAAACGAAAAACCGCAACTTGCTGAACAGTTGGCAGAAGTGTGTATCGCTAACGCTCACCGTCGTATGCGCGCAAGTAAGAAAGTTGTGCGTAAGAAGGTGGCATCAGGCCCAGCCCTGCCAGGTAAGCTAACGGACTGTTCAGTACAAGATTTAAATCGCACTGAAATCTTCTTTGTCGAGGGTGACTCGGCAGGCGGCTCAGCAAAGCAGGCCCGTGATCGTGAGTTCCAAGCGG
>CEUP01048486.1_pt1 | contig 11737 bp, 7 predicted proteins | sample 531371 | NCBI WGS metagenome assembly CEUP01 (sample SAMEA2622738, study PRJEB7988) | marine metagenome | biome: marine biome (ENVO:00000447); feature: marine epipelagic mixed layer (ENVO:xxxxxxxxx); material: "saline water (ENVO:00002010), including plankton (ENVO:xxxxxxxx)" | depth 150 m
AAGAATTATGTAACAACAAACTAACAGGATTGAACTGGTATGACCATAACTAGTTCAAATGATTGACTTTTTATGTGGCACGAAATTTTTGGGTTGCGTTATATAAATCACATATTTATAAATAGCCGTTATATTGATGTGGTCTTTATCTACCACTTTAGTTTACCCTGCGTTGGCTAAAAATAATTACTCATAAATGTCGGTGCTAAATAATATGGAAGTGTCACTTGACCACGTAAGCATAGATTTACGTCAGGTGTTGTTTGAAATGGCTTGCGCATTAGATGCTGTTGGGGTCGATGATATTCATCATGGCCACCGAGTCGCGTATATCGCCTACTCTTGCGCGCAAAGAATGGGCTGGAGCGAAGAAAAAGCTCAAATCGTTTTTTCGTTAGGGTTAATTCACGATTGCGGTGTTGCTCAAGCTAATGAGCGAAGTGCGCTGCTAGAAAGTATGGTGCCAAAAGACACTATTAGCCATTGCATGAAAGGTTATGAACTGCTTCGAGCGTGTCCCCCGCTAGCTTCTCTGGCATTACCGATACTTCATCACCATACTTGGTGGTGTGATTTGGCGACTGCTACTGGCATTTCAGATGAGGATAAACAGTTTGCTGCGCTTTTGTTCATTTCTGACCGAGTTGACTATCTCCATGCCAATTATTGTCCTGATAGTTATGGGAATGTGACTCAATCGAGTCGAGGGGTTATCTCTCAAGAATTGCTTAGCAACGCGTCTATTATGTTTGAACCAAATCAAGTTCAGCATATGGTTGAGTTACTCGATAGCGATGATTTTTGGTTTTCCATGGATTCTCGGTACATTGAGAATTTGGCTTATCGCTTTGAGGCCGTGCCTTTTTTCTCTACGCATTTAGCATTAGAAGAAACCATTGCTGTCGCTGAGTTATTCGCTCAAGTTGTTGATGCAAAGAGTTCTTTTACTTTTGAACATTCTCGAAATGTTGCCAAATTAACAGAGTTTTTAGGCTATCAACTCGGCTATTCTAACCGTGTTCAACGAATGCTTTATTTGGCTGGTTTGGTGCACGACATTGGTAAGTTAAAAACGCCCGTCGATATACTGCATAAACCGTCATTACTTACTGAAGAAGAGTATGTTTGTATTCGTCGACACGCTACAGATACACGTCATGCGTTGATAAAGATGTTTCGTTGCCAAGAGGTGATTGACTGGGCATCGAATCATCACGAGCGCCTAGATGGATCGGGTTACCCATTAGGGAAAATGGCCGACCAACTCGATCAGCCAAGTCGTATCGTTGCCGTGGCAGATGTATTCCAAGCTCTTACTCAGTCGAGGCCGTATCGTAAAGGGCTAGACTTAAACAAAGCAATGTCCATTCTGCAAGATCTTGTCGATGACTATAAATTAGATGCGACAGTTTTCCATTGTCTAAAGACACATAGTATTCAGTGCTACGACATCTCTATTGGCAGTGCAATGGAAGCAACGGTCAGCGCATAGTGCTGACTGTTGCCACAGTGATCAACAATCAGTTATCTAACAGGAACTGTTTAAAGCGAGCTTGAGTTTTAGCATCTGCTTTTTCATACCAAAAGTGCAGCATCTGCTCTGCGGTATTCTTCCCTTCAAGGTCTTGCTTGGAAATGTTTGCTGGTAATGTCACAGGAACAACTTGATTGTTTAGTGAAGCCACGCCATTACCACGATTATACTCAGCGATTTCCAGTTTGAAGTTGCGGCCAATTTGCATCCCTTCTTTGACTAACTGCTCTTGTTTAACTGTCACGGGTTCGCCATTTTGGTTTTTGAATTGCCAACTGGCAGACTTGATGTTTTGCTTTGCTTCACGGACGTTACGATACTTCGGAAAATCAAATTCCAGATCACTATCTTGCGCAGTAAATTTTGCAACGATGGGATCGCTTTCTACGATGATTCGGTCGTTACCTTGCGTGAAGTATGGCTTATACAGAAACAGAACTTGGTTTTCTCCGTCTGGAAGAGTTACTGTTTTGTGTGAAGCAAACAGACCCCCATCGAGCTGTGGTTTTTGCTCGTTCACCAGCAGTATTTCAACGGTGTCTGGAACTGAAATTGTTACTTCTGCTAACGCGTTAGCACTGAGGCCCAATGCCGCAAGCGCGAATATAGATGCTTTGATTTTCATAGCTAGTGCCATCTTAATGAGAGAGTTGGTTACTTTGCCTCGCTATTAACCTGATTGCAATGGAGTGGCTTTGAGTGTCTAAACTTTTAACCGCAATATGACTTTCAGTGTGGTGTTGTATCGAAAGGCTTTATAAATTTGAGCCACGTTTCACGGAAAAGTAGTCATTCAGCGACTATATTGGTGGTCAGTTTGCCATCAACGATAAGGACAACGCTATGAATTGCATTTGGATGCACGACAGCCGCTACGTGTTGTCGTCATGGTATAACTTAGATTACTGCCTCTCACTACAAAGCAAAGAAACAGACTCGCTTTAATTTCCTCTAGCGCTGCTGCGCACCCAAACTAACTACTAAACTTATTCTTATACAGAAGTATCTGTAGGGAAGATTACGTCTTAAGGAAATTAAAATGAAACGTATCCCAGAACCATTTCGCATCAAAATGGTAGAGCCGATCAAAATGACCACATATCAAGACCGCGTGGAGGCTCTCAATGAAGCAGGACTTAACCCGTTTCTACTAAAAAGCGATGATGTTTACATTGATTTGCTCACTGACTCTGGCACAGGTGCAATGAGTGACAATCAGTGGGCCGGCATCATGATGGGGGATGAGTCCTACGCTGGAAGCCGCAATTATTACAATTTATGTAGCGCGGTGGAACATTTCTTTGGCTACAAACTCACGGTGCCTGCTCACCAAGGGCGTGGTGCGGAGCAAATTCTGTTTCCTGCCTTAATTGAGAGAATGCGTACCGTACGTGGTGGTACTGAGCCTGTTTTTATTTCCAACTATCACTTTGATACAACCGCTGGTCATATCGAGCTTAACGGTGGCAAAGCCATCAATGTGGTGGATGAGCATGCATTTGATACGACGACGCCATATGACTGGAAAGGCAACTTTGACCTGCAAAAACTCGAAGCCACCATTGAAGAACATGGTGCGACAAACATCTGTGCCATTATTACCACTGTGACCTGTAATAGTTCGGGTGGTCAGCCTGTTTCAATGGAAAACATGCGTGCTGTCTATGAGATTGCTGTGAAGAACGATATTCCTGTAGTGATCGATTCTGCGCGCTATTGTGAAAACGCGTACTTTATTAAGCAACGTGAAGAAGGCTATCAAGATAAATCTATCTTGGAAATCATCCGCGAAATGTACCGATATGGTGACATGTTAACTATGTCTGCTAAAAAAGACCCTATGGTCAACATTGGTGGTATGTGCTGTATTCGTGATCACAAGGAACTGTTCCAAGCGGTGCAAACTCGATGTGTACCGATGGAAGGGTTCGTGACATACGGTGGTATGGCTGGGCGTGATATGGAGGCATTAGCAAGAGGCTTGTATGAAGGTGCGGATGAAGACTATCTTCACTACCGTATTAGCCAAGTGCAATATTTGGGCGAGCGTTTGCGCGAAGCGGGCATTCCTATTCAGTACCCAACTGGTGGTCATGCGGTTTTTGTTGATGCAGCAAAAATACTGCCACATATTCCTGCTGAAGAGTTTCCTGCGCAAGTGCTGTGTAATGCTCTCTATTTAGAGGCGGGTGTTCGTGCTGTGGAGATTGGTTCTTTGTTGCTTGGCCGAGATCCAGAGACAGGAGAGCAAAAAGCATCTGAATTAGAGCTGATGCGATTAACCATTCCTCGCCGTGTGTATACCAATGATCATATGGACTACATCGCGGACGCCATCATTGCACTTAAAGAGAGTGCTCATGAACTGAAAGGACTGACTTTTGACTATGAGCCTCCGGTTCTTCGCCACTTTACCGCGCGTTTTAAGTCTAAATAACATCGCTCTTTCAATGCTATAAATGATTGACTGCCTCCCTGAGTAATCGGAGAGGCAGTTTTCTATTTTATATTCTTGTTTTCATCTAGTTACAGCTGCTGATTTTATCTGATAAGCATATGGTTTCTTCTGCAACAATGTGAATTTATAAATCCTGACTCAGTATCCAATTTGTGATGTAACAAAATGCTAACAGCAATATGATTTTTGATGTTGACTCGTAAAGCACTTTTATTTTTTCCATCTAAAAAAAAGTCTCTTAAATACTGAAATGGATGTTCTTCGTTTGCAGTAGAGGAACAGCTTTAACTCTGATTTTAGAGTGAAATTCAAGGAACGAGAGAAATAGATATGAATCGTATTACTTTGTGTGCAGCTAGCATTGCGATGGCTCTATCTGGAGCATCAATTGCAGCACCTGCGGCTCCAAGCGTCGACGTATATGGCTCGAACAACCTACAATTTTCAAAAATAGAACTCGCGATGGAAACCACCTCTGGCTACAACCAGATGGTGAAATATAACGAACAAGCGAACATCACCGTAAAGTTTAATCAGTGGAGTGGCTCTACAGGAGACACTTACAAAATCTTATTCGACGGTGTCGAGGTCGCAACAGGGCCTATTTCAGGAAGCCAGACAACGGCTAACTTTACTTATGGTCAAGGCGGTCGTTACCAAATGACGATCGAAGCTTGTGACGCGACAGGCTGTAGTGCGAGTGCGCCAGCTGAAATCGTGGTGGCGGACACTGATGGTTCTCACCTAAAACCGCTAACGATGAACGTAGATCCAAACAACAAAACGTACAACACTGATCCTAATACAGTCGTTGGTACGTACTTTGTTGAATGGGGCATTTATGGCCGTAAATACACGGTAGACAATATTCCAGCGGATAACCTAACCCATATTCTTTACGGCTTTATCCCAGTTTGTGGCCCAAATGAATCGGTAAAATCGGTGGGTGGTAATAGCTTTAACGCGCTTCAGACTGCGTGTCAGGGCGTCGCAGACTATGAAGTCGTGATCCATGACCCTTGGGCTGCTTACCAAAAAAGTTTCCCGCAGGCAGGACATGAGTATAGTTCACCAATTAAAGGTAACTACGCCATGCTTATGGCGCTTAAGCAGCGTAACCCAGATCTGAAAATCATCCCTTCTATCGGTGGTTGGACGTTGTCAGACCCATTCTATGATTTTGTAGATAAAGCAAATCGTGACACGTTTGTCGCGTCAGTCAAACGCTTCCTCAAAACTTGGAAGTTCTACGATGGTGTTGATATTGACTGGGAATTTCCCGGTGGTGGCGGTGCTGCTGCCGATAAAGGTGACCCAGTAAATGACGGCCCAGCATACATTGCGTTGATGCGTGAGCTTCGTGCAATGTTAGATGAGTTGGAAGCGGAAACAGGCCGTACTTACGAACTCACTTCAGCTATTGGTGTTGGTCACGATAAGATTGAAGATGTGAACTACGGCGACGCGATTCAGTACATGGATTACATCTTTGCCATGACCTATGACTTCTACGGCGGTTGGAATAATGTAGTTGGTCACCAGACGGCTCTTTACTGTGGCTCATTTATGCGTCCAGGTCAGTGTGATGGCTCTGGTGTAGACGAAAACGGTGAACAGTATAAAGGCCCAGCGTACACTTCAGATAACGGTATCCAATTACTACTTGCCCAAGGTGTTCCTGCGAACAAACTGGTCTTAGGTACTGCGATGTACGGTCGAGGCTGGGAAGGTGTGACACCTGATACGCTAAGTGATCCAAATGATCCAATGACAGGGGTTGCGACTGGCAAGCTGAAAGGTTCAACCGAACAAGGTGTTTGGGAAGACGGCGTAATTGACTACAAAGGCGTGAAGACCTTTATGCTTGGTGACAATAAGCAAGGCGTGAACGGCTTTGAATACGGTTACGATGACCAAGCAGAAGCGCCTTGGGTATGGAACCGCTCAACTGGAGAGCTCATTACTTTTGATGATGACCGTTCAGTGAAAGCTAAGGGCGCATATGTTCGCTCTTTAGGTTTAGCAGGTCTGTTCTCTTGGGAAATTGATGCGGATAATGGTGACATTCTAAATGCGATGCACGAAGGTCTTGCTGGTGGTACGCCATCTAACCGAGCGCCATCTGCAAATGCAGGCGCTGATGTTACCGTTGTTGGTCCAGCTACAGTGTCTCTTGATGGTAGTGCATCAAAAGATGCGGACGGTACAATCGCAAGTTACCAGTGGACTCAAGTTTCGGGTACACCTGTCACTTTATCAGGAGCAGGTAGTGCGACTGCAAGCTTTGATGTGGCAGAAGTGGCTCAAGCAGAAACACTAAGCTTTAAGCTAACAGTAACAGATAACGAAGGAGCGAGTGCTTCGGACACAGTAACTGTGAATGTCAATCCAAAAGACTTACCACCAGTCAACAAGGTGCCTGTCGCAGCGATTTCTGCTCCGGCTAACGTTAATGCAGGCGATGTCGTGGTGATTGATGCTTCAGGCTCGACGGATGCGGATAATGATGTTCTTAGTTACTCTTGGGATGTGCCAGCTGGTTTAAATGCCACTGTTGATGGTGCAACAGTAAGTTTCGTTGCGGCAGAGTACACTCAAGATACGTCACTTGCATTCACTGTAACAGTGAGTGATGGTAAAGCGACGTCTTCTGCTTCTGCAGCGGTTGTTGTCGCTAAGAAAACCACAGGTGGTGAACTATGTAGTGACTTATGGGATGCATCGGCAGTCTACACAGGTGGCAACCAAGTTTCTTGGGCTGGAAAAGTTTGGGAAGCGAAGTGGTGGACAAAGGGTGAAGACCCATCGAAGTCTGGTGAATGGGGCGTTTGGAAGGAAATTGGTCCTGCAAGCTGTTCAACTAACTAAGTAACGTATGGTCTAACTAAAAAGCCATTCAGGGCAACCTGAATGGCTTTTTGTTTGGAGTAAGCTATTTGAGTTTAAGTTGCGGCTCTTACTTTACCTTGTTTGAGGCTATTTAGAACTTCAGACTTAGGCCCGTCTGCGATAACACAACCTTTCTCCATCACGATAACGCGATCGACGACATCAAGCATTGATGTTTTATGCGTAATCAAGATTAATGTTTCACTCTTCTTCAGTTGCGCCAATTGCTGTTTAATATGCATTTCAGAGCGATTATCCATCGCACTGGTTGGCTCATCCATCAACAAGACTGGTGGACGGCCAAGTAATGCACGAGCAATTGAAACGGCTTGGCGTTGACCACCAGAGAGCAATAAGCCTCCTTCACCAACCTGACGTTCTAAACCGGCAGGGTCTTGCTGAGTGAAAACAGTAACACCAGCGCGATTAGCCGCATCCATAACATCGCGGTCATCGGCAAGAGGGCGGCCTAGAGTGATATTGTCGCGAATTGAACCAAAAAACAGCTGGCTGTCTTGCGGAACACAACCAATGTTACGGCGAATATCGATATGATGCAGCTGCTGAATGTCAGTGTCATCAATACGCACGTGCCCTTCTGTTGGTTGATACAAGCCCATGATCAATCGTTCTAATGTGGTTTTGCCCGAGCCGATACGGCCAATAATCGCTACTTTTTCTCCGGGTTGGATCGTTAGGCTAAGATCGCGAACCGACGCAATTGGTGAATCTGGATAGTGGAACGTCACTTTATCCAATTCAATTTTTCCGTGTACAATCGGGCGATGAATATAGCGCTTGCCTTCTTCTTGCTCATCAGGCATTTCCATCACTTGTTCGATAATGGTCATTGACGACTTTGCTTGGTTGTAACGCGTTGAGAGTAAAGATAATTGAACCATTGGTCCGATGGCACGGCCACTTAACATTGTTGCTGCAATCAATCCCCCCATGGTTAACTCGCCTTCAGCAATTAGGTAAACCCCTAGAATGATCATTCCGATGTTTGAAGCTTGCTGAACGAAACCTGCCGTATTTTGAATACCATCGGTAATACGACGACTCTTGATGTTCCAGTTTGCCATGTGGGCTACCGCTTCTTCCCAGCGGAACTGGAACTGGCTTTGGGCGCCAAACAATTTCACAGTTTCAAGCCCAGCAAGGCTCTCTATTAGATTGGCATACTTTTGTGAAGCCAAGCGCGAGCCTTCTTCAATGGTGTGGCGCAATGGTCCTTGAATAAGCAGGGAGTAGACAATCAGGATCAAGACACCAACTATCGGCACCAGCACCAAGTTTCCTGCCATTAGCCAGATTAAAAGAAGGAATAGAATCGCGAACGGAAGGTCGATTAAAGAGCCAATCGTTGCGGAAGTAAAAAACTCACGAATCGATTCAAACTCTTGTAAATGACGAGCAAAAGCACCCACGGATGGTGGTCTAGCTTCCATTCGAATACCCATCACTTTGCTAAACAGCTTAGATGAGATCAAAATGTCTGACTTCTTACCTGCCACATCAATAAAGTAACTTCGCATCAACTTTAGAAGCAGATCGAATAAAAAGATGACAAAAATACCGCTCGCGAGTACCCACAGAGTCTCAAATGCGAGGTTTGGTACTACTTTGTCATACACCAATCGAGTGAACATGGGTGCAGCAACGGCGAATAGGTTGATTAAAATCGAGGCAATTAATACATCGCGATAGATATGTTTAGATTGCCAAATTGTGCTCCAGAACCAGTGACCTTCTTTAGTTTTTAATACCTCTGGTGAGCGTTCATCGTAACGGAACTGCTTCTTCACTAAGAAGTAGCGGCCGATGTACTGCTCTTCAAGGTCATTCCAACTGATCGAAACGGGTACTAGGCCAGAGTCTCCTGTAACGATTTCAACTTCGCTTTTGTCTTCACTAATACTGTTTAGAACGCACGCATCACCACTTTTGAGAAGTAAGACAACAGGTAATACTAACTGAGAGATCTCATTGAGTGGTGAGCGGTTTTCCTTCGCGACTAAGCCTGCTCGCTCGGCAGAGCGAGGGAACAAAAAAGGAGTAAGCTTACCATCAGCGAGTGGTAAGCCATTGATAAGAGCTTCTGGTGAGTTAGCTAAGCCATAGTAGCGGCTCACGTAGATAAGCGAATTTAATAGCGGGTCCTGCATGCTATGCCTTTATCCTATTTATCTACAATGAAGCCTTGGAAGACTTCAATAAAGTGCTCGGATAAGAAATCGAGCTGAGTTTGAGTTTCAACACGTGAAGCAATAGTTTTAATTCCCAAGTTGTGCGCGGTTCTAGAAATAGAAGTTAAGGTGAACTTCTGTTTCTCATCGTCTAGGTGATGTGTGTATAGGTAGTCAAGCTTAACGTAAGCAGGACGGAATTCATTAATATAGTCAAGAGATTGGAAGTTTCGACCATAGTTGTCAACACCAAAGTCTGCGCCTGCGGCACGCACCGCGTTACAGAATAATGCCGTGTGGTGAGGAGAGTTGATGAAGCAGTTTTCTGGGATCTCAAAATGCAGTAACGCTGCACAACTCTTGTTTTTGTTTAACAACTGAGTGACCCAGCGAATAAAGCTAGGTTGAGCGATACTGGTTTGAGAAATGTTAATTGCCACTGGCTCAGAAACTTCGCCTTCTCTGATGCGTTTCACCATTGATTCTATAACGTACTCGTCGAATACATGGCTTGCATTTAGCTGCTCAAGAGCAAACAGGTATTGGTTGGCACTAAAGCGTTCATCGTCTTTTTCAATCGCAGAGAATACTTCGCGATGGTAGGTCTGACCCCAAGAGTTGTTTGCAGCCTGGAAGCGGAAGGTAATCCAATCATTGTTGATCGCTTCCTCAACCAAGTTCTTCCACTGCTGTTTACCCATTAGGTTGTCACTGTTAGCGCCTGAAACATACCCGTAAGATAGCTCAGGGTTTGCTTTGGCTGTCGCAAGTGCGTTGTCTAACATGGTTAGAATTTCACTGGTACTCATCGATGTTTCGTTATGAACCACACCAAGCGCAATGCTTGATGTCGCCATCCCCGTAGGATCTGCGTTGATATCTTGTACGTAGGTAACGATGCTATCAGAGATTAGTTTGAGTTCGGTATCATCCATATTCGGCAGAATAAAGCCAAACTCCTCTGTTGAGATACGGGCGATAGTGACGTTAGGAGAGGTTAAAGATACTTTCAGATGATCGGCGAGCTCTCTTACCATACCATCTCCGAATTCATAGCCTTTGTCATCGTATAGCTCTCGAATGAAGTTCGCTTCAAGAATAGCAACACCACCAAAGCCACCTTCACTTAGCCAAGAGCTCAACTGGCTCATATAGAAAGCGCGGTTACCTAAGCCAGACACTGGGTCAACATAAGCTCGTTCACGGAGTTGTTGAGCTTCTTTAGCTTGAGCTTTAAATGATTTCTCCAGTTGGGCTGACATACTATTAATGCCATCAACCACGTAAATAAGATCCTGTGTTACCGGTCTTGGTAATGGCTCTCCAAACTGGTTACGAGCGACTTGCTCCATCTTAGTAACGATAAGATTGAGTGGTTTCAAAGCGCGCTTCAAAATGAAAGATATGGAGAATAAACCAATCAACATGATGATACAGAAAGCAATCACTAAACGTTCAAACGCCATCCACAACTGGGTGTAGGCTTCCCCAGGGTGACTGACTATCTCTACTTCAGCGAGTTGCATCCAGCCGCTGGTTACGACACGGCGATCATGGATTTTTTCGAATAGGTGCAAATCGGTAAACCACTTCGGCACATTATTCGGTCTGACGGGATAAGAACGAAGAATTTCTTCCCCTGTGTCTAGGAAGATAAGCCTTACAACCGAATAACTACTACCATCAAAGAGAGCGTTGATTACCGACTCCACGGCAACGGTATCTTTGTTTTCCAAATAAGGGGCTAGTGCTAGTCCGACCGTGTTAATGGTGTTATTGACTTCGGATCGCTGTTGCTGAACTAAGTTGTTTCTTGTGGTGTTGAACTCGATGACAAACACCGAGATCAAAAGCATCAAGATTACAGCAATCATTCCCGCGACAAGTTGTTTATATAACGTCATATTGCCTACTCATCATAATTAATTATGGGTTTGTTTAGTTTTAGCGATTTCTCGCGAGCACGGAGGTCATTCCAAAGGCTCAACCTGGATGACTTCCCTGCTAACTGACCTTTCTTCGATTTCATCAACCAGAGATTTTTACCGTTGAAACTGTATATCGGTAACAGATCACGACGCTTTGACGCGCGCTTGATTTCGGGGTCAATGTTATCGAGTAGAATCGGTTCTGCACTTGGCGTTGAGTAATAAGCGAGAACCATATGAAATTGGTTTAGCGTAATCGCTTTAACGTACACTAAACGGAGTTTCTTATCTGAGACACCTAATTCAAGTAAAGAGAAATACTTAGCAATAGTGAAATCTTCGCAGTCGCCCGCATTACTGCCAAGGAATTCTAGAGGGGTTGCCCAATAATCGTTCTTACCCCAAAGGCGATCGTCATTCACGAAGTTTAGTTGATTGAAGAAACTGTTTACTTGGGTGAGCTGCTGTCTTTCAGGGAGCGATTTGTACTGTGATAGCTCTCTTCGCCACGTTTCTACTCGACGCGCAGCTCTATCGCCATAGGTCTTACGCACGGCATCGACCCACCTTTGCTCTTGAGTATTTAGAGCAAAAGAGGTGGTTGATGCTACCAGCATTAATAAAGCGATCAGAACATACTTCATCTTGGGCTTATATGTTGCTTAGAGTTCTGTCGTCAACACGGTCATTCATGATTCGGGGCTTTACTCCTTTAAAGCGTTATTTTTTGCACCAAGGA
>CEUP01050577.1_pt1 | contig 11715 bp, 11 predicted proteins | sample 531371 | NCBI WGS metagenome assembly CEUP01 (sample SAMEA2622738, study PRJEB7988) | marine metagenome | biome: marine biome (ENVO:00000447); feature: marine epipelagic mixed layer (ENVO:xxxxxxxxx); material: "saline water (ENVO:00002010), including plankton (ENVO:xxxxxxxx)" | depth 150 m
TGGGATTAGCCGTGAGCAGGTCGAGATAATCGTTAACCGTTATGAAAAGCGTCAATCCATCAAGTTGAAAGACATTCAGGAAGCGGTGGGGGACGTTGCACTCCACACCTTCCCCAATGACTTTAAAGTAGCACTTGAAAGTGCCAATCTTGGACGTCCATTTGTAGAAGCAAGAAAAGGGAGTGCGTTGTCTAAATCGGTAGGCAAGTTTGTCACTTCACTCCTTCCCCAAAAACAAAAAAAACAAGGCTGGCTAAGCAAGCTTTTCTCCTAGCTAGGTGCCAATGAAGGATTACGACTATGTTTTTTAAACGAAAAAATATCAATCCTGAGCTACAAAAAAAGGTCATTGAAGCTGATAGACAGCAACATCAGTCGAACCAACCGGAGGAAGTTCCGGTTGAAATTAATGAAGATTCGTCCATTAATTCCTTGAAAGAAAAGAAGAAAAAAGAACAGGTTGCGAGCGATAAAGCGGTTGATGATGCGAGAAAACAGCTGGAGCATGAACAAGAAGTAAAACATTACTACCACCAGCGTTTGCTCGAAACCCTTGACTTGGGACTCTTGGCGAGTCTAGAGAAGGAAAGAGCGAAAAATGATCTTCATGATGCGATTGTGCAGTTGATGGCGGATGATCAAACTCATGCGTTGAGTGCTGAGGGGCGCAAACGCGTTATTCAGCAAATTGAGGATGAAGTGTTTGGCTTAGGACCTTTAGAGCCGCTGCTGAATGACCCGTCAGTATCAGATATTTTGGTGAACGGGCCTAAGCATGTTTTCGTAGAGCGCAGGGGTAAATTACAGCAAACGCCATACACTTTTCTCGACGAGAGGCATTTACGCAACATCATTGACCGAATCGTAAGCCAAGTGGGTCGCCGAATTGATGAAGCCTCGCCTATGGTGGATGCGCGCTTGATCGACGGCTCACGTGTGAACGCCATTATTCCCCCATTAGCGTTAGATGGCTCATCTGTGTCTATTCGTCGTTTCGCGGTAGAGAAACTGAACATGGATAACTTGTTGGCGTTTAACTCTCTTTCCCCTCAAATGGCGCAGTTTGTTGAAGCGGCCGTGCAAGGGGCTCTTAATGTTCTCATTTCCGGAGGTACGGGCTCGGGGAAAACCACGACGTTAAATATTTTCTCTAACTTTATTCCTCACGATGATCGCATTGTCACCATCGAAGACTCCGCGGAGCTTCAATTGCAGCAAACCCATGTTGTTCGCCTTGAAACTCGCCCGGCCAACTTAGAAGGTAAAGGTGAAATTACCCAGCGTGATTTGGTTAAGAACTCGCTACGGATGCGCCCAGATAGGATTGTATTGGGGGAGGTGCGTGGCGCAGAAGCGGTGGATATGCTGGCAGCGATGAACACCGGTCACGACGGTTCATTAGCGACTATCCACGCGAATACACCAAGAGACGCGTTATCACGGGTTGAGAACATGTTTGCTATGGCGGGGTGGAATATGAGTGCTAAGAACTTGCGCTCACAGATTGCTTCAGCGATTCATTTAGTTGTGCAAATGGAGCGTCAAGAAGACGGTAAGCGACGCATGGTGAGCATATGTGAAATCAATGGTATGGAAGGCGAAATTATTACCATGTCGGAGATTTTTAAGTTCCATCGCCAGGGCATGGACGAAGAAGGGAATGTGTTAGGTTACTATACCGCGACAGGGGTTGTGCCGCAGTGCCATGATCATTTGTCTAAAAAAGGCTTACACCTTCCTTTCGACATATTTAACGAATCTTATTCGTAGAAAGGGGGACAGCATGCAACAGGACGCGACGCTTTTCTATATCTTACTTTTCTTTGCTGTGGTGTTTATTTCACAAGCTCTGATATTGCCAGCTGCCGGTAGTAAAGCCAAACACAAGCAGCTGTCTCAACGACTGAAGGAGTCACAGTCTAATTTAGACGAAGAAGCGCGCTCATTACTCCAAGAGCATTACATCAAAAGCCTAACACCAATGGATAGAAGGTTGGTGAAAATTGAGCTGTTCTCTTCTTTGAAAAAAACCATTGAGCTATCGGGCTATGATTGGAGCTTGAGTCAAACACTTGCAGTGACACTGATCCTTTCCGTCTGTGCATTTTTGATTGTGTTATTGGTTGGTCAACCTTTCTATATCGGTATCGCGGCGTCCATTGGTATCTGGTTTATTCTCTACTTTTGGTTGAATAAACGCATCTCAGATCGACTTGCCCAATTTGAAGAGCAGTTACCAGAAGCATTAGACATCATGCGTCGTATGCTTCAAGCAGGCCAACCTGTGACTCAAGCATTTAATGAAGTGGGTAATGAGATGCCGGATCCAATTGGAACGGAGTTTAAAAACACGTTTAATCTGCTCAACTTTGGCTATGACATGCGGATGGCAATTATGCAGATGGCTGAACGAACTCCTACCGTATCAATGCTGGCTTTTTCAAGTGCGGTGTTGCTGCAAAAAGAAACCGGGGGCAACTTATCTGAGAACTTGGAAAAGGTTAGCCGTGTGCTTCGTTCTCGCTTTAAGCTGCAGCGGAAAATCAAAACATTATCTGCGGAAAGCCGCCTGTCGGCATGGATACTCGTGCTCTCTCCATTCCTGCTGTTTTTGTTCCTTACATTTATCAATCCGAGTTATGTTGAGCCGCTGTATACCGACCCAAGAGGTATGACATTGGTGAGTGGCGGTATTATTAGTTTGTTTATTGGCTCGATTTGGATTCGCAACATTATCAATTTCGAGGTGTGATATGGATTTTTTATCTTCGTTACTCGAAAACTTACATATTGATGAGCAGGTATTTTTCCTTGGGGTGATATTAGTTGCGACGGTACTTGTCTTCTTTACTCTGTTTCTTGTGATAGTTGGTACTCGCGCACCGATGTCGGTTCGATTAGAGGAGCTAAAGAAAACAGCGCCTGGAGAGAAGCTAAAAAAAGGTCGCCGACTAGGGAATACCTTGGATTCATTGGCGCCAACCTTAACGCCTTCAAACTCTAAAGAGAGCCAAAGTCTACGTCAGCAATTAATGCATGCGGGCTATCATGATGCCAACGCATTGACCATCTTCTACGCAATCAAAGGGGCTGCGATACTTGTAGGTGTCGGCATTGCGGCATTGCTGTACTTCTTTGCCCCTGATCTGTCGAACTTAAAAGTCGCGATGGTTATCAGTGTCGCGGTCGGGCTTTATATGCCAAATGTCGGCCTGAATTATGTCGTGAATAAACGCCAGTCTCGTATTCGAGGTGGTGTGCCTGATGCGTTGGATTTGTTGGTGGTATGTACCGAGTCCGGATTAGGTTTTAGTGCTGCGCTGCGCCGCGTTGCTGATGAATTGATGATTTCTCACCCCGATTTTGCAGATGAATTAGATACGGTGTGTGTAAAAATCAAAGCGGGTGTCGAAATGTCGGATGCGTTTAATGACTTGGTTGAGCGAACAGGTATTAAAGAGCTTGCAGGCCTTGTCACTATGCTTTCGCACGCATCTCGAATTGGTGGCAGCTTATCGCAAACTCTACGTGAATATACCGAAGATTTTCGTGATAAACGTAATCAAGAGATTGAGGAGATCGCGGCGAAAATCCCAACCAAAATGATCTTCCCTCTACTGTTATTTATCTGGCCTTGTTTCTTCATCGTCGCAATTGGGCCATCCATGCTTTCTATTACCTCGACGCTGGGGAACTAATTATGAAAAAACATCAACTCTTCGTCTGGTTATTACCTGTTTTTGTACTTGTCGGGTGCGCCGCGAGCGATGAAAACACCTTGGATACCTCGTTGTACGATGGCAGGCCGATTGACACACTTTCGTTAGAAGAGCCTCCAAAAACAGAGAAAGAAGCGATTACCCGAGGTGATCTCGCGTTACGCCAAGGTAATACCGACCTCGCGTTGTATGAATACATACGTTCATTGTCGTTTGAAAATGGCCAGTTCCAAGATCGCTCCTTGTATAACATAGGACGTATCCATCAAAGCAGAGGCAATCTAGCGTTAGCTGACAGGGCTTTTACTCTTTCCGTAGAGCGAAACCCTAATAATATTCAGTCTTTAGAGCAGCTAGGTATTATTTACAGTCGTTCAGGGGACATTCGTCAGGGAGAGAGTTATTTCTTGAAAGCGATTAATGCGGATCAACTTCGTTTTGGCAGTAAGAAGACATTGTCGGATCAAGATCTCGCAACCGCTGAAGCCGTCTCTGCATTAAAAACAGATTCGAGTTCACCTGACTACGCCTACATGGGATTGGGGGTATTAGCGGATTTAGATGCTGATCATACTCTTGCGCAAGCCTACTATCAGCATGCACTGCGTATTAAACCTGACTCTGTGAAGACATTGACCAACAGTGGATACTCTTACTATATGTCGGGCGACTATCGTCAAGCGCAGCGTTTGAGTCTGCAAGCACTAGAGCAAGATCCGAACAATGAAAAAGCCTTGAATAACTTAGCACTTATTTACCTAGGTAAAGGTGAAATAAACCGTGCCTTGAATGTGTTTACTCGTCATATGGATAAACCTGAAGCCTTGAATAACGTTGGCTACTTTTTAATGTTGCAGGGTAAGCCAGACAAAGCGATCCCATACTTACAGCAAGCGATAGACAGTAAACCGACCTATTACAAAGTTGCGAATGAAAACCTAGAGCGGGCACTAGCGATGGTAAGGGAAGAGCAGGTAGATTCGAAGCAATAGTGAAAAAGGAGAGCTTATAGCTCTCCTTGTAATTTAGGTCGTTAGATTAAGTAGCCTGTAATTAATCCCGCTAGGATAAAGAAGGTAACCATCCAAACAATCGGCAGCTTTAATTGTTTCAGTAAGTAGAAGCCGACCAACACTAATGAGATATCAAGCGGATTAAGGACAGCACTCGTGAAAACCGGCTGGTAGAGTGCCGCAACAAGTAGGCCAACAACAGAGGCGTTCACGCCGTTCACCGCACCTGAGACTTTGGCGTTCTGAGCCAAAGATTGCCAGTTTTTCAATACGCCTAGTAATAGTAAGAAACCAGGTACGAATACACCGAGTGTCGCGATAAGTGCTCCTGCAATAGGTGCCTGTGGTAGCAACTCATAACCTATGTAGGTAGCAAAGGTAAACATTGGGCCGGGTACTGCTTGGGCTGCAGCATAGCCCGTTAGAAAGGCATCCTGAGTTAATTGGTCGCCAACGATGTTTTGCAGTAGGGGTAAAACCACATGCCCACCACCAAATACTAAGCTACCTGCTTGAAAGAAGTCGTTGAACAAGCTTAATGCCGGTACAGTTTGGGAGGCGAGAGGTAAACCAATCAGTAATGCGGCAAATAGTGCTAGTGGCAATATGGATGGCTTGAACTCAAAAGCTTTACTTTGATCTTGGCTACCTAAGAATGTCATGCCAACAAGGCCCGCCGCCAGCAAGACAATCATCTGGGTCGCGATACCTGGAAAAAGAAGCAAAGCAATAGCTGTGATAAGGCATAAGGCAACCGAGAGCTTTTCTTTACAGAAGTTTTTGTACATTCCCCAAGTCGCATCAGCCACTACAACGACAGCCAGCAGCTTCAATCCATGAACTATGTTTTGAAAGGCGTTGGTTTCTGTTAATTGGCTGCTTAAGATAGCTAAGGCAAGCATGATTAACACTGAAGGCAGGGTAAAACCAAGAAACGCCATGCATGCGCCACCAAGTCCACCACGTTTATAACCTAGCGCAAATCCCACTTGGCTAGAGCCCGGACCTGGTAGGAACTGACTCAGTGCGACAATCTGTCCGTACTCTTTGTCATCAAGCCATTTTAGCTTTTCTACAAAGGTGTTACGAAAATAGCCGATGTGAGCGGCTGGCCCACCAAAACTGATCCAGCCGAGCCAGAAAAAGGTTTTAAAAATCGACAGCATGAAACATTACTCGTGTGATAAATACTGCCGATAATGTACAGAATCGACTAAAATGACTCAAATTGATAGTTTTAATAAACATTATGAATCAAATGGGATAAGGGATGAAAGAGTTTAATTGGAAAGAGGTCGATCTCAATTTGCTGGTGGCCTTTCAAGCCGTTTATCTCACGAAAAGTGTCAGCCTAGCCGCAGAGCAGTGTTTTGTAAGTCAATCTGCGATGAGTCACACCTTACAAAGAATGCGGGCGCTATTTGATGATCCCCTGTTTGAGCGAGTGGGCATACGGATGGAGCCCACTTTACGTGCTCATGAGCTGGCGCCTTTGATCGACAAGTTACTTGCTAGTATCAAAAATGATCTATTGAGCAAAAAGCATTTTTCAGCGCAAAGCTATCAAGGTGTTTGGCGAATTGGGTTAACTGACTATGCGGAGCAATTGTTTGCTCCACAGCTATACGATGCGTTAAAAGCGATGTCTCCACATTCTCAGGTTAGCTTCTACAATGTTAACCGCAGTAATTATTGGGATATAGCAGAGAGCGAGGAGCTGGATGTGGTGATCGGTAGTATTGAAAACCTCAATCGTCGATTCCTTTCCCAGTACCTTTATACTGAGCAGCATGTGTGTATGTACGACCCACAAAGTGTTGAGTTGTCTTTACCACTCACTTTGGAGCAGTTCGTCTCGATGCAACACGCTTTGGTCAGCCCTGATGGAAGCTTACAAACTCAAGTGGATAAGCGATTAGCTAAGTTAGGTTATGAACGTAGGGTGGGGGTTGCTTCCAGGCACTTTCTAACCATTCGCCGTTTGTTAGTTGGCAGAGAGCTGATCTGCATAGTGCCGAATCGCTTTGCTGAAATGGAAACAGTAAGTCACGGTTTACTCGCTGTCCCCACTCCGATTGAAGTCCCTGACTTTGATATTTGTTTAGTTTATCTCAAGGCCAACCAGTATGAGGAAAAGAACATCTGTATTCGAGATGTTGTCACTAAAGTTGTTAAGTAGTTTTCAGGCGGCTTGTAGCTTGCGAACAATAGCACCGCTGAATGTCCACAGAAGTACCGTTAGAATAATGCTCAGGTAGCCATCAATGGCGTAATGCCACGCGAGATGAACAGAGCCGATTTGAATGGCGACCACATAGCACCACATAAGGTATCCTAGTCGCGCGTTAAGACGGTAAGCGCCAAGAGCCATCAAGACGGCAATTGACACATGCATACTGGGCATCGCTGAAATACCAGTACCAATACCGCTTTCCCTACCCAAGTATTTGAGCCAAAGGAGATCTTGTACATCCAGAGCCCAAAGAGGAGGGAAGCCGAGTTTTTCTAGTGCCAAGCTTTGGTTAGACAACCGGTCAATTAACTCCAAATAATGAGTGTGGTTCACATCGATCAAGTGTGTATAGCAAGGACCTGCCGAAGACAACAAGGTTGCGATAATACCACCGATTACCAACCAACTCGACATAAAAGTGATCAAGTATTGATTACGTAAAATGGTCATATCTCGTCGGACGATAAAAAACAGCACGCTGCCCCACATCAGCAAAAACCATAGGTTGTAGAGAAAGTTGATCACGAAAGAGCTGTAGATAGAAGAAAACCACTGGTGCGTCAGCCTCCAAGGATCATGGCCAAAGTGAAGCCAGTTATCTATTTGATAGAAGAGAAGATCGTACTGGAAGGGGTTAATGTCTGGGATGATCGACTTTAAATAGGTGTAACAAGAAAACGTAAAGTTAAGCGATAAGACCAAAAGAACGAAGCTAATGGGTTTGGCGATAGGATTAAAAAAGCTGCGTATGGTTTTTAAATAAACAAGCAGAGGGTGGGGCGTTCTGTGGTAAGCCAAATAGATATAGTACCCCGAACTCCATGCGAGAAACGTGATGTAGCAAATCGTGAGTAATGCCCGCAAGTAGGTCGTTAAGTCGTACTTAAGTTGTGATTGCTCGACAAACCATTGGGATGCGAAATAAAGCAGAGCACTGGTGACAAGAACATAGCCGTACAACAGCCTATCGTCGACAATATCGCGCTTTATTTGTTGCCACTGAGATTGATGTGAACTGGAATTGTTCATGGTCAAGTTTGGTATTCTCCATGCTTTTTTAAAGTGTAGAACACCAAGCCAGACCAAGTGGAATTTATAGCTTTGAATCAGTTAGTTGAGGGTAAAGCGAGTCCAGCTTTTTGAACGCCAGCGATATGCCATGATGATGCCTCGGAACCATTCGTCGAGGGCTATGGCCATCCATGCGCCCAGCACCCCATAACCCCAATGCACACCAAACAGGTAACTCATTGCGACGCCCCAACCCCACATACTGATAATGCCCATTTTTACCGGAAACTTGATGTCGCCAGCAGCCTTGAGGGCAGAGATGAAAATCAGGTTAAACACTCGACCTGCTTCAAGAAGGATGGAACCTGCAATTAATGTTGCTGTAAGTGCGGCAATTTCAGGCTCTGTAGTAAAGAGTGGAATAATGCTGTCGCGCAGCAAATAGATCATTACAGTCAAAATAGTCGAGACAATAAACCCAATCACAAAGTACCGTTGAACCAGTTTGAGTATCGAATCTATCCATCCTCGACCGATATAGTAGCCCGCTTGGATTTGACTGCCTTGACCGAGTGCTAAAGCAAAAGCAAATGAGATCCGTGCAATATTTTGTGCATATGTGAATGCCGCTAGTGAAGCGGTGCCCATTTGAACAATAAAAAAGGTAATGCAGATCTGTGCCATGTTATAGGACAGCACTTCGCCAGCATTCATTACGCCAATTTTAATAATACGCGAGTAGATAAGTTTAGGGATTTGGCGAAATTCATTGAAAGGCAGTGGTATGTCGGTACGTTTTACCACTGCCCAAAGGATTAATGTGCCTGTAATTTGGCTGATTACAGTTGCGATGGCTACGCCTTCTACACCATATACCGGTAGGCCAAAAGGCTGATAAAGCGCAATGTAATTGCCGATGATATTGATCACTCCGCTGATCAAATTGACCACCATCGGCGAGCGAGAGTAGCCATGACTGCGCAATATGGTGGTGAGTACAATACCTATGGTGATATTGAATGTGACCGCTCCACTTATCACGAGATATTCGTGAGCATATTGCTCAACTTGCGCCTCTAATCCATACAAAGGTAGGAATTGATAGGCACCAATTAAAGCGATCACACTTAAGCTGATACCAAGAATAATGGATAAGGCAATACTTGCCACGCCGACGTAGGCTGAATCTTGATGACGATTAGAACCATTGTACTGAGCAATGAGTATACCCGTTCCGCTGCTGACCATTGAAGAAACAATAATCAAAAAGAATGACAGTTGAGAGATCACTCCAACGGCTGAGACTGCTTTGTCTGAATACCCACTAAGCATGAACACATCACTGGTATTCAGGGCTGTTCGCAGCAAGATCTCTACAAACAGTGGCCAGGTGAGCGCGACAATGTTCATTCGTTTATCGATGGAAGAGGCTGAATTTGGCATAGGGATGCGTAAAAGGAAAGTCTAACTGGCGATTATATATTCACACTTATAGTAAGGGTAAATATATTCTCAGTGCGTAAGAAAAAGGGCGGCAAGCTCTCGCTTTGTAGGGGAACATTTGTATCATCAAGTTCTGCTCGCGCTTATCGCTCTATTGATTGAATCCATATGGAGGTGAACCAATGTGTGAGTTTACGAGTTTTCTCAATAATAGAGCGAGCATTGTTAATGATCTGAAAAGGCGGTTTTATGTACCGCGAAGGCGAAAACAGGCTCACTGGGCGAGAGCTTGTTGAAATACGCCTGAAGGATACTTCAGGCGTGCTCTACGGTTGGTGTCTATGGCGTATGTTGGTTATTTAGTTTTAAAGTAACTACTGAGTAAAGGCGACAAAGTGTCTAGCCACAAGTTGTAAGCGTTTGAGTTCAAGTGCAGATCATCACAACTGTGTTCTAAAGGTAAGCTGCCTTGTGGTGAGAGAGTTGCGTTGAGATCGATAAAGCGCAGTCCTCTGGCGGAGCATAGTGTTTGCAGCTCTTGGTTGAGTTCAGCAACAAGCCGGTTGAGTGAACCAATTCTTTCTCCCACATAAAGTGTTGATTGTACCCAAACCTCAATGTCTTCACTCGACCAAAAATCGAGCATTTGGCGATAGTTCTCGACGACTTTTGATACCGAATAGCCTTGGGAAAGGTCATTGATTCCTGCCATAACGCACACCAGTTTAGGCTGACATGCTTTGGTGGTACTGAGTCGACGAATCATACCTGAGGTGGTATCTCCTGCAAGGCCACGGTTAGCCAATTTTATGCTTGGCAACGCGTCATGCCATGGCCCCCATTCGGTTATTGAATCGCCAAACATAACCAGCTCAACGGCTGGTGCAAATGCGGAATGGTTATCTTGGGTGAGGATAAATCGGCTCATCTTATGTGCTCGTTGATTCAAGTCGAGGCTTTGCTGGATTCGAGATAAATGCTCGGGTGGCAGTTCTTGCAAAGCTTTCCCATCGATTAAAGTGTCAATTTCGGATTGCAAGGGAGAAATACGCGTGGATAAGCCATGCTCAGTACGCAGTTGGTACAGCTCTTCAACCAAACCGTAAAAGGAGCGATGTTGGTTCTCGTAATAGAGTTCAAACAAGTCTAGGCAATCATTGTCTTTTAGCGCTTGTATTAGTTGGTCCTTGGTCATAGTGCTCTCTTAACTTCGCTGTTTGCGAACAGTAAATTGGCCGAAACTGAGTGTCATTTTAATTGGTTCAAATTGAGAAAAGTTTACTCTACCTCTCGTTACCAGTGACAACTATTCAAAACCTTCAAGCTTATCTAGAGCTTGGCGCGCTTCTATTAATGAGCAACCCGTTTGGGTCACCAATTGACTAACACTCATCGAAGGGGTCTCAGCAAGCAGAGTCTCGAAACAGATAGCTGGTGCTGGTAGTGACTTTTCTATCGCTGCGACTATCCATTGATCGTTCTCTGTATCGAGTCTTTGACACAATTCACGCAGTTGTTCCTCATCACCTCTAAGTTGCCAGTGCCTAGAGCGGCGAATACGTTTAAGTTGGCAACCCAATTGGGTGACCAACGATAGTACGGCCGATTTATCAGCGACTCGATGTACAAAGCTATTGAGAGTGATAGAAAGCATAGGTTAAGTGCTTGTCGATAAGGTTCCAATGTTGTTATTAAACCATTGCTGCATGAACTCAGTAAATGCCGATAGCTTGGTACTACTTCGTAGTTGAGGTGGATATATCAAGTAAATGCCACTTTCGGTAATGAAATAATCGTCGAGGATCTGAACTAGGTCACCGCTGTCTATGGCAGGCTGGACAAGATAATTGGGCATTTTAATGACGCCTTTGCCTTGTTTTGCTGCTTCAAGTAACAATAAGTTATCGTTGATGAACATGTCTCCATCTGTGGTAACTTCAATTGGCTGTTTGCCATCAAAAAACGACCAGCGCGTCAGGTGGGGATCAGATAAGCAATTGTGTTGTGTTAGTTGCTGAGGATGACTTGGCTGCCCTGCTTGCGCTAAGTATTTCGGTGAGGCACAGCAAATATGCTGATATGACATCAGCTTTTTAGCCACCATATTCTCTGGAGGGTTGTTAGTGGCGCGAATGGCCAGATCAAAGTTACTTTTGGTCAGATCTGCTCGGGTGTAACCAATGTCGAGATCAAATTCAATTTGAGGGTGGAGAGTTTGAAACTCGCGGCAGATTGTAATCAGAAAGCGGTGACTGAAGATAGTTGGTGCAGTGATCCTTAACACTCCTGACACCTC
>CEUP01050195.1_pt1 | contig 11703 bp, 19 predicted proteins | sample 531371 | NCBI WGS metagenome assembly CEUP01 (sample SAMEA2622738, study PRJEB7988) | marine metagenome | biome: marine biome (ENVO:00000447); feature: marine epipelagic mixed layer (ENVO:xxxxxxxxx); material: "saline water (ENVO:00002010), including plankton (ENVO:xxxxxxxx)" | depth 150 m
CCCTGTACATTCAAATCCTCTTTATAATCAACTGTAGCACCATCCAGTACTCTCAATGACCGTTCATCTACAATCATACTGAATTTTTCTAAATCAAAGAATGATTCAGTTTCGGTATAATCATCCTTCCTAAACTCTAATCCAATTCCATACTTATAATCAGTTGCAGTTTTCCCCGTAACCTGAATTCTGAATAGGGTAGTCTCAGCAGAATAGTCATCATCATTTTCAATGATACCAGAAATTTTCTCAATTGCCTTTTCTGTAACTTCAATCATATACTAAAACTCTCCCCACATCCACAGGTTGAATTTGCCTTTGGATTGCTAATCACAAACCCGTTACCCATTAACCCGTCATGGTAGTTTATTTGCGAACCAGCAACATACAAAAACGATCTTTTATCAACAATAATTTTGAATATATCTTTGACATCAAACACCACATCATCATCATTCCAAAGATCAAAGGATAAATTATATTGAAAACCAGAACATCCTCCACCTTCAACCTTAACCCTAAGACCACATCCACTATATTCTTCACCTTGATTATCCCTCATTCGCATTGCGGTTTCTAGTGCTTTATCAGATATGGATAACATCATTTCCCCTTGAGTTGTCTAATTTCTTTCATAATTTCGGCAATACGTCTATCTTTCCAACGTCTTTCGTGGTTTAAAGCAGTTTCTTTTTCCTTATCTTTCAAATTGAACCAATTACGTTTATCACCCATTTTTTTAATCTGGTCAATTCTTTCTTTCAGGAATTTGATCTGCTTTTCATTTTCTGTCATTAGGTTATTCAACACCCACATAAATATCACCATTTTCTACTTTGGTTGTATAAGATTCAATTGGTTCGTATGCCGGCATACATAGTGCCTTTCCTGTTCTAAGACAAAATCTTGCACCATGTCTTGGACATATTATTTCATCACCCTGAACCTCACCATCTGCTAAAGTACCACTGTCATGAGTACAAATATCTTCGACTGCTAAGAACTCACCATCAATATTGAAAATTGCTACCATATTGTAATCAATTTCAACTATTTTTTTAGCACCAACTGGAATTTCATCAGTTGATGCAACCTTCAAATAATCTATCACTATTTTTCCCTATGGTTGTATATCATAAAATTGTTGTAATCTTTGTCTCTCATGTTCTTCATCCGTACATGGTGCATCTAATGGTACATTAGTTTCCACCATACTTTCATGACCAATAGAAACAAGATAATCCAAAACTTCCTCACCACTAACATCAATCAATACATCATTATCAAATTGAACACATGGCTGTAAAGTTTGACCTGTTTTCTGAACCATTTCAATATAATTATCTGGAATATGAATTTGTTTTTCCTCATACTCAATTCCACATTTAGCCAATACTTCTCTAACACCACGACTCCAACCACACTGCTCTTTCAGGTATGCGATAACTGTCATATTTCTATCACCTCGGTATTATTGTTCGATTTTTCAAATGTATTTGTAATTTCTATTTCAGGGAACATTTCTTCAAACTCTGCAATCTTAATCATATGTATTGCATCCCATGTTAATTTAGTGCAAACAGTAGAACATATAGAACATCCAATGCACTCATTGTATCGTATTCTAACAGGATTAATTGGAGAATTACCGTTAGAAAATTCGTCAACCTCAATACAGTCAACAGGACAAAAAGGAACGCAAACTTGACATCCAGTACAATTCCCTTCATCCACAACTGCAATAGATTTAGGTTTACGTGTTTTTGTTCCGATTTCAAATGGAAATTTAGGTACTGACTTGTAATGATCGTATTTCCTCACTATTTATACCTCTAAGGTAAATATATAGCTACTCCAACACTAATAACCAATCCTATAACCAACCGTACAAAATCCCAACCAACACCAACAAAACCCTCTCGTTGCTTTTTCTTAAGAGTTTGTGTCATTGCAATTTCTCGACCTGCCAACATACCCACAAATAACCATGTAGTACTCATAGGTATGGGATTAACCACTTTAAAAACAAAGAGAAGTGAACCATAAACAAAATCTATAATAGTTACCTGTTTAAGATTAATAACTTCAGATTTTCTCTGAACAACCTGTTGTATTTTACCACCCTTGAGGTAGAAAATAACACCAAGTAATGTAAATGTAGTTATTAAATATAATAACAATAAAGAAACTGATATTTCTCTAGGTAAAAACACACACTCGTTTGCTGTATCATGCATTAACCAAGTTATCCATAAAAACGATGTAGAAACTACCTGTAATTTCCCCCAAAAAGGTGGTACATTATTCCACCACTGTGGATTCTTTTTAACATGTCTAGCAACTATAGTCCACAATAAAAAAGCAACAATACTTGCAACAACATACCCAGTAACCGATTTTTTTACCATCTTCATGATGGTAGGAGTACTGGCAAAAGTAGTTAAAGTAAATAGGGTAGTTGATACAGGAACGCCCAAGCGAGTTAATATCAGTAAACAAACTGGAGCCAATAAAAATTTGTATTTAAATTCTTCAGGATATGGTATTTTGGAAAGTCTACCCCATGATAAATCACCACCATTTATAAACCATCCTACAGTAGCCGTAACTACCATAATACCACCAAACCATAACCACAGGTGCCACCATTTTCTTTGTTTATTGGAAGAAATAAAAGTACCTAATGTTTGAATACTATCATTGGCCACCACTGCATATGCAGACAAAAAGAACCCAAATAATAAATACATACTCATCTATAATATATCACCACAAGTCTCCAGACATTCATATATGTCTGGGCCGAAATTTACTAAATAGTCAACATATGCTGAAAATATACCGTAACAAATCAATACTGCCAATATCATTAAAATCCTCTAAAAATATTATCGTTAATAGGAATAAAAGGTTGTTTTGGTTTTAACTTCTTTTTAGGTTTTTCCTCAACCTTCTTTTTCTCACCTTTCTTCTTTTTGAGATCTTCCGATTTTTTTCCATCTTCTAATAATTTCTTCACGACTGCCTGAACTACTCCGCTGTTTAACATTAGATTTGATTTCTCCCCACGTGGTGGTTACTTTATTTTTTGGATCAACTGAATACTCAGTTCCCCAATAATTTGCTGTTATTTCCCAAGGCCTAAGTCTTTTATTATATAGTTTTATATCATCAAACCTACCTGCAAATCCACTACCACCAAAAACAATCGGATAACCATTCATAGAACTTCTAGGTATTTCAATATAATCAGTGCAATATGAATCTAACCAAATAGAAATTCCATTTTGTTCTGACCTAATTGCCATATAGTAATATTTAAATCCCTGAACCCCTTTGATTGTCTCTACTTGACCCTGATATACTATTCTAATCACACCTTTCCATGCCTGACCAGAATCTTGATAAAAGGTGATTCTTAAATCACCCCACCTGAGAATTTGACCGAATGGCATTAATTTTCCATTATCTCTGACTGTATGGTCTAAATTATGTTGACCAGCACCAAACTCAAAATCAAGTGTCCAATCGTCTAATTCACGTTCGAGATATCTAGCAGGAATTGTAAAACTAGAATTAGGATCTATATTACCATGAATATGAATAACTGGTGATTTATGATACGAATACTTTTCTGGAATCCACCGTACAGTTCCCCGTTTATGTGCTATTGTATTCGACTTAAAATCCATCAAAAAATTTCTTTCATTACTAAAATCCCACATATACATTAGACCATCACCTGTATAGTAATCTGCAGAAAATAATACAGAAGTCAACAAAAACATTATAAAAATAATTGGATACATACTCTCCTTTTTGTTTAGTTTTTACCTTACACCTTATATTTTGTTGGGAAATTGTTGCGTGGGTTTCTATTCAACATTATTCTACCATTTAGTTGTTTGATTTGTTGCATTTCATCTCTCAAATATCCACCCTTCTCTCCCATCTTGACAACAGGGCCCCTATAACCAGACCTTTTAAGGTTTGCTATCAGATCATCAGAATTTCCTACTTCACTACTAAACGAGCCCGTTTTAGAATGTACCTTTGTTGGATGGAAAATAACCTTTAAGATTTTGATTTCAGACAGAACCAATTCATCCCACTGTTGTTGTTTACCTTGGCTCCCCTTACCCATCCTCATCATTTTCTGTATCTGTTCCAGATATTTTTTATTCTTGAGAATTTTCTCAATTCCATCCATATACCACTTGATTGCCCCTGCCTTTTCCTTACCAGTACCATATGTTGATATTTCTGACCAATCTCTAATATCATCACTTCTCCAGTACCATTTTGGATCATCTGATGTAACACCATATTTCTTCTGCATTTCAGGGTTATCGTTCTGGGCTTCGATTATGGCTTTATATCCATCCTGACGCATTTGCTTAATTTCATCAACAAAATCCTTCCAACCCTCGAAAACTTCATCGTGCCATTCTCTTTGATATAACTGACCAGCCATCAACCATCTACGTCCTTGCGTATCCCTTTGTGTAGAAAAATCTTCACCCATATTCATCACAACTGTACCTTTCAACACACAAAAAATTCCACCTTCAGTTAAAATTCCACCACCCTGAGCAAAACTACTCTCGGAATCTTTCATATCAGTCATAGTGGAAATTTGATTTTTCTTACCCTGTAGTTTTGCAAGTTTTATGACATCTTCCATGTCTGTAACGTGCATTCCATATCCTTCACTTTTGAAATTAGTTATCCGTTCCCACATTGGCTGTGAGAACGGTATTGGATATTCATATTCACTATCTGTAAAAATCAATTCCTTAATTTCAGTAGCAGTTCCTTCGGTGATAAATTGTTTAAAAGACTTCATTCGATCAACCTTACGGTAGCTATTTCACTACCACTAAATAGTTTGTTTGTTTCACCCGTATTTATGTTTATAACATCTTCCATGTCATCCCACGTTACGCGAGTAACATACCCTTCAGTTGACTGACCCTTACCTAAAATTCTGACTTTACATGAATTTTGAAGTGCATATTTACAACACTCCACATTTTTTTGTACAGCACCTTTAATATTTTTTAGATACTCTCCGCCTTTAAACATACGATCACCCCCTGCATTGGTAATTGTATTTAGGTTAAACTAGTGTTACATCATCTCAACAATCAGGAAAATCTCCATATTCTTCGAGATAATTATCAAATCTCTCCTTAGCCTCAATAGCAGTTTTTTCACTATCTTTATACTCATAATACTTTTGCCATCCATCAGCCCAGTTAGATTCTCTTTTAATCACTTCAGACATTAAGTCTCCAGAAATTTCAGATGTAGTTGAAGTAGGTAAAATTGACCTTACTTTATAAATCGCTGCAATAAATTCTTCCTCTAATTCTGAAATATAGCCACCCTGAAGAAAACTAGAAAATAACTCATAACTATCAACAATAGAATTTTCATCTAACATTTTTTCAACTAATTTTTTTCTCAACCAACTAACATCACTAGAAAAATCTTGATCTAATTTCTTATAAATACTCATTTTTAACTCCCAAAAAATAACATGACTAGACCATAGCCAAACTTAAATGTAAAATACCAAAAACCCATACAAAACATAAATATTAAAGACCAAACCGTTACCTTCTCCCAATCAAACATCATATCACCTCACAAGAACCTCCACTACATGCAAGTTCTCCCTGTAAATCTGTATTATCTTCAATCTCAACCACCATTTCTAAATTAATATTTTCAAGATTTTTGACCCCCTCAATATACTCAAATTCTTCAATATCCTCAAATGGAGCTTGAGTATAAGTTCCATTATCATATGGTAAAAACGATAAACCATTAAAAGAATCTTGATTTTTCCAAACCCAAGACCCAACACTATCCCATTCATCATCTTTAACAGACACAGTTGCAGATACGTTATGTGTATTCATACCGCCATTGTGGCCTGGACGAACCCATTGTTCTGTAAAATACTTTATTCTATCCAAGAAACTATTAACATCCTCATCTCTAGTTACTGCACCCTCTGGTGCTTTTACTGGGATAGTAATTACTGCATTACTTCCAAAAACTTCATCTTCAACAATATCAGGATTAGTTTCCACTAGATATTGATATATCGCCTCATTCTTACCCACTCTAATTCTTCTATTATAGTATCCATTGTGCCATGCATGAATACCCGAACTCGTACCCAACACTAAAGAACCAGAACCCTCTGGTTTAATACAAGTAACCCTTTTTGCAGGATTAATACCAATAATTTTCGCAATTCTCTTATTTTCCTCTACAGTAGCCAAAGAAGCTTCCCTAAAATCATATTCTGTATGATCTATAGAAGCAATACCTGTCAGGGAAACACCCAAAAGAGCTTCCTTTTCAGTGATCTTTTTCCATGTTGGGTTTAAATAATGAAAATCTGTATATGATGCCTGAAGTGTACCTAAGAATCCAGCTGCCCTAGAACGTTCTTCTAAATCTTCTTGACTTTCAATAGTAGCAACATTGATCGAGGTTAAATTACAAAATTGATTAGAATTTAAACTAATTTCACAACAGGGATTTGTACCTAATTCAACATTATTAGTAAAATAGAAACCAGGCTCACCACTACCAGAATTTTTAACAACTTCCCATCTATCCTTAAATATATCGGAAGTAATTAAAGACCTTGCAACCACCATAGAATTATTAGAACGTGCACGATGGGGATAGAGATAATACCATTGTAACGTATTCTCGGTTTTTAGTTTAATGTAATCAGATTCAGGTATCCAAACATTTTTTTGTTCATAAAATTCATCTTCACGAAACACATTGACTCTCACATTATAACTATCATTTTCCTTTGTTAGTACCTCATCCACTTCTGCTCTATGTAAAGACTTACACATTAACATAGATTCATCATCAATACTAAACAAAGAAATTAATGCAGACCTACGAATACCCCCCGCCAAGACTGCATCGGAAATAATACATAACATATCATGACATTCAAGAGGAGTTAGTTTTTCTCCATTATCTTTACTGTCCAGAATACTCTGTAGTGTATTCAAACAAAGTTTTAATGGTTCAGGGCCAGGAGCTTTTCCACCACTGATTACCAATCTTGCACCCTTGTCTCGTATTGCTCTATAATCAAATAAAGGTAATGAACGATTATTAAAGTAAGCTTTAAACAATACTTTAATCGAGTCTGCCCAACCTTCAATCGAATCTTGAATTAAGTACCTACGTGATTTGATAGGTTTTCTAACTTCGGGTAGTTGTTCAATATGATGTTTTTGGACTGAGTATCCAACACCACAACCAGACAACAATAGGAACATGGTTTCCCAAAAAGCACTGATTTTGTCAACTGTCAGATATGAACAATTGAACATTCTAGCAGGATTAACCTCAATTGCTGTACCCGCGAACTGCATTGATCTCATTGATGGTATTACTTTTTTATCATAGACCAATTTATAAACATCTTCAATCTCCTCACTAAGTTCAGGAAAATTGTCAAGATGCATTTGTTTATTTCTATCAACAGTTTCGGTAAAAGTTTCCCTTCGTTGTTGTTTATCATCATATTTTGCATATTTCATATGATGAACTAAATCACTTAATATTTGTAAATTTGTTTCCATATCTCCCTTCCACTTAAATTCTTTTCCATCTGTTCAGAGCTAACAGAGCCCCAAATCCCACAAATGTATTTTTATTTATCATTTTCAATATTTCTCCCGTATTCACTCCCTTCAAAAAAATTTCATTAATGTCTTTATTTTTTATAACTTCTGGCCAAATAAACATCCTGTAACCGACATCTATTGCCTTCTTCATTCTCCTAATAGTATCATAATTTCTTGGTTCATTATCATAAACCATAATTGCTTTATCTTTCGGAATTATGTTTGATAAAGAATCACAATCACCACCACCCATAGCAATACAATTATCAAGAAACATACTATCAAAAGGGCCTTCAACCACGTATATATCTTTAGTATAGTTGATTTGATCCAATCCATAAATTTTTAACGCATCATCCCATATTTTAATAGTAACATAACGTTTATTATGTTCAACTGTAGTAACAGCTCTACCCTGCAACATCATCAAATCTTTTTCACGACTATAGAAAGGAATAATTATCCTACCCTTGTCATCTGAAAGGTTTGGATATTTATCAGGAACTAAGTCATGCACAAATCTATCAAAAATGTTAGTGTAATATAGATTTTTCTTGAATGGAATTTTTCGTTCTTTTAAAAATTTCACTGCCACGTGGTCATTATCAAGATCATCTACCAATGTCAAATATTTATTTGACGATAATTTAGGTTTAAAGTTAGGTTGTTCAAAGGTAATACTTGGTTGTATCTTGGTTTGTTTGATATTTACACTTTTCAATTTCTCCAATTTATACTGTTTAAACAGACTATCATTATTATCCTTAAGGAAAGTTGATACAGTTTTACCAATACCACAATTATGGCACTTGTAATACATATCAGTCTTTTTTCGATAGAAAAATCCTCTGGCCTTGTACTGATTTTTAGCTGAATCACCACAATATGGACAACGGAAATTATACAAATATTCTTTTTTTCTGGAAAATCGACTCAGAGTAGAACCGACCAGTTCAATATATTTAATATCAATGTATATCATAACAAGACATATTATACCACATTAGGGTATAGTTTGTCAAGTCTAATTTACTTCATCATTTGTATAACAGATAAAATTGCACTAAGGATTGCCGGCAATCCTGCACCAAAAATTACTGCCTTCCAACCAACACTAATGGAAGTTTCTAGCTTAGTGAGTCTAAGCTCAAGGTGATGTAGGTGATTACATTTCATCACTTCAATTTCAGATCTCATATCGTTCATTTGATGCTCGATATTATTTAATTGTTTTTCTATACGTTCTATTTCTGACATTTAAATTAACCTCTAATCATCTCGAATATGAAAATCCAATCTATCATTAATTAAAAATATGAGGATCAAATTTGCTATACATAATACAATAATAAATCCATAACTAAAGTATATTTTAGTTACGACTTTCCTACCAACATCTAATTGCATCTTTCTAGTAAAATCAATTAGAGGAGTAACAATTTTTTCCTTTTCGGTTTCATAATCTTCACTGAATAGTAAAGCTATTGCTTTATCCCTATCTCCACTTTCAGCTAACTTAATAGCCTCAGTTTCCTTTATAGCAAGTAGGTCGCTTGTTGATAAACTATCGAGAAGTTTCTGTTTGTCAGACTCAGGAACGATTGTAGTTGGAATGTCTTTAAATCGTTGATCGTAAGACTTTTTAATGCCATTATCGTCATAATCTTCTCCTGCTCGGACAATTAAATGATCTTCATATGCTTTCTTATATTTATCATTTCCAGTAATTACATATTCCCTTGCCCACATAGTTAAATCTCCACTAGATTTACCCATTAATAGTACATTATATAATGACTGACTAGAGGTTATATATGCATCTTTAACGTTTAAATTATTGTTTAATATCAATAAAGAACATATAAAAATTAATACACCAAGACCCAAACGAACATTATCAACATGAGTATTTACCCATCGAACAATAAAATTTCCATTTTTTTGAGGTGGTGTAGGTGGGTAATTAGGATATTCCGGCGGGGAAGGAATAACTTCATAATCAGCTTCACTTTCTTCTGGGGCATAACGAGGTGGGGAAGGCTTTCTTCTTCTCTCCACCCTATTATTAGTTCTATGTTGAGTTCTTCTTTTACTTCTTCTTCTACGTCTTAGTTCTTTGTCCATATTTTAACCACCCAATAATGCAAATAATTTTTCTATGATTAAACGTATTTCAGCCTTAAAGTTTGTTGCAACTAAAGTAACTATTCCACCCATTGCAACAGTTTTCGAGTCTACTGATTGAGCTCTACGTGGAGGAGAATTCGTATCAAAATATTGTTGATCTTCCATATTTTTTTGAGCTGAGTTCGAGCCACTTCTCCCACCACTTCTTTTTGGATAATTTTCCTGTGATTTTTTTCTGCTTCTTCTTCGAGATTGGTGGTTCATCTGGAGGCAACCCCGCAATATTTCCTGATGTTGCTGTTGTAATTATTTCTTTTAAACCCATTATACGTTCCTTAAAACACGAATTGATAATTCGTCTAACGGTATGTCAACTGTATTTATGTCTTTACCATTTATACCATAAACAACTTCCGGCAAATAATTCATACTAATCAAAAATGGTTTTAGGATTGGATAGTGAGACTCATCCATCTTCAAAAATAGTATTCTTGTTGCACATTCAACTCCAAAAACATTATATAACAGGATTAGATGATTTAATATTAAATGGTCTTTTAACTTACCATTATTCAAAAATCTATTAAACAATCTTTTTAAATATTTAATAGATTTAAGATCATCTAAAAAATCATCTAATCCTGTACAATGTGGGTTATCATAATATTTAGCTGCATATAATAAATAGTTTGACTCATTCAAATTGTCAAACATTTATGGTTTATTCGTCAGGGAATTCTATGTCATCACCGGCATCAGTAGTAATACTACTTGAAGCGACTAGAACTTCATAATTAATTCTACCAGCTCTACCACCAGTACCTACAGTTCTCTTTACCCAGCCTGGTTGACCTGTCTTATTACCACTACCCAAAGTAGCTGTAGCTGTAGCAGATTCACCCTGAAGGCCATGGCCAGCTTCACTAGATCCAGCTGTTAAGTCGATTGCATCAGATGCATCTGCAGATGCTTTTAATTTAACAGTGGTTGAAGTTGGCTTAGAATGAATATAATAAACTGTTGCTGTAGTTAATCCAATATCCTGAGATCCACCACCGTTAGTATATGTAACAGCATCACCTACAGCTAAAGCTGCAACCTCTGCACTTGACAACGTAATTGTATCATCTGCAGTACTCGCAGCATTCGCATTAAAAGTAGCATTGGTTGCTGCAGCAACAGTAATAGTTGGAGCAGTTTGATAATCTGAACCACCAGCTGTTACTGTAATAGATGCAAGTTTTCCAGCAGTAACTACTGGAGTAGCAGTTGCGGTATCACCCTCTAAAGTTTGGGCATTATTACCAGTTCCCGTAAGATTGATTGCCGTTCCCGCATTAGCATTATTTAAACTTGTGGCTAATTTAATAGTATCGTTATCTACTTTAATTGCATAATATGCAGTATTATCAGTTAAACCAGCTAAAGCAGTACCACTTCCATCTTGATAAGTAAATTTAGTACCAGTTAATATATTATGACCAGTAATAGTAATTGTATTATCTGAAGTACTCACATTTGATGTAGCAATAGTTCTTACTGTAGGGGCAGGAATTGTTAGTGCAGCATCTCCAGCATTAACATAACCACTTCCCTGATTACTTGGAGTAATTGATACTACATTATCCTGACCACCTGTTACCTCTGAAACACTAACACCAAAAATAGCATTGGATTCAGTTGGACTTAAATATCTTGGTGTTTGTCTAATATAAGCTGTTTTTCCAGAGCCAGGATCATCACCATTATAGTTAGCTGTTAATTCTAAACTAGTATCACTAGCAATAGACAATATTCGATTTGCATCTGTATCAGTACTAGCTAGAAAAATATCACCCACTTCTACTTCAGTGGTAAAAGCAGTACCACTTCCAGTTACAGTGGCATCACTACCACT
>CEUP01037609.1_pt1 | contig 11481 bp, 10 predicted proteins | sample 531371 | NCBI WGS metagenome assembly CEUP01 (sample SAMEA2622738, study PRJEB7988) | marine metagenome | biome: marine biome (ENVO:00000447); feature: marine epipelagic mixed layer (ENVO:xxxxxxxxx); material: "saline water (ENVO:00002010), including plankton (ENVO:xxxxxxxx)" | depth 150 m
GAGCGTTTACCTGGTGATATCTTGCGACTGAAAGTGGGTGACGTTGCATCGGATGACGATGAAGATGATGAGTCAGAATCTACGCCTTCTACAATTCAAACTCAGCATGAAGCGCCGCAGGTTAGCACTGAGCAAAACCTTCAAGCCAATGTTGCCAGTGAGCAGAGCCAAATCCCAGCTCAGACGCATCAAGAACAAGGTGTATCACAGCAAGTTCATCATGAACAGCAAATCGCTGCGCCAGTTGAACAGCAACAGCATGCGAGCCAGAGCCAGCCATTATCTCAAGGTGGGGATATTACTGCGCCTGGCCAATAATGTTATCCTGGCCTGAAGGCAGCGCACTTAGTGCGCTGTTTTTGTTTATTCAACCATGCTTCTTGCAAGCGAATCAATCTCACTGTCTTCAAGCGTAAAAGTCGCCCACGAATCATCCTTTAACTTTGCTCGATACAAAGCAATTACCAGGCATTCTTTAACCTCTGTTTCAGTAAGTGACGATTGTTCGTTTACATACGCTCGGTAATTATCACTACCCTCCGAACGAATGTTCTCTACATCGCAATCACGATGCTGATCTCCTTTGCTGTCATGGAATACAAACATGCTCATCTCTGGTCGTAGAGAGTTATATCTAAGCTTGCTGATGAATGTATCCCGCGAATTCATTACAAACCACATGTCGCCAATGTTGAGGTTTTGCCGATTATGGCTTAATAGCTCTTCTTTGCTGAAAGTAAATTGTCTGTCAGTATCTGGTGCGTTCATAGACGAATAGTGCAATAGTCTATTGCCTGTAGCTATAACAATGACGAGAACTAAAATACCCGCGATAAAATTGGTCCAACCGCTTATGCCATTATTCTCTTCCATGAGTTCCTCCTTAATAAATGTCAGTTCAGACTAACATCAATAGAATTCGCTAACAACAAATATGTTGTGTTTTATGTTTTCCCGTGTTAGCTTGTAAATAAGTCGCGAGGCTTGTTTTTTGCTGTTTTGATAAATGTTCCATATTGGAAAGTGAAACGGCAAGACGAAAACAAGGCGAAGTGATAATATAGTTACATCTGAGGTGAAGCTGATTCGAATTGAAGGATTTGGTGAGGTTTCCAAATTGGAAAGTGAGTTTAGACGACGGGATTGTGATTCTGTGTTATATTCACCTCCAGAAAGAAATGAATTCGCTGCAATGTGCAGCACAACAAAAGTGAGATTGATAATGTTCCAACGTGTTTGCTTTAACTGTTATTGGTATTGGTTTACAAGCTGATTGACTTTCCTCGTATCCGGAAAGTCACTCCGGGTACGTGTGTATGATAAACACGTGACATTGCTCAAGAAGCGCCCGGATTAAAACCCGGGCGTTTTTTATTGCCCGCGAAAAAAACCAGAACAATCGCAGGTAGCAACATGAGTAATTTAAGAATGGAACGAGACGCCGCTTTAGTCGACTTAAGAAAAATGACAGGTGGCGCAATCAAACAAGCTGTGGTGGCGCATCAGATGGCCATTAACGAATCGGCTGTTAGCAAGTTAGAACGCAAACGCCTGGTTGATGCCAGCGTTAGTAAAGTGAAACAGTACATTGAAGCAATTGGTGGTGAGCTTGAAATCACCATCAAGATGCCGGATGGTCAGATGCTTCAAATAGGTTAATTAACTGCATTGGTGTAGCTCAATTGGTAGAGCGACGGATTCCAAATCCGTTGGTTGGGGGTTCGAGTCCCTTCACCTTTGCCAACAATTTGAATGTTTAACGGAGAGACTGGGTATTGGCGAACCCAAGTGGCTGTAACCCACCCGTCTCAGGCTGTGTCAGTTCGACTCTGACTCTCTCCACCAAACGTATTTGCCGAGGTAGCTCAGTTGGTAGAGCAGTGGATTGAAGATTCGCGTGTCGAGGGTTCAAGCCCCTCCCGAGGCGCCAAACAAGAAAGAGGTTGATATGAAAGAACAAGTGGCAAAAAAAGTTGCTGAATTGTTCAAAGATGGCAAAACGCCTCTTGAGCATTACGGTATTGATGGTGACAAGATCAGTGAGGTCGAAAAGAGGCATCCTGAAGTAGCCAAACAGATACCGCTAAGTAAACGAATTATGCACGGTTGACCGAGTCAGGTTAGGTAGCGGATTGCAAATCCGTGGGGTAACCCAACGCCAGTTCGAATCTGGCACCGTGCTCCAATTAAAGTGGGTGCGCATTTGGTGAGCAAAGCGGTCTCCAAAACCGTGTCTGTAATGGACTTGAGGGTTCGACTCCCTACACCCGCGCCAAATTAGTAAATGGCGATCACTGCCAGAGAGTGTGATTAACAGTTTAACTGGAACGGTAGCTCAGTTGGTAAGAGCGCTGGATTGAAATCCCAGAGGTCGCAGGCTCAAAACCTGCCCGTTCCACCAAAGTATTTTGGGTGTGTATCCAAGCGGTCAAAGGATCCCGGCTGTAAACCGGGCGGCTTATGCCTTCGGAGGTTCGAATCCATCCCATGCCCACCAAATACATGTAGGCTCGTCGGCGCCTGAGAGTTCGATAGTAAGGTTTTATGGGTCGGTAGCTCAGTTGGTAGAGCACTGGATTGAAAATCCGGGTGTCAGCGGTTCAAGTCCGCTCCTTCCCACCATTTACTTAGAGTAGCTCTCGATTTCATCAGCCAAAACCTGGTCCCACTCGAATTCGACATTAAACTTCCCTGTCGGATGCAGTGTAAATTTAGCTCGGTTCCAATTGTTTTCTCCGCCTTCCGTAGTTATTTTATGTAGGTTTTCAAATGCTTCAAATAACTCAAAGCTACTATCAAAATCGTAATCGACATCAGCGCTTACGTCTTCTTTGTATACACAATTAAAGTGTCCAGCACCTACATGGATTTCAGAATTAATAATGGCGACAGCCCATTTAGCGTCTATAGTGTCAACTATATGCTGTGATATTTTAAGATAAATGTCGTCTATGGTCATTTAGGTTCAACTTCCGTGTTTGTTTTTGAGGAATTGATTCTTTTCTATCTATCTAACATTTCACTTTGAATGCTTTGATAGATGGCTGTCATTCTTAATGGCGCTTGCATAAGAGTGTATTGTATCACAATCGATACTGTGTGAGATTCAAGTCCGATATTGCGCGTTAACGACCGCTATACAGAGAAATCCAATTCGCCTTCCCAGCAAGTTGCAGGTAAAGAGAGTAATGCCTTCAATCTCAGTGAGAATCCGACAATAGGTTTTCCCTCATAACTTACCGCATCGATGTGTATTAAGGGGAGGCCCGTGTCGCTTTGTGTCACCTCTTTTACTTTAACTATCCAACTCGGATCTGATTTTAATCGCGCTACTTTTCCGATTTTCTTAGCGTGAGATTCACCTAGTTCTTGTATGCACTGAAGCAACAGTCTTTCTGCATCAGATAAGTTCTCAAGTTCTGGGTGGTAAATACGAAACGAAGCCATTCCTTTCTCCCATTCTATTGCTTTTCATTTAAAACATTCATGTAAGCCATTAGGTGCTTTTTAACATTGGCATCAAACTCATCTCGCACATATTTGATGTCTTGACGATAGAGGTAACTCCAAGGTAAAAAATGCATCCCAACGTCTTGATAATCGTTAGCTTCGAGTTGGATTGAATGTTTGTACGCAGAATACCAGCGCTCGTCTTTAGATAAGTCCACAACGGATTCCCAAAAACGCATGCATGCTTTCTCAGCATTTTTTCGGCCACGACTCTGGGAGCATACAATGTCATCGAGTGACGCACCGGCATTCACCTTTTCAATAATCGAATATGCGCCGCCACCCAGTGTGGTGATCTCAAACGTCGGATTCATAGCGCTGTAAAGTAAATTAATCGTTGTGTAGCATAGGAGCACCAAGAAAATCGCGGAGACCCCCTTCTTTTTTTCTTCAGACAACAGAACGGCCATTTCGTATCCTTTTAAAAGCGTTTTTTTTCAAAGCTCATTTAAAGGGAATCTACAAGGGCACGTATGCGCTCTTTGTTGTAGTTGTCCCACATGCGATTGGATTTACTTTCTTCAAAGTAAAGTTTAATAATAGGGATTACCGCAACGATTAAAGCAGCAATCCCGGCGTACAAATAAACAATCACCGTTTAGCAACTCTTAAAGAAAGCTTGCAATGATTAATGTGACGCCCGACAACGCACCAGCCAGAAATTCAAGAAATGGAGGTCGAATACACCCAGCAACGGCCTTTCCACCTTCCACGCGTTCTTCAATTTCTTCAAAATCATCCGATAGCGCCGCAAGTGCAGGGAGTATGCCAGCCATTTTTCCGATGCCAACATGGAATGCGGCAAGTGCTGTTCTGATAGCAGTAGGTTTAGAGTTTTTTAAATCGTCTCCGAGTGATTTAAAGCTGCCAGTGATTGAAGATTTTTGCTCATCACTGAGTTTTGTAGACTGCTTAATCTTCTCTGCGTAACGAGACAAATCACTATTAAACTGCTCTTTGTCGATGACCCATGCGAGAAAATCGCGAGCCTGCTTGTAATCAAGAGAGCGAAGAACGACAGGGACTATAAACAGAATCGAAGCGAGCATCAGCCCAATTTTCCAATATGAGGTGTCACCACCAAGTCCAAATACAGCAAAAATCATCATGACAAAGAAAGTGGCAATGACTGTATTCAGGATGTAGTAGGGAAACCCAATTCCAAGTCTCGCAGCTTTCGCCAAAATAGATAGGCCTGAGCCAGTAGCTGACGCAGCCGTTTGTTTTAATGAAATCATATGAACCTCCGTGTTCATTTATTTAATGTTAAGCAAGCCGTTCCTGGCTCACCTGTTTTTAATAGTGAGTATATATTTACAATGGTGGGTGATTCTTTTTCGCCAGTGTCTATGAACAAGCAGTTATGTTTCAGTGTCGGTCGTTCAAATCGTGAATGGCCATGTATCGTGTATTCCACGCCTCCAACCGGATAATCATAATTAGGATCTGAGTTTGCACGGTAGCGCCGACATGTTAATGCCAAGTAGTCATACTCATCAAAGTTAGCGAAAGTTTTCGCATCCCAACGCTTAAAAGGAAAATCTGCGTGTGTTATCCCGATGAGTTTGTCTGGCATGTCATTGAAACGAACGGTTATCGCGCAGTAGAAATTTTTTACGATTGAATCCGCTACTTTCTTTAGTTTCTTGTTAGGTACTTTAGCCCCCCAAGCCCCACCTTTGCTTATCCAATTTCGAATTTTTTGAGAGCGGACACCTGGATCGGTTTCATTTGCAGCATCCACCAGCATCCACTCATGATTTCCTAATGCAGCATAAAAACGAGGTTCAGTGATGAATAGCTTTAGAAGCTTAAGGCTGTTCGGGCCTCTATCTATAAGGTCGCCAACGGAGATTAAAAAGTCGGTCTCCCAATTGAAATCAACGGATTTTAATAGTTGCATAAGCCCATCATAATTACCCCCAAGATCAGAGACAACGAACGCTTTAGCGTTTTTTGGGATAGTGAATTGTAGCAGTCCTTTGAATTCCATTTTTAGCGTCCGTGCTTGTGGAGATGTTAGCATACCGAAATGCGTATTGCTGGTCAATAAAAACATCTATTATGTTGTTTAGTGATTTATTTCTATGTCTCTGTAGGCTTTATTTTTGCTGAAAGTTAATTGTAAATAAGCATTTTTTTTAAGTTACCTCATTATTTTTTACTAGATCGGGTGGGTCGGGGTAAATCTGTTAAAATCAGGAGGTTAAAAGCTAATACGATTTTTGATTAGCAATCGCACGGAGCAAAAATAATGAAACGGAATTTTTCCACTCGAAAAATCACGATGGCATCTGTCTTGATGGCATCATTAACAAGCGGCGTCGCCCTGGCAGCCGATAGTGAAAAAAGCTTCTCTGTACGAATGAATGTAGATGGTAAAGTTACAGTCCCTGAGTGGGTAACAATCAATTATGCTTATGGTGGATGGAGCAATGTGGGTTCACCTCACTCATGTCAAAGCTGGGTGGCTCCGACGGACACTGTTGACTGGGGTGAATCGTACCAGCAGTCACGCCTTTGTAAACAAACTCAGAACCGAACAGAAACGCCAATTTTGTTCAACCCGGTGTTAAAAATAACAAAAGAGGGTGCGCCCACGGTGGGTTCTCGTGATGTGTCCACTACAGAATTCAGGCCTGCAATTGGTACCAGAGACTATATTGACGGTGAGCGAGCAAATGCATTTGGCTCATGGACACGAAACAGTGCCAACTACGGTTGTGGGGCATGGTCACCGAAACCAGACGAAATCAACCTTTTCGAGAGTTTTACTCAGTCAAGAACTTGCTCAAAAGATGAAATCCGTACGCGAGACGTTTTTCACGTTTGGGCGAGCGGGAAAGAAACTTTCAAACGCACTGATACTGAAAGCAGAACGGTATCTGAAGTTGAGCAGCAACAATCAACGGGCGCGAAGGATTACATCAGTGGGGCGCGTGTAGAAAATTGGTCATCATGGACAAACGATGGTGAGCCATACGGCTGTGCAACATGGTCCCCTTCGCCTGATACGATTAACTTAAACAAGAGCTTTGAGCAAAGTCGATCTTGTTCTCAAAAGCAAGTTTCTGATCGAGACATCTTTGATGTGTGGCGTAGCGGTAAAGAAACTTTAAATCGAAATGAAGATCGTTCTCAGGTTATTACTGTAACGCAGACACAGAGCAATACAGGTACCAAAGACTTCATCAAAAGCACACGTAATGAGCCATGGTCAGCGTGGTCAAATCAAAATGCACCTTATGGATGTAATACGTGGACACCAGCAACAGATACGGTTAACTTGGGTGACTCTTACACTCAGAGCCGAGATTGTTCGCAGAAGCAGGTTCGCCAACGCGATGTAATGAACGTTTGGGAGTCAGGTAAGGAAACCTTGAAACAGGTTGATAGCGATTCTCAGGTTATTACCGTTACTCAAGAGCAATCCGCGACAGGTGCGAAAGATTATATCGTGTCGCAAACGAGCCCATCGTGGCCTGCTTGGAGTAATACCGGTTCGCCATACGGCTGTAGCAACTGGACACCTTCTCCCGACACCGTAAATCTCAATGAATCTTTCACTCAGTCTCGTGAATGTTCGCAGGATCAAACTCGTTCACGAACCATTCAAGACGTTTGGAAGTCGGGCAAGAAAACGTTTAATAGAACTGAAACGGGTGAACAAACGGTTACAGTTGGACAGACGAAAACCGCTAGCGGAACCAAGAACTATAAAACTGGCGCGATTGCATATGGCGACTGGTCATCATGGGCAAACAATGGGATTGCGCATAGCTGTTCAACGCCGACGCCATCAGTGGACACGGTGAACCTTGGTGAATCGTTCACTCAAGAAAGGTCATGCAAGCAAGATCAAAAGCGTACTCGACCGACATATGATGTCTGGGCTGATGGTTCTCAAACAGCTAAGGGTACGGATACTGGTACTCGCGTGATTGACGTGGTTCAGACTAATTCCGCCACTGGTACGAAGGACTACATTACTGGTACATCAACCGGCACTTGGGGTTCATGGGCAAACAGTGGTTCACCGACTGGTTGCGAAGCATGGTCTCCAGCAGCTAGCACAGTGAATCTTGGTGAATCGTTTACTCAAACCCGTACATGTGATCAAGCTCAGACTCGCTCTCGTACGATTTACAATGTATGGAAATCAGGGAAAACCACGACCAAGTCAACTGAAACTGGAACCCAGACGATTGATGTGACACAAAGTCAATCGGCGACAGGTGCCAAAGATTACATCACCACAACCCGAAATGGCTCTTGGGGCACCTGGTCTAATTCGGGTAGTGCAAAAAACTGCGGGGGATGGACACCATCACCTTCTACGGTAAACCTAAACCAATCGTTCACCCAAAATCGAACTTGTGAACAAGATCAAACCCGAACTCGAACCGTTTATAACGTGTGGAAGTCAGGTAAAGAAACCGTAAAGTCAACGGAGTCTGGTTCGCAAACAATCGATGTTACACAAAACCAATCGGCGACAGGTACAAAGGACTATAAGACGGGTAGCGTTTCTTATGGAACATGGAGTGGATGGTCAAATACTGGGTCAGCATATAGCTGTGGTTCATGGAGCCCAGCTGCATCGACGGTGAATTTAGGCTCATCGTTTACTCAATCGCGCACTTGTGAACAAGATCAGACTCGAACTCGTCAAGTTTACGATGTGTGGGCATCAGGCGCTACGACGGCTAAATCTACACAGACTGGAACGCAAACGGTTGACGTGACGCAAAATCAATCTGCGATAGGAACCAAAGATTACATCACTGGCACTTCTGTCGGATCGTGGGGCGGTTGGTCAAACAGTGGTTCACCGACAGGTTGTAGTTCATGGTCACCATCGACTGGCACTGTAAATCTAGGGTCGTCGTTTACTCAATCACGCACCTGTGATCAAGCACAAACACGCACTCGTACGATTTATAATGTTTGGAAGTCAGGAAAAACCACTGCGAAATCCACTGAGACCGGAACACAAACCGTTGATGTGACACAAAGCCAGTCAGCAACAGGTACCAAGGATTATATTACTGGGACGTCTGCCGGTTCATGGAGTGGTTGGTCTAACAGCGGCTCACCGACAGGTTGTAGTTCATGGTCACCATCTCCGAGCACTGTAAACTTGGGCTCGTCCTTTACTCAATCACGTACTTGTGATCAAGCGCAGACTCGTTCTCGTACGATTTACAATGTGTGGAAGTCTGGTAAAACGACAGCTAAATCAACTGAAAGCGGCTCGCAAACAGTAGATGTAACACAAACCCAGTCAGCGACAGGTACCAAAGATTATATCACTGGTACTTCAACTGGCTCATGGGGGTCTTGGTCAAACACTGGGGGTGTATACAGCTGCGGCTCATGGAGCCCTGCGACTTCCACTGTTGATTGGGGGAAATCGTTTACGCAAAGCCGGACGTGTAAGCAAAACCAAATCCACTACCGTACGATTTACAATGTATGGAAGTCAGGGAAAACAACAACGAAGACTACTGAGTCAGGTACTCAGGCAATCAATGTTACGCAAAACCAAAGCGCGACAGGTACTAAGAACGTCGTTGTCAGTGGCGAGTCTACTGCTGGAGCATGGTCTTGGGCAGCATCAGCTTCTTGCGGTTCATATAGCCCGGCCACATCCACCGTAAACCATGGGACAAGCTTTACGCAGTCAAGAAGCTGTAGTCGCCCTCGTGAGCGTACGGTAACTCAATACAATGTCTGGGCTGATGGTTCTAAAACTGTAAAAAGCACGTCGACAGAAACCAATACTTACACGTATTCAGAAAGTCGCACTGCAACCGGTACAAAGGACTATGTCGTTAGCTCTGCTTGGAACTATGCTTACTCATACTCTTACGGTAGTTGGTCGTGCGGGTCATGGTCGCCAGCTACGAGCACGGTAGGTAGTGGTAAAGCATTCACTCAAACTCGAAGCTGTAGCAGAACCAAAACCACCAACAAGCGTTACTACAACAATTGGAAGGTGGCGGGTCGAGTTTATACCGGGTCCGTTTCATCGCACAGTTCGACCACTGAGTCGAAAACAGAGTCGCAAACTGCCTACGGCACGAAGTCTCTGACTTGGAGTGCGCTGAAGGTTGACTTGGTGGGGACTCACTACTCAAATGCTCCTGGTGCTTGTTTTTCCGATGCTACAAGCAGAGGTTACGTAGCTGGTACGGAAAAGACGGGAACCTGCTCAACAGCCGGCGAAGTGTACAAAATGTTCCGATTGACAGGTTACGCTGGTAACTCATGCCAAATCACCATGTATAGCCAAACTTGTGGTTAACTCGAAATGGTCAAAAGAGCCTCTATTTAGGGGCTCTTTTTTTGTGTGTAACATTGTCATAAAAATAAAGTGAAATAGGGTGTTCAGCGTCTTTTCTGCTTTGTGGAAAGTTCCAAATTACTGAAAAATGATAGTATTGGTGTAACTGGTAAAAGCCAGACGTTACACAAAGCACGGAGCATGAAATGAACAGGAAGTTCAACATAAAAAACATTACGACTGCATCAGTATTGATGGCTGCACTTACAAGTGGCGCCGCCTTGTCAGCCGATAGTGATAAGTCATTTATGGTTCGTTTATCCGTGGACGGAAAAGTTTCTGTTCCGGAGTGGGTTACAATTAATTACGTTTATGGTAATTGGGGCAATGTTGGAGCGCCACATTCATGTCAAAACTGGGTGGCCCCGACAGATACCATAGACTGGGGTGAATCGTACCAGCAGTCACGTCTTTGTAAGCAGACCCAAAACCGAACAGAAACACCAATTCTCTTTAATCCTGTATTGAAAACTACAAAGGAAGGGCCTGTTAGTGTTGGATCGCGGGATGTTTCAGTTACAGAGTTTCGACCAAACATTGGTACGCGAGATTATATCGATGGCGAGCGCATTGGTACATTCGGCGCTTGGTCTCGAAGTTCTGCAAACTATGAGTGTGACGCATGGTCACCAAAACCTGAAGACGTTGATCTTTATGATAGCTTCACGCAATCACGAACCTGCTTAAAAGATGAAGTTCGTACCAGAGATGTTTTTCATGTCTGGGCAAGCGGCAAAGAAACCTTTAAGCGAACGGAAACTGAAACAAGAACAGTGACGGATGGCGAGCAACAACAGGCAACAGGTGCAAGGGACTATATTAGCGGCACTCGAATTGCCAACTGGTCGTCATGGTCAAATGACGGGGTGCCATACAACTGCGAAACATGGTCACCATCTCCTTCAACAGTAAATCTGAATCAAGACTTCCAGCAAAGTCGCTCATGTTCACAGAAACAAATCTCTGACAGAGATATTTTTGACGTATGGAGAAGCGGTAAAGAGACACTAAACCGCAATGAAGATCGCTCGCAGGTTATCACTGTTACTCAATCTCAGGGTAGCACTGGGACAAAAGACTTTATTAAATCAACTCGTAACGACAGTTGGTCAGCCTGGTCGAATAGTGGTTCTCCTTACGGTTGCACCGAGTGGAAAGCTGATGTGTCTGAAGTAAACTATGGTGAATCATTCACCCAAGAGCGCTCATGTTCACAGAATCAAACCCGTAGCCGAGATGTACTAAACGTTTGGGAGTCAGGTAAAGAGACACTTAACAAAGTTGAAGATGACTCTCAGGTCGTTACAGTCACTCAGAACCAGTCTGCAACGGGAACGAAGGATTACATCGTTTCTCAAACGGCTCCAAGCTGGTCGGCATGGTCTAATTCAGGAACGGCCTATGCATGCGGTTCGTGGTCACCTTCGCCTTCGACGGTCAATCTGGGTCAATCATTCACTCAGAGCCGCTCTTGCTCTCAAGATCAGGTGAGAAGCAGAACGATTCAGGATGTTTGGAAGTCAGGAAAGAAAACCACTAATCGAGTGGAAACTGATGGGCAAACAGTCTCTGTAACCCAGAACCAGTCAGCAACCGGTACAAAAAACTACATTGTTGGAACCGCG
>CEUP01042963.1_pt1 | contig 11481 bp, 11 predicted proteins | sample 531371 | NCBI WGS metagenome assembly CEUP01 (sample SAMEA2622738, study PRJEB7988) | marine metagenome | biome: marine biome (ENVO:00000447); feature: marine epipelagic mixed layer (ENVO:xxxxxxxxx); material: "saline water (ENVO:00002010), including plankton (ENVO:xxxxxxxx)" | depth 150 m
CACCGCAGCCACCGCCACCACCACCACCACAAGCACAGCCGCCGCCACCGCTACCACAACCGCCGCCACCTCCGCTAGGTAAGTTTGGATTGCTTATTACAAACCCACTTCTCATTAAATCATCTATATAATCTATTTTTGCACCTTCTACTAAAGGAACAGAGTCTTTATCTATGAGTACTTCAATATTATCTACTTTTATATTTGTATCTGTTTGTTGAGGTTCTTTCTCAATTCCTAAAGCGTATTGGATACCTCCATTTTGAGATGGCATTACCATTATTCTTAATAATTGGCCTTCATTCTTATGTTCTTCCATTAAGGAAGTTAGTTGTTCTATAGCACTGCTTGTGATTTCGATTAATGGTGTTTCAGTAGCCAATTTATTTGCCTCCTTTATCTTTAATATAAATATATAAAATAGAATTTTATTAATAGTAATTTTATAAATTTATAATTATGATAAATTAAAGTAGATTACAACAATGCATCTTATCATTGAAAGAATTCTGTGGTCAATCCCGTTGACAATTATATTAAGTATGAATAAAATTTAATTATTAACTTTAATATTAAATGCCTCTTGGTGATTCTGGCGAGGTTGAACCACCCGTTACCATCTCGAACACGGAAGTGAAACGCCTCAGCGCTGACGATACTGTTACGGCAACGTTTTGGGAAAATAAGTCATTGCCAAGGGGTATATCGTTAATAAGTATTATTTATTTCAAATAAATATATATAGTAATTATAGAATAATATAAACAATTTTAGAGGAAATACTGGAAATAAAAATGGATTCTGAAATCACTCCTATAGACCAGGAAGAAGAAATTATGAATCTTTTATCTTCTCTTGAACCAATGAAGAAGATTAAAAGAGGAGATGTAGTTGAGGGAATAGTCATGAGCACCGATAGCGATGGTGCTTTTATAGATATTGGTCAGAAATCTGAAGGGCTTGTTCCAAATAATGAAATGAGGTCAGTTATTAGTAGCTCTGAAGGCATGATGAATGTGGGAGCCACGGTGTTGACCTTAGTTATTAAAACAGAAAGTAATGATCAATGTGCTTTATTATCTATTGATAAAGCAATTGGACAGCAAGGTTGGAGTATCCTTGAGAAAGCTATTGAATCTGATGAGATGGTTGAGGGCTTGATTATTGCTTTCAATAGAGGAGGTGCTATTGTTGAATCACATGGAGTTCAAGGATTTGTTCCGACTTCTCAATTAGTTACAGTTCCAAGGGTTTCCAATATACAATTTAATCAGGCTTCTGACCAAGTTGATCAGGTAGCTGGTGAAGGGAAAGAGGTTGGAATTTCTTCTGAAGAAACCAATTCTGAAAAAAATAATGAATCTGATAAAAAAGTTGTAGAGGTCAACTCAGATGACCCTAGGGATGAATATGTTGGTAAAACAATTAATATAAAAGTTTTAGAAATTAACCGTGCTAGGAATCGAGCTATTTTTTCTGAGAAAAAGGCTGTTCAGGAACAAAAAGAAGAACAGAAGGCACGCATTATTGAAGAAATATCTGAAGGTGATATACGCAAAGGTGTTGTTACAGGTTTAAGTAGTTTTGGTGCTTTTGTTGATCTTGGTGGAGCTGATGGGCTCATTCACATATCTGAGCTTTCATGGAATCAAATTGATTCTCCTCAAGATATTGTGACTATTGGTGAAGAAATAGATGTTTATATATTAAAGGTTGATTATGATACAAAAAAAATTGCTTTAAGCATAAGAAGATTGCAAGCAGAACCTTGGGAAGATATAACTGAAGAATTTTCTAATGGAGATATTGTAGATGCTGTAATTGGTAAGATAACTGATTTTGGAGCATTTGCTAGGATTCAATGTAAAAAAGGAGTTATAGAAGGATTAATACATATTTCTGAGCTTTCCCCGAAAGTTGTTAGCCATCCTAAGGAAGTTGTTAGAGAAGGCGAAGAATTGAAAGTGAAGATTATGAATTTAGAGCCTGAAAGACGTAGGTTGGCTCTTAGTTTAAAAGAGACTTTGGATATTGAAATAGATGCCGAGGATACTGAAGAATTAGACAAAGAAGAGGAATAGGTAAGCATATTGTAGTTTTGATCTAATGTTTGGAGATGTGATATATGACAAGTAGATTTGAGAAATTTTCTGAAAGAGCAAGGCGGGTATTGTCTTTAGCACAAGAAGAAGCTAAACGTTTCAATCACAATCATATTGATACTGAACATATCTTGTTAGGCTTACTTAAAGAAAAAGAAGGTGTTGCTGCAACTGTTTTGATTAACTTAGGAATTGATTTGTCAAAAGCGATAACTGCTGTTGAATTTATCATATCTAAGAGAGATAAATCGGGCACAGGTGAGATTGGATTGACTCCAAGAGCTAAAAAAGTTATTGAACTTGCCGTAGATGAAGCTAGAAGGTTGAATCATAATTATATAGGAACAGAACATCTTTTAATTGGATTACTCAGAGAAGGCGAAGGCGTTGCTGCTGGAGTTTTAGATAGTTTGCAAGTTAATTTAGATAACTTAAGAGAGCAAACTGAAAAAGTCTTAGAGGAAGTTTTTCAGCAATCTCAATCGTCATCTTCTCACTCAGCGCAATCTTCTGGTCCTAAAACAAAGACCCCTACCTTAGATCAATTAGGAGTGGATTTAACTCAGGCTGCAAAATCAAATAAACTTGACCCAACTATTGGTAGGGAATTAGAAATTAAAAGAGTTGTTCAAATATTAAGTAGGCGTACTAAGAACAACCCAGTTTTAATTGGTGAGCCTGGAGTAGGTAAAACTGCGATAGTAGAAGGTTTAGCTCAGAAAATTGCTTTAGGAGATGTGCCTCGTACTTTAAATGGTAAAAGATTAATATCTCTTGATATGGGTTCTTTAGTCGCGGGGACAAAATATAGAGGTGAATTTGAGGAAAGATTAAAAAAAATTGTAGATGAAATTCGTAATTCTAAGGATTGTGTTTTATTTATTGATGAAATTCATACGATGGTGGGAGCTGGAGCTGCAGAAGGTGCGGTTGATGCGGCAAACATTTTAAAGCCTTCATTGGCTAGGGGAGAAATTCAAACTATTGGAGCAACTACTTTAGATGATTACCGTAAGCATATGGAAAGAGATCCCGCTTTAGAGAGGAGGTTTCAACCAGTTAGAGTTGAACAGCCTACATTAAGTGAAACTATAGAAATATTGAAAGGTATTCGGTCTAGATACGAAGAACATCATGAATTAAGTATATCAGATGATGCATTAGCTGCAGCCGCCAATATGGCTTCTAGATTTATATCTGATAGATTTCTTCCTGATAAAGCAATCGATTTGATTGATGAGGCTTCCTCTCGAGTTAGAATTGATAGCACTGCGCTTCCGGACGATATTCAAAATTTATATTTGAAGTTAGAAGAAATAAAAAGTAATAAAGATGAAGCTATATCTAATAAAGACTATGAATTGGCTGCAACATTAAGGGATGAAGAGTCACATTTACAAATAGAATATGACTCTTTAAATAATGACTGGAATGATAAATTAATTGAAAACAAACCGATTGTTGGAGAAGAATCTATAGCAGAAATTGTAAGCATGTGGACTGGTATTCCAGTTACTAGACTTGCAACTGAAGAAAGCGAACGCTTAGTTAATATGGAAGATGCTTTGAAGAATCAAGTTGTTGGCCAAGATCAGGCAATAAAGGTGATTTCAAAGGCTGTAAGGAGATCTAGGGCTGGTTTAAAAAATCATAAACGACCGATGGGTATTTTTATGTTTTTGGGTCCTACTGGTGTTGGTAAAACATATTTAGTTCAAAAACTTGCAGAATTTATGTTTGGTAGTGAAGACGATATGATACGTATTGATATGTCTGAATTTATGGAACGACACTCAGTTTCAAGGTTGATTGGGGCACCTCCCGGTTATATTGGTCATGAAGAAGGAGGCCAATTGACTGAAGCAGTAAGAAGAAAATCTTATAGAGTAATACTTTTAGATGAAATTGAAAAAGCTCATCAAGAAGTTTTTAATATATTGCTACAAATATTTGATGATGGTCATTTAACTGATTCAAAAGGTCGAAAAGTTGACTTTAGAAATACTATAATTGTTATGACTAGTAATATTGGTTCTGATTTGATTAGACAAGATAAAGGAATTGGTTTTTCATTAATTGATCAATCTGAAGATCCTAATATTGATGCTTATCTGAAAATAAAACGAAACGTATTAGATGAGGTAAAGAAATTTTTTAAACCCGAATTTCTAAATAGAATAGATGCTTTAGAAGTTTTCAGATCTTTAACTAGAGAAAATATGAATATTATTGTTGATTTAATGTTATCTGAAGTTTCAGCGAATTTAGTTGAAAAAGGTATAGATATGGATGTAACTCAATCTGCTAAAGATTGGTTAGCAGATAGTGGTTATGATATTCATTTCGGAGCTAGGCCTTTAAGAAGAGTTATACAGAACAATATTGAAGATAATTTGTCTGATAGTTTGCTTAAAGGGGAGCTTCAGCCTGGAGACACTGCAGTTATAGATGTTGAAGATGGTAAAATTTTGATTACACCTAAATCTTCTTTACCAATAGCTTCGGCCTGAGATATATAACAAATTTTATGCAATAATATTTATCCTAAAAGGTGAGTTATGAAAATAACTTTTATATCATCAGCTCTTTTTGTACTTACATCTTTAATGTTTATATCAATCTTATATTGATGCTGGTTGGATAATGTTCATATGTAATAATTGCGGAAATGAAAGTCTTCGTTGGGAAGGAAAATGTCCTAGCTGCCAGGAATGGAATTCTTTAGTAGAATTTGATTCTAAAGTAAAACGTACTAATAAAAGATGGTATGCTGATGATTCTAACACTCCAAGATTATTATCTGAAATAAATACTGAAAATAAACCATATATTAGTCTTGATTCTAGTGAAGTTAATAGAATATTAGGTGGTGGTATAGTTCCTGGATCTGTGATTTTACTTGCAGGTGAGCCCGGAATAGGGAAGTCAACATTATTATTAGATATAGCTGATAACTTTTCGAAAAAAAATGGCATTGTATTATATCTGTCTGGAGAGGAATCTCAAGAACAGGTTACAATTCGAGCAAAGAGAATGGGAATAAATGGAGATAATTTATATGTTTTATCTTCAATTTATATACAAGATTTATTTCAGTCAATTGAAAAATATAAACCTAAATTAATTATTGTAGACTCTATTCAAACTTTGTCGGATCAGGAAATAGATTCAGAGCCGGGTAGTATAATTCAAATTAAAGAATCTACTCGGCAATTAATTCAAATTGCAAAATCTAATAATATCCCTATTATTATTAGCGGTCATTTAAATAAAGCTGGAGATATAGCGGGTCCTAGAGTTTTGGAACATATGGTAGACGTGGTATTACATATGGAAGGAGATCATATGTATAATCATCGGCTAGTTACTACTATAAAAAACAGATTTGGTCCTTCTTTTGAAATAGGAGTTTTTGAAATTAATGAAATTGGCTTACATGATGTTTTAGATCCATCTAGGTCTTTCTATAACAACAATCTTTCAAGCATTGGGTCAATTTCAATTTCTGCTTCTATCGGAACTCGTAATTTATTAGTAGAAATACAAGCTTTGACTTCAAAAACTAATTTTGGATCGCCTAGACGTGTTGCAACAGGAGTAGATTATAATAGGATGCTTTTGATATGTGCAGTTTTGTCTAGAAGAACTAATATATCTTTAATAGGTCAAGATATTACTGTTAATATAGCTGGGGGGTTGAAAATAAATGAACCAGCAGCTGATTTAGGTATGGCCCTAGCAATTACTTCAAATATTCTTGATGTAGCTTTACCTAGTAATATAGTTGCTATTGGTGAAATTGGTTTAGCTGGAGAAATAAGACCAGTACCTCAATTAGAAAAACGTATTGTTGAGGTTATGAGATTAGGTGTTGAGAAATGTATAATACCAAAAAACAGTAAGCTTTCTATTGATATACCTTCTTCTTTGAGTCTGTACGAAGTATCTAATATACAAGATGCTATTAATATATGTTTAAAATAAGTTATTAGTATAGGAGATATTATATTGAAATTAGGTTATTTTAAGAGCATAGGCGGTGTTAGTGGGGATATGATATTAGCGTCTATTATAGATTCGGGTGTTTTAGTTAATGAAATTATTGAAGGATTAAGCCTGCTAAACATTGGGGGATATAATATATCTTCACATATTTCTAATCGAGAAGGAGTAGTTGGTACAAGAATTGAAGTTGAATATGATACTAATGATAGAAGAAGAGGTTTCAATGATTTTGCAGAGATAGTAAATGCTTCAAGTCTGCCAGATAAAGTAAAAAAAGATTCATGTAATATTTTTTACAGGTTAAATGAGGCTGAAAAAATTGCACATAAATCATCATCTTCAAATGTAGAGTTACATGAACTGGGAGAAGTAGATACATTGATAGATGTTGTAGGTAGTGTTTTTGGAATGTATATTCTAAAGCTTGATTCAATATATTTATCACCATTTCCAACAGGCAATGGGGTTATTAAGACAAGTCATGGGCTAACTCCTGTTCCATCTCCTGCAACAGTTGCTTTATTGTCCCTAAGTCAAGCCCCAGTAATACAATCTCCTGTTGAGTTAAATAATACAGGAGAAATGATTACCCCAACTGGTGTGGCAATATTGACTACATTAGGTTCTTTCAAATCACCTAGAATGCATATCGATAATGTTAGCTATGGTTTGGGTAGGCGTAAATCAAAACATTATCCAAATGTACTATCATTATGGTTAGGAAATGAGATCGAAAATGAATCAAGTTCAAAGTTAGTTTTATTAGAAACCAATATTGATGATACTGATGGGCAAATTTTGGGTTATGTTCATGAAAGATTATTGGAAATGGGGGCAAAGGATGTCTGGTTTACTTCTATCTATATGAAAAAAAATAGACCTGGGGTAATTTTGAGTGTGATTATTCCGTTTGGTATTGAAAATAAAGCCGTTGACTTTATAATATCTGAAACCTCTACGTTAGGTATAAGATCCAGTAATGTAGCAAGGTATGAAGCTGAACGCAATATTTGCACTATAAATACAGTTTATGGCAAAGTTAATGTTAAATTAAAATTTAAAAATAATAAAATTATAAATATTTCTCCTGAATATGAAGATTGTAAAAAATTAGCTCTTGAGAATGATTTACCGTTGAAATATATTATTGATAAGGTCACCAGGCAGGCAGAATTAGACCTTCTTTAGGATTATTTAATGATTTTATATTGCTTGTAACATGGTATAATACTTCGTTGACCATTTAAATTATGTAATATATATTTGGTATTAATAGTATGCCCGAGTGGCGCAATGGTAGCGCAGCCGATTTGTAATCGGCAGGTTAGTGGGTTCGAATCCCCTCTCGGGCTTTCTATAATTACAATTTAAATGTACAATATATATCTTGGATTGATTGCATAGCTGTGCTAAACTAGATGTAAGTGCATGATTTGCAGGGATGGGTGAGTGGTTAATACCACCAGACTGTAAATCTGGCGCCCGGAAGGGCTACGTAGGTTCGAATCCTACTCCCTGCACCAAAATAAAAATAAATAATTTCAAAAAATATGGGCCCGCATAGCTCAGTGGTAGAGCGCGTTCTTGGTAAGAACGAGGTCAGCAGTTCAACTCTGCTTGTGGGCTAAATTGAGAGAGAGGAATAAATTGGCTAAAGAAAAATTTGATCGGACTAAACCACACGTTAATGTAGGAACTATTGGGCATGTTGACCATGGTAAAACTACCTTGACAGCAGCAATCACAAAAGTTTTATCTTCTGCAGGATTGGCTGAAGGTAGAGCTTTTGATACTATTGATAACGCTCCTGAAGAGAAAGAAAGGGGTGTGACAATTGCTATTACTCACGTTGAATATGAGACGGAAGGGCGTCATTATGCTCACGTAGATTGCCCTGGACATGCTGACTATATTAAAAATATGATTACGGGTGCAGCTCAGATGGATGGTGCTATTTTAGTAGTAAGTGCCCCTGATGGACCTATGCCTCAAACTAGAGAACATATTTTATTAGCTAGGCAAGTTGAAGTTCCTTCAATGGTCGTAGCTTTAAATAAAGTTGACCAGATGGATGATCCGGAATTATTAGAGTTAGTTGAATTAGAGTTAAGGGAGTTATTAAATGAATATGGTTTTCCTGGAGATGATATCCCTATAGTAAGAGTAAGTGCTTTAAATGCATTAGAAGCTGATGATGTTTCACGTGATTCGGAATGGGGTAAAGGTATTTGGGAGTTAATGGATGCTGTTGATGCAACTGTAGAAGTTCCTGAGAGACCCCTTGACCAGCCATTTTTAATGCCTATAGAGGATGTCTTTAGTATTAAAGGAAGAGGTACTGTTGTTACTGGTAGAGTTGAGAAAGGTGTAGTAAAAGTTGGTCAAACTGTCGAAATTGTAGGGATTAAAGAAACAGTTACAACTACCGTTACTGGTGTTGAGATGTTTCATAAGTTGTTAGATCAAGGTCAGGCAGGGGATGCAGTTGGTGTGCTAATTAGAGGAATTGAGAGAGATGAAATTGAAAGAGGTCAAGTTTTGGCTGAACCTGGTACAATAACTCCTCATACTGAAGCTAAGGCACAAGTATATGTGCTCAGTAAAGATGAAGGTGGAAGACATACTCCTTTCTTTACAGGGTATAAGCCTCAATTTTATATTAGAACTACTGATGTTACAGGAGAGATTAAATTGCCTGAAGGTGTTGAAATGGTTATGCCTGGTGACAATATTGAGATGGATATGACATTATTAGCTCCAGTAGCAATGGATGAACAGTTGAGATTTGCAGTTAGAGAAGGTGGAAGAACTGTTGGCTCAGGTGTTGTTACTAAAGTAGTTAAGTAGATTTGTAAGGAGTTACAATAAATGGCAAGGAAAGGAAATGTTCGTGATTTAATAACATTGGGTTGTGAAGATTGTAAAGAACGGACGTATCATACTACTAAAAATAAAAGAAATGATCCTAATAGAATTGAATTGAAAAAATATTGTCCTAGATGTAGATCGCACCATCTTTTTAGAGAGGTTAGATAATTATAATATGGTTAGAGATACAGATTTAAGGCGCAGAGTATCGTCTCAAGCTTCGAAAAGGGTTTTTTCTCTTTCAATTATTGGAGATGTGATTGCTGAATTAAATAGAGTTACATGGCCAACACGAGAAGAAACTACTAGGTTGTCTATTATGGTAATAACTGTTGCAGTTATAGTAGGTATATTTTTAGGTGTGATTGACTTAGGCTTTTCAAGTATATTTAATTTTATACTAAATTAAAGGAAATTATTGTATGAATGATGTTGAAGATATAGCACGTTGGTATATTATTCATGCGTATTCAGGTCATGAAGAACGCGTAAAGAAAAACCTAGAACAAAGAATTGAAACTTTGGATATTAAAGATAAAATTCTAAATGTTGTAGTGCCAACTGAAGATGAAATTGAAATAAAAAGTGGAGTTAGGAAAACTATTTCTAAGAAAGTTTTTCCAGGCTATATTTTAGTTCAAATGAATATGGACGATGAGAGCTGGCATATTGTACGTAATACTCCAGGAGTTACTGGTTTTATTTCTTCTGAGGATGAGCAAGAAAAAAGATCTAGGCCTATCCCATTAGAAGATTCAGAGGTACAAGAAATCATAAAGCAGATAGAATCTGACGAACCTAAAAATAAGATTGGTTATGTTTCTGGTCAAACTGTTAGAATAACTGAAGGGCCATTTGCTGATTTCTTAGGAGTAGTTGATCAAGTTTATTCTGATAGAGACAAAGTTCGTGTACTAGTATCTTTTTTTGGTAGAGATACACCTGTAGAGTTAGATTTTTTACAGATTGAAAGATCTTGATTTTTTTATAATAGTTTTATGTAAGGATTGATAAAGTGGCAAAAAAAGTTAAAGCAATAATTAAATTGCAAATAGAAGCAGGTAAAGCTACTCCTGCACCTCCTGTAGGCCCTGCCTTGGGTCAGCATGGAGTAAATATAATGTCATTTGTAAAAGAATATAATGAAAGAACAGCTTCTCAACAGGGAAATGTTATACCTGTAGAATTGACGGTTTTCGAGGATACTTCATTTACTTTTGTTGTTAAAAGCCCTCCAGCTTCTGAATTATTAAAAAAGGCTGCTGGGATTGAAAAAGGTAGCGGTAGCCCTAGAGCACATAAGGTTGGAGTTATAACTACTGACAAGATAAGAGAAATTGCAGAAAGTAAGATGAATGATTTAAATGCTAGCGATATTGAAAGTGCTATGCGTATAATTTCTGGTACAGCTAGAAGTATGGGATTACAAGTAGAATCTTAAGAGAAGAAAATAGGTGTTAATTAAATGGTTAAACATGGAAAAAGATATAATAATATTTTAGAAAAAATAGATATATCTAAATTATATAATTTAGAAGATAGTGTTGCTTTAGCTAAGTCAACTGCATCTGCAGGATTTGATGAGACTGTTGAGTTACATTTAAAAACAAATGCTGACCCTAGGCAAGCTGATCAATTAGTTCGTGGAGTAGTTATATTACCTCATGGAGTTGGTAAGACAGTTAGAGTAGCTGTGTTTGTGCAAGGAGAAGGGGTATCAATAGCAGAACAAGCTGGAGCAGATTATGTTGGAAGCGAAGATTTAGTTAAAAAAGTTGAATCTGGATGGTCTGATTTTGATGTTGCTATAGCTACTCCTGACATGATGAGTCAAATAGGTAAATTGGGTAAAATTTTAGGTAGGAAAGGTTTGATGCCTAATCCTCGTACTGGTACAGTTGTTAAACTTGATGATATTTCTAGAGCTGTAAATGATTCAAAAAAAGGAAGAGTTGAATATAAACTTGATAAAACTTCAATAGTTCATGTTTCAGTTGGTAAAGTTAGTTTCACTGAAGAGCAATTAATAGATAACATAAGAACATTAATGTATGATATAATTAAATCAAAACCGAGTGGTATTAAAGGCCAATTTATTAAATCAGCATATTTGACTACAACAATGGGGCCAAGTATTGCCTTGGAGGTTTCAAATATTATAGATTCTGAATAAAATCTAATTTACCTAAGACAGCAGGTTCCTTATAGGATTAAAATTCCAGCCGAGGTTTAATATTAAATTATTTATATTTAACCCAGGTGTGCCTGGGTTTTTTTATTTAACATATTTTAAATCAAGATAATAAGAGGTGTGAGTTGCCTACTAAAGAAAAAAAAGAATCAATTAAAGAAATTCAAGATTGGATGAGTAAATGCACAGTTGCTATATCAACTGATTTTACCAATCTATCTGTTTCAGAAATGACAGGTTTAAGGGAATCTTTAAGAAAACATGGAATTAATTATAAGGTTGTAAAAAACACTTTAGGTTTATTAGCAGCAAATG
>CEUP01005280.1_pt1 | contig 11404 bp, 10 predicted proteins | sample 531371 | NCBI WGS metagenome assembly CEUP01 (sample SAMEA2622738, study PRJEB7988) | marine metagenome | biome: marine biome (ENVO:00000447); feature: marine epipelagic mixed layer (ENVO:xxxxxxxxx); material: "saline water (ENVO:00002010), including plankton (ENVO:xxxxxxxx)" | depth 150 m
TAATCCACTATTAGCATCATTACCATCAACAGTAACCCAAATAGCATTATTAGTTTCAACACCTGGAGGTCTCCATGATACACCAGTTCCTACTGATGATAAACGATAATCAGTCTTACCAGCAGCAACACTATTATTCTTATCAATTAATGAACCATCTAATTCTAATGAACCATGAATTGTTGTAGCACCACCAACGGTAAGTATTCCTACAACATTTAATGCATCATGTGCAGCATTATATTTAAGTCCACCATCAATCCTTACTGTCTGTCCAGTTCCTACTGGTGAAGTTATATTATTATCAACAAATGTTATATAAAAATCCTTATCTGTATCAGTTGCTGTTGTAGCAACATATGTTGCAATACCTGCTTTATTTGAAAATGTAGAGAATCCTGCTCTATCAGAATAAGTAACAATTCCAGCAGTATCCGCAAATGTTGCAAAACCTGCTCTATGTGAATTAGTAGCAAATCCTGCATTAAAACTAAGAGTAGAAACTCCAGCAATGTCTGAATAAGTAGCAAATCCTGCTCTATGAGCATTCATAGCAAATGTGGAAATACCTGCTAAATCAGCAAACGTAGTAAACCCAGATCTATGAGCATTAGTAGCAAATCCTGATACAATAGCATAATCAGTTTGTTCTGATTTTAATGATGTTGAAATTGTACCTGTTGTGAATCCACTAACAACCAATCCAGCATCAATAAATGTACCACCTTCAACTTTTAAAAGATCTTTAAATAATACATCATTATCAACAGTTAATGTTCCATCAATTTGAGCATTACTAGTAACATCTAACTGATCTCCTACATCAAGATTACCACCAATATTAACATTATTATCAAAATCAGCATCATTAGTAACCTTTAATTTTCCAGTTACTTTTAATTCATTATTAGTATCAGCATCTCCACCAATACCAACATGTCCTGTTGTATGAATTCCTGAATTATTTCTAATCCAATTATCAGTAAAGTAAATATTTGAAATATTACTATTACCAGAATCAATTTCTGCCTTAACTAAATCTCCACCACTACCAGTTCCGTGGAAATTAAGAGTAGTAAAAGAACCAACACCAAGATTGACTCCTTCATTTTGAATGAACACACCTTCAACAGGAGCAGGTGGTGGTGCAACCCATCTTATACCATGAACATCTCTACTTAAATAATATCCATTTGCACCTGGATAATTTGCAGAATCAAATACATACCTATCAATTTTGACACTACCAGCAACATCAAGCATCTGCTCTGGTCTAGTACTACCAATACCAACAGAAGAACCAGCAGATACAATGATAGTACCATCAACATCTAAAGCTGCTGAATCCTGTGGTATAGCTTTATTAACACCTACTCTATTACCATATAACTCTGGTTGTACGGCTAATGCACCACCATTAGAACCAACCCAGAATCTTTTAAATACAGTTAAGTAATCTAGTTCTACAGGTTCTTTAAATGTAGCAATACCTGTAAAATAAGTACCACTATCAAATATAACAGGACCAGCAAAAGTACTAATACCACTTACATACAGATTATTTAAATCTGCCTGACTATTAATGGTTATATTATCAAGTTTAAAATTATCTGTTCCTTCTAGATCATAATAAAGATTACCATAGATGTATACGTCCTCAAAGAACTTAGCATCATTATTGGCATGTAAACCATTTACATATGTGATTGGATTACCTTCTGCCATATCTTAAAAACCTAAACCTGAGAAGTTTTCAGCAATACTTCCAAATTGCTCTTGTACATCACCAAGTTGTCCACTAAGTTGTTCTGAAGCACCAGCAAGTTTATCTTTTAGTCCATCAGTATCAATTTTACTAAGACCCTCCTCTAATTTTTCTGATATTCCACCAGAAGAAAACTCATCAATAGCAGATTTAATTTGATCTGCACCAACCTTAGAATTTGCAAATACAGAACCTAAGAATGGAAGAGGTGCCATATTCCCACAAATTTCATTACCACGTATTGTATTTCCTCTAAATTCAATATCATTTGCTTCCATTGTAATTTTATCACCACCATTTATCTTCATACTCTTACTAGCAGTTATATCAATATTATTTCCTATTATTGATACATTCCCATTTTCATCAGCATGTATCTTAATAGAACCTTTAGCAGCATGAACTAAAATATCAACACCACCTGCTGGTTTTAAAGCACCAGCACATATTTCAATATCCTTATCAGCATGGATTTTTAATTTACCATCTTCACCATATGCAATACATGCCTTTTCATCTTGATCAGTCCAAGCATAGTGTGTAACAACACTAGAACCACCATACCCATCCGAAGTAGGGTTGTTTATATCAACCCTATACTTAGGATAGGCTTCGCAATAACGTTCGTGATCAGTTTTATTTGACATTACGTTTCAACACAATCTATTACTTGTTTAACTTCACCTTGGAATTCTGGTCTAACATCAAGATTTGCCTTTAATATAGCACCAGATCCACTATCAGAAATCACATTCAATACAGGCATTTCAGTTATATCTTGACTATTTATTGGGGTTACACTAACAAGAGATCCTTTAAAACATTTGACATCATATTCATTACCAAATTGATCAGTAACAGTAGCACAATCTTTATATCCATAACCAGGATTCACAATTGTTACACTAGTAACAACTGGTGGTTCATCATCAGAAATTGGATATAATTGTCCTTCTGAGACAATATAAATTTCATCTACCTTACCATCCTTAATAGTCGCTCTTGCAACAGCACCAAATCCTTGTTTACAGTTATCAACTATCTCGACAAATGGTGGGAATACATAACTATTACCAGGATTTGTCATCTTAATACCAATAATACTTCCTGTTTTCTTACCACCGCCACCAACAATATTACCAAAGAAAGGAATTGCTGATGCACCTACTCCACCACCACCGAAAATATTAATCTTAGGAGGTTCACAAACTTCTGGCTTTGCACCACTACAAGGAGTTCCACCACCAGAACCTCCTCCACCACCAATTCCACCAGATAAAAGACCAAATCCACCAAGCAAATCTTCAGCACCACCTAGAAGTTTTGCTGCATCTGCTGCAGCTTTAGCAATATTAGAATCCTTAAGAATACCATCCAAATTAGGAAGTCCTCCTGAAATTGGTCCTTGTCCTATTCTATACGTACAAGGATCTGTTCCTGATGGTGGTGGAGGAGGAGTACCACAATCACCCAATGGTGACATACCCATAAGTGAGTTAACATCACCTCTAAGTAAACCTTCCACATCAAAATCACCCATGTATTTCGTCAATTTACTAATACCACCAAGAGCATCTTCCATTCCACCAGATATTTGTCCTGTGATAGCATTTAATAATGCACCAGTAGCTTGATCACCTATACAATCAACATAATTAAAAACATTAGCAGCAACTGCACCCAATATTCCTTTAATTGTATCACCCAAATTACCTATAATTTTATTTGTAAGACATGGTAAAAGTCCATTCATGTTACCAATAGGACCCAACATTGATGCCTGAGATGCAATACCTGCAGCATTTGCAGCAACTTGAGATCCAGTTGCTGCTAAAGTTGTTGCATGTACACTGTCATACATATTACCCAATCCACCAGAAAGCATAGGTGTCATTTTTTTATAAAGATTATTCGTCATACCACTTACCATTCCAGAAGCATTACCAGATAAAGCACTAGATTTATCAGATACTAAAGTATTAACCTTATCCTTATAAAACTTAGTACTAGGATCAAACTTAGACTTTAAATCTGAAACTTCACCAACCATATTCTGAACACCAACTTTCATCTTACTAACAGATTCTTCTGCCTGACTCTTTCCACATCCAAGATGAACAACCTTACCATTAAATGAACTCATGGTGGCTCTATTACCAGTACCAGTAGTTTCACTTACTTTATCAGCATCTGACTGAGAAACCTGCATAGGTGATTCTGGTTCTACAGCACCAGTACTATTTGATTCCTTTAGAACTGTTTCTGTAGGTTTTGGCAACGTACTGGTATATCCAGTATAAGTTTGGAATGGAAGTGCTTCTCCTTTATCTACTCTATAACGAGAATTACCAAATGCACCAAATATCATTGGTAATTGTCCATTATCACCATCTAGGAAGAATCCTATAACAACATCACCTTGCTGAAATTTAATTGACTTAAACAATCCAGCAGCACCAGTACCATGTCCTGGTGGTAAAATAACTTGTGCCCAAGGCAAATCTTCATCTGGAAGTTCTACATTATTATAAGGATGATACCCCATAATACGAACTTTATATCGAATACTCCAACCTTTTTTACTTTTAGTTTGTGGTTTCTGAACCTTATCAGCAGCAATCTGTCCTATCCACCAACGGAATCCATCTTTCCCAACAAAATTACTTTTTAATAGTGACTGTTCCATCTTATTTTACCAATTTTTCCTGTGATGATTTTTTAGCATCATTATTTTGACCATGCATTCCATATGTATCTCTCACTAAAACCATATCTGTTTCAGATAATTCTTTAGTAAAACGATGGCATAATGATTTTATCAGATATGAACCACTTTGGTATTCATCAAAATCTTTACCCTCAACTGAAGTAACTTTAGGAAATAAACATTCAATAACATCACCTGCCCTTAAATTAGTATTTAACGGTACTTTCATACTCAATTCCTGAGTAAACAACTGATTGTATCTCATAATAGACTGTGCTTGATACTCTAATGGATTAGCATTCAATCTATTCCATACACCTTTCTCAATAGTACCTTTATCAAGAACCATTGACATTATTCTACTTGGTGTATTACCTAAAGTCTGAGATGAATCGTCAGAAAGTTTAGGAAGTTGTTTTGCAATATCCATTTCTTGTCCTAGATTCTTCGCATCTTTCATAAAATCATCAAGAGTAATTGTTGCCTTTTGTGGTAAATTAAATTTACTATTACTAGGGTCAAAAGTTGCAACAAAACTAGAATATGTACCCAATCTAAGTTTATCCATTAGATTTTGATTTTTATCTGTAGAATATTTTATTATTTCAAAATCATTACTCGATTCTATTTCACTTTCTTTTCGCTCTGTATAAGTATAAGTTGCTTTTGGTTCTTGATTAATTAAATTATCAATTGATTTAAAATGAAACCCATCTTGAGTTTGGAAAAATACAAATCCAGCAATACCTTTCTCAGGAACACCTTTAGATGCCAACCAAGTTAATATACTAAATGGTTTTCTCATATTACCAATAAATCCATATCTATTTTTTGTCTTATCAATATCCATCTCCTTTTCAGTCTTTATATAATCAGTTAAAATCTTTTCAACTGAAGCATCAATTCTAGATCCAGTAGGAAACTTTATAGGAACTCTAATAGTTTCATTACTGATTGATTCTCTAGAAACTAATTGTAATGTAAAAGTTTCAAGTTGTTCATTTTGCAAAACATTAGTAATCGCACCAACATGCAAATAATCTTTATAAGTTTCAGAAAAATCTAATCCAGCATTTGTCTCAGCATTAGCTTTAATTTTTATTGCTACTCTCTCACCACCCCTTAAAGGAAGTCCATTATATACAGACTGCATTTTTCCATCTTCACCTTTAATACTATCACCAGTATTAACTACCAACATCTTTGCTGTAATATTAGGAGAAAAAATATTCTCATAATATTCAAGTCCCATGACACCTGCTATCAGGTTAATATCCTGAGATTGATCATTAGACTCTATAGTCACCTGTTCAAATATAGATCTTTCGCTATGTGTCATCTTATTACTCTATCCCTGCCATCATTAGATCTGTACTATCTATCTTATTAGGATCAGACGCTACTATATCCGAACCAGAAGAACCACCTGTTAATTGAGAACCACCACCTCCCGATGGAACAGGAACAGTTATAATCTTTTGTTTCTTTGGTTTTTTTAATTTATCAATATTAGTTTTCGGACTAGAACTCAATAATTTTGCTGTTGTTGTATCTGTTTTTAATGCTTTATCTTGATATGTACTACCACCTTTACCACCAAACGTTTCCATAGGACCTGAAGTTCCTCTAGGAACTAACTTTCCATCTACTTCGATTTTTGTTAGGCTTCCTTTTATAGTTTTATCTGTTGTTACCTCATCTCTATTCATTTTTGGTTTTGGTGGTTCTTTACCTTCTGTTTCTCCTTTTTTACTATCTACTACAGCAGAATCTTCTTTATCTGCAGGATCAATAATTTCTGCTCCTTCTGCTTTATCCTCACCTTTACCATCAACACCTAATTGCTCTTGAATATCCTTCTGTCCTTTTTTAGATTTTCCTATTAACTTATCAAAACCATCCTTAGCTTTCTTAATTACACCCTTTACCTTATCAAAACCAGCTTCAAGTTTTTCCTTAATAGATTGAACACTCTTTATACCATTTTGTATGCCACTCCATACTTTTTTAATACCTTCCCAAATCCACTCAAAAACTTTAACTATACCTTTTACAACACCCTTCAGAACATCAATAACAGGTTTAATTTTCTCTAAGAATTTTTTACCTTTCTCAATAATTACAGGTAACTGATTAATTATCCAACCAGTAAGAATTGATAGAATAAATTGTAGTGGCTTAATACCACTATCTTTCATAACCTTTTTAAAACCAGTTTTACCTGCTCTAGCATCTTTCTTCTGCTCTAATTGCATTTCTGCTCTTTTTCTTGCAAGAACACCTCTTCTTACTTTTGCCCATTTTATAATATTCTTTTTCTGCTTCTTTTTGTAAATTGTTAGTTTTCTAAAAGTATTTGTTAAATTATCTGCAGACTTTTTAGTACTCTTACCAAGAGTAGGTACATTATCTGGCACCTTCTTCTGTTTAGGAGTAATTGCTGGTGCCTCCTTTGGAGGTGAAATTAATGCTAGTCCTAATTGAGTTTCCATATATTAAAACGCATTTAATTGAATTTTAGTAGCAAGAACAGCACGATCATTCATATTTTCTGCCTTTATTGTTCCACCTTGATTATTCTTTGCTGAACCAGCATTTGTTCCTACATTATCTTGCTTAACTGGAAGAACAATAGTCTCACCTTCAGTATTAACCTCTTGTGATATGTTAGTTGCCTTATCCTTTACTGATGATGAAACAGTTTTATCATTAGATTTTGATTTTAATGTTGAATCTGAAGATTCCCCAGATTCTATTCTAGAAACATGCTTATTTCTAATCTCTTCTTCTGTTTTCTTCCATTCGTCTCTAGCAGCATCCCAATATGCTTTTCTTTCTTTTCTTTTATTCCATCCTTTTGGTTCATTTGCTCTTACTTCATCAAAATATTCCTTTTTCTTCTTATCAACTTCAGAATTCATATCATTTTTAATACCATCAAGTCTTTGTTGTTCTTTTTTAAAGTCTGTCCATGCAGCTTTCTGTTCTTCAGTTCCATGCTCCATTACATCAACCCACTTCCCATCTGCATTTTTTATCTTACCTTTTTTCGATATTCCAAGTTCCTCTTTCATCTTCTTTAATTTTTCATTATTTTTCTTATGTGCTTCTCTTAATTCTTTACCACCTGCCTTTTTCTGCCTAAACCAACTAAATGCTTTCATCATACCCATAATAGCACCACCAACACCTAATGCTATAAGCAAAGCAGTTAAAGTTACTGGATTTAACAACAATCCACCTACTACTGCTATTAATGCACCTATACTACTAAGAACAGTACCCAATCCGAAAGTAGCAATAGCAAAAACACTACCAACTGCTGCCACTCCAACTAAAAGTTGTTTTCCAATCTTATTAACCATATCAGTGTTACCTTCACCTTTAGCATTAATCAAATCTATGGTTTTAGCAGTAAACCAACCACCAACAATCACTAGAAAGAATTTTTTAATCCTATCTAAGAAACCAACAGCCTTTTCACCTATAGCATCAACTCCCTTATTAACAGAATCCCCTAATTGTTTTTGAATTTTCTTCGGACCTTCAAGTTCTGCTTCTGCATCCTTTCTCTTATCTGCAGCAACTTTATCCTTTTGTGTATCTAATTCTGCCTCATCAGTCTGTCTATCTGCAGTAGCAAACTCATGCAATGCAGCATTAGTCCTACCTAAAGCAGCACTAATACCTTGAACAGAGTCTATTAAAGTTGTTAATTGTTCATTCTGATGTTGATTTACACTTTTCTGCTCATCTACATCTTTTTGTATTTTTTTTATTTTCGTCAGATTCCCTCGCACATGCTTAATAACATTAGCCATTGTCGCATGAATCTGCTTAATGCCAGCATCCTGCTTCATTCCACCACCACGATTGTTAAAAGAAACCTTAGTTCTCTTTAAACCGAATGAATTAGTTGCTATATTAGGAAAAGCAGATTGGTTACTGGGCATTTTGTTTTTGTTGCTGTGCCTTTAGATTTTCTTCTTCAATATACTGTTGTAGAAAAGTTAAATAAACTTCTCTTTCCCAAGGTATCATATTTTCTAGCTCTGTTAAGCTATATTTATGGTGCTGCATTAAGGCAAAATTTACCTTGTAGTATGACTCTAGGTTTTCATGAGCCATACCTATCCGAAAAAACTTGAGAGTCCCTCCAGTACAATTTCATTTTCAACACCAGTTTTAGGATTTTTGACTTTTATGGTATGGGAGAGTTTTGGCATAGTTGCAAAGAAATTCTCAATTTCCTTAAATTGCTTTTGTCCTAAATTTTCAATAAATTCAAGTAATTCCTTTTTAGTGGAATCAGCAGAATTCCAAGATTCTTCTTCAGAGTAGATTTGATCAACACATGAAGCAACTAGTGCAAATGTGTCTTCAACGTCCATCGCCTCATCCAAATCAAAATTATTTTTAACGAATTCGTCTAATGATGGATATCTCATTCTTAATGTAAGAGTGTCATCTAATTTAATATCCTTATTATGAGTTTCATCTTCAATAACTTTAATATCATCTAAATTGATGACAAATGGAACTTGAGTCTCACCATCATCTGGGCAAGTAATCATAACTTCAACATCTTCACCAACTGACTTACCCCTAACATTAAGAAAAAGATATTCCATATCAAATGTAGAAAGTTTTTCTACTTTAATACCTCTAGTAATGATACAGTTTTTAAGAACAGTTTTAACAGCATCTGTTATCTGTTTTGTATCTTCACTCTCCATTGCTATAATAAGAAGTTTTTCTTCTTTTACAAGAAATGGACGATATCTACATTTCCTCTTAGATGAGGGTAATACCAACTCATAGGTTGGTGCAGTAATTTTTGGTAAGGGCATAATGTGTGTAGCACTTCAGTATTATTATTTATAGCACTTTTTTGAAAAAACCCTACAGGCAAAAAAATACCCCGATATTTTTTCCCGATATTTTGGAAAAAAAAGTTGAATTTGCCTACAGGAACCTTCCTAACAATCCACCGACAGCATTAATGTTGGGTAACAAACCACCTAAGAGTTTATTGTGTGCATCTCCTCTATAGATTGAGAAACTAGAGTTCTTTCCGCAAACATACCTATCAAATGAGAAAGTACATGATGCTTTTAGAATATCTGACTGCTCATACGAAACACTAATGTCACTCAATGCTTTAGGAAATAATCCATAGAAAGTATATTCTAACTCTTGATTATAGTCTTTGTCAAATTTAATTATCTTTGTCTGATTTGTTTTATACTCATCAGGATATACCATTCTTACATAATAACCATCTCGTGATTGATCTTCACCAGAACCACTTGCTATAAATTCTATCCAATGTTCTAAAAATTTAACTGTTCTATAGTCTCTATCAACCATGAACTCTAGGTTGATTTCAGTGTACAACCTACTATGTGCCATCTTCTCCTGTATACCCATGTAGTTACCATCAACAGTGAAGTCTGCTAAGGAACTACCAGGAAGAACAGCAGAATTACAAAGTAATCCAGCAGTCTCACCTACAAATCTATATCCAACGTCTCTTCTATTAAGATGACTTCTTAAAGATCCTGACAAACCACCAAAAACTACTTGGTAATGGGAAGTTGTGGCTAATTTTGATAGCGTAGGTTTAAAATCCGCTATCCTACGGGGTTTTACCACTCTAAATACGTTATATATTATATCTATTTAGATGGCTTATAAAGGAAAATATAAACCACTACGTCCGTACAAGTATAAAGGTAATCCAACCAAGGTTACATACAGGTCATTATGGGAACGTAAGTTCATGCAATACTGTGATGATAATATGAATGTCCTTGAATGGGCAAGTGAGGAAATGTTTGTATGGTACAAGTCTCCAGTAGACAACCGTGCTCATAGATACTTTCCTGATTTTTATATTAAAGTAAGAGAAAGCACTGGTGTAATAAAAAAATATATAATTGAAGTTAAACCAAAACGTCAAACCAAACCACCAGCAAAACCAAAACGTCAGACTAGAGGATATTTACGTGAAGCATTTGAGTATGCAAAGAATAAAGCAAAGTGGAAAGCAGCAAATGAATGGTGCCTTGATAGGGGATATGAATTTAAAGTACTTACAGAAAAAGAACTAGGAATTAAATGAATAGAATAAAAGATATAGCAAGCAATATAACTGGAACGGAAGATTCTGATGAACTAATGATGGAACTAATGGAAGCATGTAATGATACAGTAACTCCTGTTCCTGATGTAGGAAAGTTTTATTTCTTTGTCTATGATCCTAAAACACCTGGTATAAAATACGATCAAAATCCACTGGTTGCAGTGACAGATATTCTTGCTTGGGGATTTCGTGGTATTAACTTTCATTGGGGTGAACATAGACAATATACATGGACAGAAGTAGTAGGACAACTCTATGAAGTATATAATGAAGAGTTAAATGATCTTGATGCAATACCTTTTGCAAGATTTCGTTATAAATAACTGAAATAGTAATATCAATATATGGGATTTGCTGGACCGCTATTTGATAAAAATAATTTTAGTGCTGACCAACTACAGAATTTAAGACCAAAAACTGGTAAATCAAGTACTGGTCCTACTGGAAGATTTAGAGGAACTGGTCCTACTGGATCTAGATCTAGTAGTAACCCATTATCAAGTGGAAGAGGAGGAAGAGGAGGAGGTGCCACAGTTCTAAGGTATCCTAATAAGAGATTGGATAATAGTAGTGACTACTTACAAATTAAAGTAGTTAAATATACTCCTAACTCAAACCTTATGAGTAAGAGTGATAAAGCATCTCAAAAAGAAGGTGGTACTGCATCAGGACATGTTGCTGGTATACAAGGAAAATCTTTAACTGCTAAGGTAGGTAGAGCAGTTAACATGGAGACAGCAAGTTCCAGAGCAAGAAAACAATCACCACTCTCAATGATATTCCTACC
>CEUP01007252.1_pt1 | contig 11229 bp, 9 predicted proteins | sample 531371 | NCBI WGS metagenome assembly CEUP01 (sample SAMEA2622738, study PRJEB7988) | marine metagenome | biome: marine biome (ENVO:00000447); feature: marine epipelagic mixed layer (ENVO:xxxxxxxxx); material: "saline water (ENVO:00002010), including plankton (ENVO:xxxxxxxx)" | depth 150 m
TGGGCATATAGCCAGAGCTAGGGCGATGGCGCATGCATTGCAAAAGCGTGGGGTTGACGTTGACTTTCTCTTTTCCGGACGAGCTAAAGACAAGTTTTTTTCGATGGAAGAATTTGGTGACTACCAAGTTTATCAAGGCTTAACCTTCGTCAGCCATAATGGAAAATTGAGTTACGCGAGAACTTGCTTAAAGAACAATGTGCTCGCTTTTTGGCGAGAGGTTGCCTGTCTTGACCTTTCTAATTACGACTTGATTCTAAATGACTTTGAACCTGTGTCCGCATGGGCTGCAAAACGTCAGCAGAAAACAGTGATCAGTATCAGTCACCAAAATGCTTTTCGTCATGCGGTTCCATTGAGAGGCGCTAATTGGTTAGATAAGAAGATTATTGAGCACTTTGCGCCAGCAACTCATCATATTGGACTGCACTGGTATCACTTTGAGCAACCCATCTTACCGCCGATTGTTCATACCCATTCAGGTCCCGTAGCGAGTGATGACTTCGTATTGGTTTACTTACCGTTTGAAAATTTGAGTGATATCTCTGAGCTGTTACTGCGTTTTTCAAGTCAGACGTTTGTCTGTTACCACCCAGAAGTGATTGAAGCTCAACAATTGGAAAACTGTCAGTTGCTTCCGTTAAGTTTTGAAGGGTTTCAGCATCACCTTCATCGCTGTTCTGGTGTGATAGCTAATGGAGGTTTTGAGCTTCCCTCTGAAGCGCTGACTTTGGGGAAAAAGTTGTTGCTTAAGCCTTTGTCTGGTCAATTTGAGCAATTAAGTAATGTTGCAACCTTAGAGGATTTAGGGATGGCTACATGTATGGAAAGTTTAGAGGCATCGACAGTGCGCCAATGGTTAGATGAAGAACCCGCAGAGAGTGTGAATTATCCAGACGTTGCACAAGCTATTACCGACTGGATCTTGCTAGGTAATTGGCATTGTCAGGAGTCACTGACGTCAAACCTTTGGGAAAAAGTCGACTTTCCCAGTTATGTCACCAATATTTAGTGTCCGTTAAAATTGGCAAAAACAGCATCTAATCATTGATGCTGTTTTTGTATTTAGGGTTTGACCTATTTTCTTTGGTTATGGAATTGAGATCTTGTTTAACATGGTGTGAAAAATCATTAACGTTGGCTAAAAACATCACAAGTACCACTTGATGTTTTTTTATGATTTATATAACTGTTTGTTTTTTTAAGGGTTTATTCGGGTGGTGCGTAAAAAATACTGATTAATTGTCAATCTTGTTGCCAGTGTTTAATTGATTCGTTGATAGTAGCAATTCGTTAGAACCTATCTAACAAACAAATATAACAAAAGCAGGTTATCTATTCCTAACCGCTACTGACTTTTCAGAACCATATACACTGACGAATTTAAGAGGCTTGACCCATGATTGATAAGAAAGAGTCTATGAGTGCCATTGCTAGTTACCGCATGGAAAGTACTCTACGAGGAGTAGATTTAAACCTTCTCACTGTTTTTGACGCTGTAATGCAAGAGCAAAACATTACGCGTGCAGCACATAACCTAGGTATGTCTCAGCCAGCAGTAAGTAACGCTGTTGCCCGCTTAAAAGTTATGTTCAACGACGAATTGTTCATGCGACAAGGCCGCGGTATTCAACCAACTCAACGTGCTCGTCAGTTATTTGGTCCTGTTCGTCAAGCTCTACAGTTGATCCGTAACGAATTACCGAGCTCTATTTTTTCTCCAGAAACATCGACTCGTTTATTCAAGCTCGCAATTTGTAGCCCTTGTGATATGCGTTTTGCTCCTAAGATCATGTCTACAATCCATGAGCAAGCTCCAAGTGTTCAATTGCATTTAGATGCTGAGTTTGATCGCCAATTAGCAGAACGTATGCGTTATCAAGAGATTGATTTCGTGATTGATTACGCTCGATTTGATGACCAAGGTTTTTCAAGCACAGAGATTTTCCAAGATGAGTTGGTCGTCGTGGCTGCGAAGTCCCACCCACGAATCCAAGGTGAAGTTGCTCCAGAGCAGCTTCGTATGGAGCGCCATGCAAAACTATCACGAGTACATGGTCAGCGCAGTTTCTCTGAGCAAGCTTATCGCGAGATGGACGTGCAGGCATATTACGAAGGAACAAGCTTAAGTAATGTTCTTTACGTTGTTGGCCAATCAGAGTTAGTAACGATTGCACCACGTTGGATGGTAGAAAACGCGGCAAACAAAGATCAGCTACAAGTATTGGAGTTCCCGTTTGAGAACGCAAAAATCAGCGGCTTCCTAAGCTGGCATGAATCAAGCGAAAAAGACAAAGGCCACATTTGGCTACGCGATCAGTTGATGATGATTTGTGGTGAAGTGGTAGCTCTCGCTTAATTGTTCACCACCCCTTGTCAGAAAAACCTTGAGTGGTCGTCGGCCATTCAAGGTTTTTTACTATTTAATTGATAACTTTGATACGCGTCAGTTGCCTTTTATAACCCGAAATGTACACTTGTGCGCTCAAAAAGCTTACAGGTGTAAGCTAAAGGTAAAGAAGATGGCTAACTTAGATTTTCATATCGTAAAACGAATTCGTGAACAGATTGCCAAAGGCGGTGATCGTATTGCTCTCAAACATAAAGTGAGCGATATGTGGAATGGCATTAGCTGGAAGCAGTTTGGTCAGCAGGTAGATGCGCTATCACTTGCTTTACTGACTCAAGGGTTTCGAGTCCAAGATAAGATAGGGATCTTCTCAAACAACATGCCTCAATGGACTGTTGCTGATTTTGCCGCATTACAACTGCGCGGTGTGACAGTGCCAATTTATCCAACGAATACTGCGGCGCAATCTGCGTATATCTTGCAAAATGCTGATGTAAGAGTACTTTTTGTTGGTGAACAGCCTCAGTTTGATGCAGCTGTTTCAATATTCGATGAGTGTGAACAACTTGAACTGATTGTTGCTATGTCTGAGGACATCGATATAGGTGAACATAGTTATGCTCTGCATTGGAATCAGTTTACCGCTAAGGGTGATAATCAGCATCAGGTCGAGTTGGAGCAGCGCTTAGCGGATGCTAACTTTGATGACCTGCTGACCTTAATCTATACCTCTGGTACAACAGGCCAGCCAAAAGGCGTGATGCTCGATTACGCTAATATTGCGGCTCAGCTTGAAGGTCACGATCAACGCTTAAGCTTGACAGAAGAGGATGTGTCTCTCTGTTTCTTGCCACTATCCCACGTATTTGAACGCGCTTGGACATTCTACGTATTGTATAAAGGTGCTACGAACTGCTACCTACAAGACACAATGCAAGTGCGTGATGCCTTGAGCGAAGTTCGCCCAACAGTGATGAGTGCTGTTCCTCGTTTCTACGAAAAGATCTTCTCAGCGATTCATGAAAAAGTGGCTAAAGCGCCTTTCATTCGTAAAGTGATGTTCACTTGGGCGGTGAATATGGGAGCGAAGATGGCGGTTTGTCATCAGGAAGGACGCAAACCTTCACTTGCTTTGAAAAAGGCTTATGCGCTTGCCGATAAATTGGTGTTGTCAAAACTCAGAGCATTGCTTGGTGGTCGCATCAACTTTATGCCATGTGGTGGGGCAAAGCTAGATGAAACCATTGGTCGCTTCTTCCACGCGATTGGGATTAACGTCAAGTTAGGCTACGGCATGACGGAAACCACAGCCACGATTTCTTGCTGGGATGATAAGTGTTTTAACCCCGACTCTATCGGGATGGCGATGCCTGGCGCCCAAGTCAAAATTGGTGAGAACAATGAGATTTTGGTTCGCGGTCCAATGGTTATGCGTGGCTATTACAAAATGCCTGAAGAAACGGCGAAAACCTTTGATGAGCATGGCTTCCTGAAAACAGGGGATGCAGGTCATATTGATGAAAATGGTAACTTGTTCATCACAGATCGCATTAAAGAGCTAATGAAAACCTCTAACGGTAAGTATATTGCGCCGCAGATGGTAGAAGGTACCATTGGTAAAGATCACTTTATCGAGCAGATCGCAGTTATTGCCGACACGCGTAAGTTTGTTTCGGCGTTAATTGTGCCGTGTTTTGACTCGTTGGAAGAGTATGCCAAAGAGTTAAACATCAAATATCACGATCGTGTCGAGCTGATTAAACATCATCAAGTCGTTGAGATGTTAGAGCAGCGTGTTAATGATCTTCAGAAAGAGCTGGCGAAGTTTGAACAGGTGAAAAAGTTTAAGCTATTGCCAAAAGCGTTCTCGATGGATGAAGGCGAATTGACCCCAACACAAAAATTGCGCCGTAAAGTGATTAACGACAAATATCAGGACGAAATCGAAGAAATGTACACAGACAAATCAGATAAAAAGTGATTTTCTAAAAGTTAATTTTTCGATTGTTTAAAAATCCCCCAAAAGCATTAGAGTGCTGTTGGGGGATTTTTTTGTTTGAAGAAATCATCGCTATGGCAGGTTATCTATTGGTGATAGCTTGAATTTGTTTAATATTTTACTCTGAATTTTGCATGTTTTGTCTTTTGAAATTCTAATATTGTGTTTTGAGTTGGGGTAACTGCCTTGGTTTCGTCTGAAAAGTAGTATCTTGTTTAAAGTGAGAGAAAAATCGCATTAGACCCCTTGATAATAAAACGTTACATTTGTTGCGTTACCTTGCTTTTTGTTATTAATGAGCAGGACATAGCCGAAAAAGTGGAAGTATTTCGAATTAGGCTACGAATAAGACCTAGACTATGTAAAACCAGACCAATTAGTTGACCTTACTGATTGAAAACTGGTTAAGGAGAAAAATATGGCAGCAATGTTGTCCGGTGCAGAGATGGTTGTTCAATCTCTGATCGAAGAAGGTGTAGAGCAAATCTTCGGCTACCCTGGTGGTTCCGTTCTTGATATCTATGATGCGCTTCACGCGAAAGATGAACAAATAAAACACGTGCTTGTACGTCATGAACAAGCTGCAACGCACATGGCTGATGGCTATGCACGTGCGACTGGTAATCCAGGTGTTGTGTTAGTGTGTTCTGGTCCAGGTGCGACCAATACCATTACAGGTATTGCGACGGCTTACATGGACTCAATTCCCATGATCGTTATTTCTGGTAACGTACCAAACAATCTCATTGGTAATGATGCCTTCCAAGAGTGTGACATCGTTGGTGTTTCACGCCCTGTGGTGAAGCACAGTTTTTTAGTTAAGAAAGCGGAAGATATCCCAGAAACCGTTAAAAAAGCCTTTTATATTGCAACAACGGGCCGCCCAGGTCCTGTGGTTATTGACTTACCGAAAGACGTCATGAACCCGCAAGTTAAGTTGCCATATGAATACCCAGAAAGCATTTCTATGCGCTCTTACAAACCAACGACTACTGGTCATAAAGGTCAAATCAAGAAAGGCCTAAAAGCGTTACTTGAAGCAAAAAAACCTGTGCTGTATGTGGGTGGGGGAGCGGTGATCTCTGAAGCCGATACCCATTTACTTAAGTTGGCTGAAGCACTAAACCTACCAGTAGTGAGTACTTTAATGGGCTTAGGGGCATTCCCTGGCACTCATAATAACTCGTTAGGTATGCTTGGTATGCATGGCGCGTACGAAGCGAACATGGCAATGCATAATGCCGATCTTATTTTTGGTGTTGGGGTGCGCTTTGATGATCGTACAACCAACAACCTAGAAAAATACTGTCCGAACGCTAAAGTGATGCACATTGATATCGATCCTTCATCGATCTCTAAAAACGTTAAAGCGGATCTACCAATTGTGGGCTCGGCGGAAAAAGTACTCGAGAGCATGATTAAGCTGATGGAAGAGCAGGGAGCGGTCAATGATACTGCGGCTCTTGAAAGCTGGTGGAGCGAGATACAAGTATGGCGAGAGCGTAAGAGCCTTGCCTATGAAACATCTCCAGAACGCATCAAACCTCAACAAGTCATTGAGACTCTCCACAAACTTACCAATGGTGATGCGTATGTGGCTTCCGATGTTGGCCAGCATCAGATGTTTGCAGCTCTTTACTACCCATTCAACAAGCCACGCCGTTGGATTAACTCAGGTGGTTTAGGGACGATGGGCTTTGGTTTACCTGCCGGTATGGGGGTTAAATTTGCTAAACCAGACGAAGAAGTCGTTGTTGTTACTGGTGATGGCAGTATTCAAATGAACATTCAGGAACTATCGACCGCAATGCAGTACGATATTCCAGTTAAAATCATCAACTTGAACAACCGTTTCCTTGGTATGGTGAAGCAATGGCAAGACATCATTTATCAAGGTCGCCACTCAAATTCCTACATGAGCTCAGTGCCAGATTTCGCTGCAATTGCTGAGGCATACGGCCATGTTGGTATCCGTATTGAAACACCAGACCAATTAGAAGAGGGCTTGAAGAAAGCTCTCGACATGAAAGATCGCTTGGTGTTTGTGGATATCAATGTAGACGAGACTGAGCATGTATACCCTATGCAAATAAAAGGTGAGGGTATGGACAAGATGTGGCTAAGCAAGACGGAGAGAACATAATATGAGACACATTATTTCGCTTTTAATGGAAAACCAACCAGGTGCATTGTCTCGCGTTGTTGGATTGTTCTCCCAACGTGGATATAACATTGAGTCGTTAACGGTATCTCCAACGGATGATGAAACATTATCACGCCTCAACATTACGACTATTTCAGATGAAATGAAGCTTGAGCAGATCCAAAAGCAACTCAACAAGTTAATTGATGTTCTGAAGGTACAAGAAGTCTCTGAGCTTGAGCATATTGAGCGAGAGTTGATGATGGTGAAGGTAAAAGCGAGTGGTTTTGCACGAGCTGAAGTGAAACGCACGGCTGATATCTTCCGTGGCCAAATTGTTGATGTGACCTCATCTCAATATACGGTACAACTGGCAGGGACTAGTGAAAAGCTGGACGCATTCATCCAAGCGATTTCTGAAGTGACGGAAGTGATTGAAGTCGCGCGAAGTGGCGTTGTGGGTATTGCTCGTGGTGAGCGTGCTTTGAAACCTTAACGACTTAAACTCGATAAAAACCACCGACTAGCGGTGGTTTTTTTGTATCTAAAGAACAGCTTAGTGAAGAATTCGAGCTCGAATTGTACCTTCGATTTTTTTCAGCTTAGCCAGAGCTTCTTCTGAGCGACCTGCTTCTACATCGATCACGACGTAACCAATGTCCGCTGCAGTTTGTAGGTACTGACCTGCGATGTTAATCCCTTCTTCTGCAAAGATGGTGTTGATTTGCGTTAGGATACCAGGGCGGTTCTTGTGAATATGCAATAGACGAGAACAATCGCGGTGTTCAGGCAGTGATACTTCAGGGAAGTTAACGCTAGAAAGCGTAGAGCCATTATCTGAGTATTTCGCTAATTTACCAGCCACTTCTACGCCGATATTTTCCTGTGCTTCTTGCGTTGAACCACCAACGTGAGGCGTTAGGATGACGTTGTCAAACTTCTGCAATGGTGATTCAAATGGATCAGCATTGGTTTTTGGCTCTACTGGGAATACGTCGATAGCCGCACCAGATAGATGACCAGCTTCAAGTGAATGACAAAGCGCTTCGATATCAACTACAGTACCACGAGCTGCGTTGATAAAAATTGCACCTGGCTTCATGCGAGCAAACTCTTCAGCGCCCATTATGTTCTTGGTTTCAGGTGTTTCTGGTACGTGAAGAGAAATGACATCACACTTGTTTAGCAGCTCACTCATAGTATGAACTTGTGTTGCATTACCTAGTGATAGCTTGTTTTCGATGTCATAGAAGTAAACACGCATACCCAAGTTTTCAGCGATAATGCCAAGTTGGGTGCCGATGTGACCATAACCAATGATCCCTAAGCGTTTACCACGCGCTTCGTTTGAATTATCAGCGCTCTTCTTCCAAATACCACGGTGTGCCAGCGCATTCTTTTCAGGAATACCGCGTAATAGTAGTAGGACTTGGCCAAGCACTAGTTCAGCTACGCTACGTGTGTTCGAGAAAGGAGCGTTGAACACTGGAATTCCGCGCTCGGCGGCAGCGGCTAGGTTTACTTGGTTTGTTCCGATACAGAAACAACCAATTGCTACAAGCTTCTCTGCTGCATTGATGACTTCTTGGGATAGGTTAGTGCGTGAACGAATACCAATGAAATGTGCGTCTTTAACTGCTTCAAGTAACTCGTCTTCTGGTAACGAGCCTTTGTGATATTCAATGTTTGAGTATCCAGCAGCTTGTAAAACCTCTACCGAAGATGGGTGTAGACCTTCTAGAAGTAGGATCTTTATTTTTTCTTTTTCCAGTGAAACTTTGGCCATTATCTTCATCCTTAAAATGGGAAATTGGGGCTTAACTGGCGCACATTGTCTTTGATAACGTTTTCTAGGCACTTTAATGTGACGCAAACGTTTTCCTTGTGCGTCTTCTGCTCACTAAGTTAACAAAAAAAATACAGTTTGGGTAAGAAAATTACGGAATAAGGCATAATTTTTATAGAGAGAAATGAAAAAACGGCGCCGAATAGCGCCGTTTGTAAGGAAATAACGAAAAGAACGGAAGGTTACTCTTCGATTTTTGCACCCTGAGGAGTACCTGTGATAACCACATCCGCACCGCGGTGAGCGAACAGACCAACAGTAACAACACCAGGAAGAGCATTGATCTTATCTTCTAGTTCTTTCGGGTTTGTGATTTGTAGGCCGTAAACATCTAGGATCACGTTACCATTGTCAGTGATACAACCTTCACGATAAGCAGGGTCACCACCAAGCTTTACTAGCTCACGGGCAACGTAAGAGCGAGCCATCGGGATGACTTCGACTGGAAGCGGGAAAGTACCCAGTACGTCGACTGCTTTAGTGTCATCAACAATACAGATGAATTTATCAGAGATAGCCGCAACGATTTTTTCGCGAGTCAGGGCTGCACCACCACCTTTGATCATTTCACGGTTTGCGTTAATTTCATCAGCACCGTCTACATAGATATCTAGACCAGCGACTTCGTTACAATCAAACACTTCAATTTCTAATTCTTTAAGGCGCTGTGTTGAAGCTTCAGAGCTAGAAACTGCGCCTTTAATCTCTTCTTTGATTGTGCCCAGCGCATCGATGAAGTGATTTACTGTTGAGCCAGTGCCCACACCTACAATACTGCCTTTATCGACATACTTTAGTGCTGCCCAACCGGCTTCTTTTTTCATTTCATCTTGAGTCATGCCCATCTCCTAAGTGAGGTTTGTTTACGGTGAATTGCGGCGCGATTATATCTCCAATTGCGTCCTATTCCCAATCCCAGATCTGGCTTGGTGTCACTATTTTAGGTAGTGGTACGTCCCAGCTTTCAACGGGTAACTTGTCTACTTGCTGGCAATCATGAGCAAGTCCAATTGGCTTTGGGCCCGTTTGCGCTTTAAACCATGGCTCTAAAGTTCGGTCGTAATAGCCGCCGCCCATGCCTAACCTGTGTCCGGTAGCATCGAATGCAACCAAAGGTGTGCAGATTAAATCCAGTTGTGCGACTGGAATTATCTGAGTTTGATTCAATTTAGGTTCCGCGATTGAGTAGCGGTTTAGTACCATTGGGGTTGATGCGTCATAGTGAAGGAAGAGGAGGTGACCTTTTGAGAAAGGGTGTATAACCGGTAGGTAAGTTTTCTTTCCTTGCTGCCATAACCACTCTATTAGTGGTGTGGTTTCTATCTCTCCGTCAGCGGTAAGGTAGAGTGCAATATGTGTAGCGCGTTGAAGTTCGGGCAATAGAGAAAATTGCGATACGAGATCCAGACCAGCAATGTGCTGAACATCACTACTGAGATTGTTGCGCTTAGTTCGAATTTGTTTACGGAAGTCTTGACGAGATAGTGTCATAAGAATTACCCATGTCTGGGTATCAAGTAGGATACCCCAGAGTGCCGTTGGAGATGTTTGACCCATGAACCAGCTGGTTCAGGGCGGATCAGCAATGGCTACCGTAGGCTTCTCGGTGCATGCCGAGCTTGCTCAATAGCAACCAAGTACTAACCCTTTGGTATTGCTTATCGGCTCAGGGACGTAATCCCCTAACGCACACTCCAGGGTAAATTCTTGCGTATTGCTGTAAAGGCTATTGCTGTCCTGGCTTCACTTTACTTAATGCGTCGCTTAGTGACGCGCTGAGCAGTTCCATTCGCTCAGTTAGGGCGTTTTGTTGCTCTGCCTTAACATTATCACGGCTTTCTAATTCATGACAGACATTCAAAGCAACAAATGTTAGTAACTGTACTTCGTTGGTAATTTTAGTTTTTGCAGCCATGTCTTTCAGGTTTTCATCAAGACGCTGTGCCGCCTTGACCAATGACTCTTCCTGCCCTGATGGACAATTCACTCGAGTTATTCGACCTAAAATTTCTACTTCAACCGCTTGATTACTCATATCAACTCTGCACGTTACTTGGGGTGACTCTGCAGTTTGTCACCGAGGGGGAAACTATAGGAAAAGCATTGTTAAGATTCAAGCTTTTCGCAAGCAACTCGTAGTAATAACACAGTAATTGGACAAATTGTGTAAAAGCTATCCACAATTGCTGATTCGTTCGTTTTCGCTGGCATTGGTAAGTGGTACGATTGAGCTTATTCGTAAACTTTTGGGTCTATTCATGAGTGATAGCAATCTTCCAGATTATTTGACGCTAGCAAGCGAGCTACAATCTTCGGGTATCGCCGTTAATCCAGCAGAACTGCATGGCTTGTTAACGGGTATGTTAAGTGGTGGTTTAAGCTTAACAGACAAAAGTTGGCAACCGCTTATTTTTGACTATACCAATGATGGTATGGGTTGGCCGATGCACGTACTAAAAATGGCTGAAGTAACGTTAGATGCCACAATCAAAGAGCTGACTGGCTCTGGTATGGATTTAGAGATGTTACTGCCTGATGAAGAGGCTAGTGCAAGCTTGTTTGACATTGCAGACGGCCTTGCTGAATGGGTAAATCACTTTATTTCAGGTCTTGGTCTTGTCGGCGCAGATGTGAAAAAAGCCCCTGCTGATATCAAAGAGGCTTTGGCGGATTTGGAAGAGATTTCCAAATTAGGCATCGATGAAGATGATGACATGGAAGAACAAGCGCAACTGCTTGAGCAAGTGATCGAGCACGTGAAAGCTTGTGTATTAACAATCCATGCAGAGTTTGGTCAGCAGCCAAGTGATAACAAGGCACCAACGATTCACTAAGTAAGGATTGGCATGAAGCAGTATGATGTTGTCATTGCTGGTGGTGCAATGGCGGGG
>CEUP01047165.1_pt1 | contig 11184 bp, 6 predicted proteins | sample 531371 | NCBI WGS metagenome assembly CEUP01 (sample SAMEA2622738, study PRJEB7988) | marine metagenome | biome: marine biome (ENVO:00000447); feature: marine epipelagic mixed layer (ENVO:xxxxxxxxx); material: "saline water (ENVO:00002010), including plankton (ENVO:xxxxxxxx)" | depth 150 m
CTATATCATGTCTTCGCACTGACAGTGAACTGTTTGCTGTTCATTGAGATGGGTGGTCAAAACCTACTAATCACTAACCCACGTGACATTCCGGGTTTTGTCAAAGAACTCCAGAAATACCCATTTACTGCAGTTACGGGTGTTAATACTTTGTTCAACGCCTTAGTGAATAACGAAGATTTCCATGAGCTTAACTTTAGTAACTTAAAGCTGGCTGTTGGTGGTGGCATGGCGGTTCAACGCGCAGTTGCGGACCAATGGAAGAAAACCACGGGTATTCACCTGCTTGAAGGGTATGGTTTGACTGAGTGTTCACCACTTGTAACGGGTAACCCTTATGATCTGACCGACTACACTGGTGCGATTGGTTTACCAGTACCATCTACAGAAGTACGTATCATCGACGATGAAGGTAATCCGTTACCAAATACCGAAGTGGGTGAGCTACAAGTTCGTGGACCTCAGGTTATGCAAGGTTACTGGCAGCGCCCTGAAGCGACCAAAGAAGTGATCAATGAAGATGGTTGGTTATCAACCGGCGATATCGTTAAGTTTGATGAAGAAGGCCTCATCCACATTGTTGACCGTAAGAAAGATATGATTCTAGTGTCTGGCTTCAACGTTTATCCAAACGAGATTGAAGATGTCGTTGCCCTTCACGGTAAAGTGCTTGAAGTCGCGGCGATAGGTCAACCGCATGAAGTGTCCGGTGAGCTAGTTAAGATCTATGTTGTGAAACGCGATCCAAGCTTAACGAAAGATGAGTTGATCGCTCATTGTCGTCAGCACCTAACCGGCTATAAGGTACCTAAACTGGTTGAGTTTAAGGATGACCTACCTAAAACCAACGTAGGTAAGATCCTTCGCCGTGTGCTGCGCGAAGAGAATGATGCGAACCTAGCCAAGGCTGAGCAAAGCTAATCAAGCAGAGCTAAGTGATTGATGATAGAATGCCGACATTAACCTGTCGGCATTTTTATTTGCCGATTTTAATACCAATCTAAATGAGCACTTTTCAGACTTATCTATAAGAAAAATGTTTATCTAGATTGGTATCAACCATAGTGAGACGTTAGTGAACTACCAAATTGTTACCGATAAAGCATTACTAGATACAGTGTGTCAAAAGGCAAGAGAAGCGGACGTGGTGATGCTCGATACTGAGTTTGTCCGCACACGTACTTTTTATCCTCAATTAGGACTGATTCAACTATTCGATGGTGAACAGCTGTCTTTAATTGACCCAACTGAACTCAATGACATGACGTCGTTTGTACAGTTATTGAAAGATACGTCGGTGCTCAAAGTTCTGCATGCCTGTGGGGAAGACTTAGAAGTATTCCACAACAGTTTTGGTTGTTTACCTTACCCTATGGTTGATACTCAGATCATGGCTGCTTTCTTAGGTCATGGTTTATCAACGGGCTTTGCTGCATTGGTTGATCATTACCTTCAGGTAGAGTTGGATAAGAGTGAGTCGCGCACAGATTGGTTGGCTCGGCCGCTAACGGACAAGCAGTTGGACTACGCTGCGGCAGACGTATTCTACCTTTTACCTCTGTACGAAAATCTTCTGGATGCGGTAACACAAGCCGGCTGGTGGGAAGCCGCTCAGCAAGAGAGTGATCTGTTGGCCTCTAAGCGCATCAAAAATATTGATCCTGAAATGGCTTACCTTGATGTCAAAGGTGCTTGGCAACTTAAGCCACGCGAGTTAGCGGTTTTAAAACCACTGGCGACATGGCGCTACAAAGAAGCAATTCGTCGTGATTTAGCACTAAACTTCATCTTTAAAGAAAATGACCTGTTAACGGTCGCAAGGTTAGGCTTACAGAATCGCCAGAGAATGGAGCAAGAAGGCATGGACTTGCGTTCAGTCCAGCGCCATGCGACGCGGATTATTTCAATCGTGAAATCAGCTCGTGGGACATCTCCAGAAGATTACCCTGAAAAAATCGAGCGTTTGATGGATATGCCTGGATATAAACAGAAGTTCAAAGTGTTGAAAGATGAAGTAAAACACGCAGCTCAGACATCGGGTTTAGCGACCGAGTTTATCGCATCAAAGAAGCAGCTTAACCAAGTGATTAGCTGGGTGTGGAAAAAAGATCGAGATCCGGCCAAGCTACCTGATACAATGCAGGGCTGGCGCTTAGAGTTGGTCGGCGAGAAGCTCAACAAGTTACTTTAGTGATAAAGCTCCTACGGGAGCTTTTTTATTCTCTGTGCGGCAGAGATAACTCTGACGTCACAAATGAATGTTTCAGTTATGTTTCAATTTGGTTAATTGTGGATAATGTTATCAGCTCACTCTAAGGAGGCTGATCTCATGCTGATCCGTATATTGGTTGTGTTGTTCATTCTGATTGCGCAACTGAGTGCAAAGTCCGCGACGGTCATTCTTACCTCCTTTCCTGAAAGCTTTTACTCCCATATAGAAAAGGAATTCAAGGCAAAATACCCCCATTCAACACTCCAATTCATGAATAAGAAAACACCTGCACTTATTGCTCATATTATGCAGCAAAGGCAACCTATGCCTGACTTGGTGTGGATCTCCTCTTCAGATGCAATGGCTCTGATGCAGAAAATGGATTACATCGAAACGCCGATTACTTTTGCTTGGTCTAGGTTTGGTTTTTTCTGGCATAACGATATGCTGACAAGGTATTCACTCGACAAACCGTCGCAATGGTCGTCTCTTCTGGCTCCTGAGTATTCGAGAAAAGTGGCATTGAGTGCTCCTTCTCGATCTGGCACCAACCATTTAGTGATTGAACTGATTTTGCAGCAGCATGGCTGGCAACAAGGTTGGCAGTTGATTGCTGAGTTAAGTGGTAACCTTTCAACGATTACAGCTCGGAGCTTTGGCGTTCGACAAGGTATCATTAAACAGCGTTTTGCAGTCGCCCCTGTGGTTGACTTCTTCTACAAAGATGCGTTTGAATCCGGTCATAACGTGGGGTTTAGCCCTCTGCCTAATACGCCTTTGATACCGGCACAAATTGCTTATGTATCTGGAAAGTCGACCCACGATGGAACCCAATTTATTGAGTTTCTGTTGAGCAAGGCAGGACAAGATCTTTTGTCTTCTCCATTGCTAAATCGTATTCCACTGGAGCAAGGAAATGCGATGCAGCTGTCTCAGCAGGCTTATCAGTTTGATGCTCAGTTGTCGGCATCCCGATACCATATAGTCAATCGGATGTTTGACCTGTTTGTGACGGAACGCCTTGCCGATTGGCAAACGTTTTGGATGCTTTGGCACAAGACTAACTTAAGTCAGCTCTCGGAAGAGCAACGCATAGAGCTGAATCAGATCCGAAGCAAAGTATTAGTTATACCCATCGATGAGTCGGTAGCCATCGACCCCGTCTTGAACTCAAAGCTAAGCCCAGTTAATCGCTATGAGAATTTCTATAAGCGTCTGACAGCATCTTGGCAGAAAGATTTAGCTACGACACTCTCTGAGGCAACTCGACAGTTAGAGCTATTGGCTCTACACGTAGAGCAGGGTGGGGTGGAATGAAAAAACGTCATAGTATTGCTACCCGAATCTTTGCGATATTTGCGCTTGTTGGTGGGATTGCGAGTACCGCTGTCCTCACCAATTTTTACTCATTCAGGCAAGTCGCAGACAGTGTAGAAACGACTATTCATGGCCAACTTCCCACTCTGATTTCAGCGGCAAAGATTGCACACACCGGCGGGATGATTATTACAGAGTCTTCCAAGCTCGCATCATCAGACTCGGTAGCGTCGTTAATTCAAGCAGAGCGCAACCTCGAAGCGAGTTTACCTGTATTAATCCAATTGGCTGATGTAGGGCTTGTTTCTCAGCGACAGGTTGAGTTACTCGCATTAGTGAACGCTCTTGAGCTCAATATCACTAAGATCTTTGTTAATAGCCAAGAGAAGTTGCGTCTTAGAGCAATACAAAACCAAATCAGTCAGCAGCTTCACTGGTTGCAAGTCGATTTTGTTGATGAAGTTGAGCCTTTGGCGACAGAGAGTCAATACAATCTCAGTCAACTTGTTGCCGCGCTTAAGCAGACTCAGCGCTTATCTGATCCTGAAATGGAACGACTTAATAGTGAGGTGTATGTCCAAGCTCAGTTATTGAAGTTTGAAGCAGATGTGAACTTAGTTCTCGACCTACTGCAGAGAATCCCATTATTACCTTCACGCAATGATGTGCTTTCAGCGCAAAGCATGGTCGATGAAAACTTGCACACGATAGATCAACAAATTGAAGTGTTACGAGCAATACCTAGTACCATCACATTACGGCAAATGGCGGAAGGTTTGAAACGTCACATTGATGGTTCGAATAGCGTTGTCGAGCGTAGCCTAAGAGTATTGGTGTTAAATGAACAAAACGAAACACTGCTAGAAGAAAATCGTGATTTGATCTTGAGAATTAAAGTCATAATCGATCAAGCGATTGAAGATGCGGAAAGGGTCAATACGGCCATGACGCAAGACCTCACAGAGACAATTAATCAAAGTAAGCAACAACTTAATATGGCTCTGTCAGCTATCCTGGCAATGACTTTGGTAATGGCATGGTTCTTAAAAAAACATATTTTGAATCGGCTCGCTTATGTATTAAAAAGCATGCGTCATTTGGCAGAGGGCAAGCCTCAACAGATGATTCATGTGCCTGGGAAAGATGAAGTAGCCTTGTTGGCAGACGCTACCAATGTGTTCTATCACCAATCTCAGCAACTGCGTGATTACACCCAATCTTTGGAACAGACAAATGAGCAGTTGGTGGTAGAAGTCCAGCAAAGAAAACGCACAGAAGAAGAACTGAAAGAGACCCAAGAAGAGTTGATCCAAGCAGGGAAGTTAGCGGTGTTAGGTCAACTAACGACCGGAATCGTGCATGAGTTTAGTCAACCTTTAGCTGCCATTCGCTCTAATACTTACCTGGCCGAGCAGTACTTGATGACAGGTGAGAACGAAAAAGCAAAGCTCAAGATAGACAAAATTAATGCGGTGACGGATCGAGCGACCAAGCTTTGCCAACACTTAAAATCTTTTGCAAGAAAAAGTGACGATTACTGTCAGTCTATCTGTCTAACATCTGCCATATACAATGCTTTAGATTTGTTTAGCGAAACTTTGCCACGTGAGTTTATCAATATTGATGTACCTACAAATATGAGAGTGATGGCGAATGATATTCGCTTAGAGCAAGTGTTCGTCAATCTTATCAGCAACAGTATTGATGCATTGGAGAAGATTGATGATGGACGCTCACCTTTCATCAAGGTTTGCGCAATAGAGCAAGGTAAATATGCCTATGTTGTTCTTAGTGATAACGGGTGCGGTATGAGTGATGCTCAAATTAAAAGAGTGTTTGAGCCATTCTTTACCACCAAAGAGGTGGGCAAGGGGCTTGGCTTGGGGATGTCTATCACGCACAACATTATTCATGATTTTGGAGGCAGCATCCAACTAACATCAACACTTAACCAAGGAACGGAGGTGACGTTATGTCTCAAAACCACGTATTAGTTGTCGAGGATGATAAAGAGCTTAGGGAAAGCTTAACAGAGATTTTAGAGTTGAACGGCTTTACGGTTAGTGCATTCTCGTTAGCGGATAAAGCGTTGCCTTGTATTACCTATGGTTGCAGTTTGGCTGTCGTGTCTGACATTAGAATGCCTTCAATGGACGGGTTAGCGTTTATGGAACATATCCAGCAAGTTGACCCTCAGATCCCGGTCATTTTAATTTCTGGTCATGCTGATATAGAGACAGCCCTGCTTTGCATAAAAAACGGTGCTTTTGATTTTGTTGAAAAGCCACTTAGGCCTGAGCATTTAGTTGGACTGGTCACCAAGGCTATCCAACATAGGCAACTGATCCTGGAAAACCGCCGTTTGAAGCAGGATAACCAGCGGCAAATATCTTTAGATGAAGTTCTGCTTGGGCGCTCAGAGGCAATGATAAAACTCAAGCAACGTTTGATGACGCTTGCTAATGCTGACGTCAATATTGTTATTAATGGCGAAACAGGCAGCGGTAAAGAGATGATTGCGCGGATGCTTCATACTCAGTCTGAAAGGAAAAATGCGCCTTTTGTTGCAATCAACTGTGGCGCCATGCCTGAGAACTTAATCGAGTCTGAACTTTTTGGTCATGAACAGGGAAGTTTTACTGGGGCGAGCAAAAAAAGGGTTGGCAAAATTGAGTTTGCATCCGGTGGTACTTTATTTCTAGATGAGATAGAAAGCATGCCATTGAGTGCGCAGATTCGTTTACTTCGCGTGGTTCAAGAAGGGGAACTTGAGAGGGTGGGTAGCAATGTACCTGTCAAAGTGGATTTAAAGATTTTATCCGCGTCTAAGGAAGACTTATTGCAACTCTCTCAGGTTGGAGAGTTTAGACAAGATCTTTACTATCGCTTAAATGTGGCAGCACTAGATATCCCTCCCTTGCGCGATAGAAAAGATGATATCCCGTTACTATTGAGTCACTTTATTCACCAATCCGAAAAGCGTTTGAAGAAAAAAGCACAGCCTTTGAGCCCAGTACATTTCCAACAGTTGATTAGTCATGATTGGCCTGGGAATGTACGAGAGCTAATGAATGAAGCCGATAGAATAGTTCTGGGTATTTCAGATCTTATTACCCAACAGCATAAAGCAGAGTGTACTAGTCTCTCACATCAACTCGCGCAATTTGAACTTCGGACTTTGCATCATGCGCTCACACAGCATAATGGCCATATTGGTGATACGGCTGAGTACCTAGACATACCCAGAAAGAACTTATATTTGAGAATGAAGAAGTACGGTTTGAAGCGCGAAGATTATACGGTTGAAGGAGGTGTCACTGAGTAGGTTGTTTTTGACCTACAAATTTTACTTTATATCCGAGAAACGACCTATCGTGGTTCGAGGTGAATCTATAACTCACTGAATATACATAATTTTACATTTTTGCAACATTGGCACGCCATTTGACTTATATAGGGAAGAGCTTGGTCTCTTTACCCTATAAATAATCATGGAGTGCAATATGAAAAATGGAACTAAAGTACTTGCTTTGACGATGGCTGTTGGCTTTGCACTGGGCCCGCTTTCTGCGTTAGCAATGTCTGATAAAAATCTAGTTATCGTAACGTCTTTCCCTACCGATGTTACCGATGTCTACAAGACCGCATTCGAAAAAAAATATCCTGAAGTTAAAGTCGAAATTTTATCTAAGAAAACAACCGCAGGGATAAAATATCTTCAAGAAACCTCTTCAAACAATAAGTCTGATATTTTCTGGGCATCAGCCCCTGACGCTTTTGAAGTGCTCAAAGATAATCAGCTCTTAGAAAAATACAGTTCTTCGGTTGAAGGCATACCTGAGTCGGTCGGTTCATTTCCGATCAATGATCCTGATGGCTTCTACAAAGGGTTTGCTCTTTCCGGCTATGGTATGATGTGGAATGAGCGCTATATGAAAGCGAAAAAGTTACCGGTACCTAAAGAATGGGAAGACCTTTCTAATCCGGTTTATCACAAGCATGTGGGTATGTCAGCGCCGTCACGATCGGGAACGACTCATTTAACGGTAGAAGCGATATTGCAAGGTAAAGGATGGCAGCAGGGGTGGACGACACTTAAAGCGATATCCGGTAACTTTAAAACAGTGACAGAACGTAGCTTTGGTGTGCCTGATGGTGTCAATAGTGGCTCTTTTGGCGTCGGTATTGTTATAGACTTTTTCGGTTTATCATCAAAAGCAACGGGCTTCCCTGTTGATTTCCATTACCCTACGGTCACCGCGCTTGTGCCGGCGAATGTTGGTAAAATTAAGAATTCGCCTAACTCAGAAGCTGCAAGCGCGTTTATTGATTTCCTCTTGTCTGAACAAGGTCAGCAACTGCTGTTGAACAAAAAGATTCAGCGATTGCCTGTTAATCCAGCAGTATATGCCAGCACACCGGAAGGTTTCCCCAACCCGTTTACTGGACAGCAATTAGGTAGTGTTGATTTTGACCTTTCACTCTCTAAATCGCGTTACAACGTCGTAAACAGCCTCTTTGATGTGATGATTACCTACCGACTCGATGAACTTCGAGAAGCAACGAAAAGCGTTCAGAAAGCAGAAGCTGCAGCGAAACAAGCCAATAACACTGAAGCGTTACATTTGGTTGAGCAAGCGAAGCTGCTGATCAACCAGATGCCAATCACCGCTGAGCAGGCTAGTGATCCAGAATTTGCTGCGATTTTCACCAAAAAACGCAAAAAACAGACCGATAAGGTTGGAGCTCGTCAAGCTGAAATTGAGCAAGATTGGGACAGTAAAGTCGTGGCGAATTATGAGCAAGCAACTCAACTAGCCGAGAAAGCGCTAGATATTCTTTAACCCTCCTGTTTCCCCCCGTCATAGGAAGACACCTCTTACCTGCGGTGTCTGGGGGGCTTTTTATTCAAGTAATGGAGACTCAAATGAGTAGTGCATCTCTATCTCGAACGAGTAATAGCGAGAAAAAGGAAAATAGTGGCTTGATGAAAAAAGTCCGTGAGGATTGGGGACTCTATTTGAGTGCTATCATCATTGGCCTGTTTATATTGGTGTTCCTTTTTATACCAGTTATTAAAGTCATATTTGTTGCCTTTCAGGGCAGTGACGGCAGTTTTTCATTGGTTAATTTCCAAGACTTCTTTAATTCGAGTTTGTTCCGAGAATCATTCTTTAACTCGTTTTACGTTGCGTTTATGTCTGTGGTGGTTGCTTCGATTATTGCAATGCCATTGGCCTACTTTACCAGTCGTTTTCAGTTTAAAGGAACGGTCCTAATCCAGACTCTAGGAATTGTCCCTTTGATCATGCCGCCTTTTATTGGTGCAGTAGCCATGCAATTGTTGTTCGGCGAAAATGGCACAATGAATCTAATTCTGGATGAATACTTAGGATTCACAATTCCAATTATGGAAGGTCTAAATGGGGTTATTTTTGTCCAAAGTGTCCACTATTTTCCTTTCATATTGATCAACCTTTCTGCAGCTCTACAAAATATTGATCGTTCGATGGAGGAGTCCGCTCAATCATTAGGCTCATCAGGGCTTAAGCTGTTTCGTCGTATTGTGTTCCCGCTAGCAATGCCTGGATATGTGGCCGGAGCCTCTCTGGTGTTTGTGAAAGTCTTTGATGACTTGGGAACACCGTTGCTGCTAAACGTGAATAATATGCTTGCCCCTCAAGCTTATTTACGGATTTCATCTGTCGGCATTTCAGATCCTATGGGGTACGTTATCTCGGTTATTCTTGTCGCGTTCTCTGTATTTGCGTTATGGGTTTCGTTCTTAGCTTTGCGTGGAAAGGATTACTCAACAACACAAAAAGGCGGTGGTGGTTTATCGAAAAGAGAACTTCGCCCAATGGAAAAATTGGGTTGCTATGCCGTGATAGGTGTCATCTTGATGCTCGTCTTAGCACCACACTTCGCATTATTGCTGCTGTCTTTTGGCACGATCTGGTCTTTTAGCCCATTACCGGATGCTTATACATTGGATCACTATTCGACCGCAATTACGCAAGCTTCGGACTTTATCACCAACACGTTGCTTTATGCAGGGTTGGCTGGGTTGATAGACATTGTGCTGGGGACTGCAATCGCATATCTAGTATGGCGGACAAAAATGGTTGGCCGAAAATGGTTAGATTTTGGTGCAATGGCCGCTCTAGCAGTGCCTGGCGTCGTACTAGGTATTGGTTACCTAAGAACATTTTACGATGTAGATATGCCTTTTGTCGGGTCTTCTATGGCGACTTGGTGGGGCATCATAGTCATTGCTCTAGCGGTTCGTAGATTACCTTATGCGTTGCGTTCGTGTGTGGCGGCACTGCAGCAAGTGAGCCCATCTTTAGAAGAGGCGTCTGAAAACCTTGGTGCCACCAGAGCCACAACCATCCGACGCATTGTCGTGCCACTAATGGCAGCAGGGATATTGGCCGGCTTTGTCACGGCTTTTGCTACGGCAGCGGTGGAGTTATCCGCCACCATCATGCTGGTTTCGCAAGAGTCTGATGCTCCTCTCGCTTACGGTCTTTATCTATTTATGCAAAGTGCAGCTGGTCGGGGGCCTGGTGCCGCTCTTGGTGTTATTGCCGTATTGATCGTCGGATTGGCTACATACATCTCACACACCATCGTCGAACGTACACGACAGGCACATGGTATGAAGGGCCACTAACAAAAGGATTTGAACATGAGTTTAGGTAATACAAAACAAGTTGGTATTTCAATTAAAGATCTCACTTTATCGTTTGGTGAAACCGAGGTATTGAAGGGAGTTAATTTGCAAATTGAGCCGGGAGAGTTCTTTGCTTTTCTTGGCCCTTCCGGATCTGGAAAATCGACTCTACTGCGTGCAATTGCGGGGTTTGGACCTGTTCCTCAAGGTGAAATACTGTTGGGTGACGAGAACGTCATTGAACAGCCACCATGGAAGCGAAATGTAGGTATGGTTTTCCAAAGTTATGCTCTATGGCCACATATGACGGTAAGGCAAAATGTGGCCTACGGTTTAGAAGAGCGTAAGGTTGCAAAAGCTGAGATCAAACGACGTGTTGATGATGCTCTCAATTTAGTTGGTTTGCATCATTTGGCTGACCGTCGGCCATCGCAGCTGTCTGGTGGTCAGCAGCAACGGGTTGCAATAGCAAGAACTGTAGTGGTTGAACCAAGAGTGCTATTGCTGGATGAGCCTCTGTCTAACCTAGATGCGAATCTACGAGAGCAAATGCGCCGCGACTTGTTGGAGTTACAACGCCAATTAGGTTTAACGACCATTTTCGTCACTCACGATCAAGAGGAGGCAAATACTATCTCAGATCGAATCGCGGTTTTAGATCAGGGTGTCATTCAGCAAGTAGGAGCCCCAATGGATCTCTATGATAATCCATCGAATAAGTTTGTTGCCGACTTTTTGGGCACGGCCAATGTGCTGCATGGACACGTTGAGGAGAGTCCAACTGGAAGTCATTTTGTGTCGAGTAACGGTATCTATTTCCCTTATTCTGCTGAGCCTCAACAAGACTTATCACTCATTTTCAGACCTCAAAGCTTGGGGATCTGCCACGGTAGCGTAGCGGAGGGAATGATTCAGTTAGAGGGTAAAGTGCTTCACCGAGAGTTCTTAGGCCATCTGATTCGATACGGTATTGATGTCG
>CEUP01023203.1_pt1 | contig 11109 bp, 26 predicted proteins | sample 531371 | NCBI WGS metagenome assembly CEUP01 (sample SAMEA2622738, study PRJEB7988) | marine metagenome | biome: marine biome (ENVO:00000447); feature: marine epipelagic mixed layer (ENVO:xxxxxxxxx); material: "saline water (ENVO:00002010), including plankton (ENVO:xxxxxxxx)" | depth 150 m
CTCGTTCTCTAGCATAACGCTCTCCAAGAGAATCTGCACCACGAGCACCTCCTGATACAATAACTACATCTTCTGGATTTTTAGATCTAAGAAGAGAATCTAACTTACCTTTCATAAGTTCATAATTATTGAAATCACGACCACCTGCAACAATAACAGGGAACAATGTTTTAGTTCCTCGCAACCCTTCATAAAACTTACGTACAGTACGGTGAACCATAATATCCGAAGTGTATATTGGACGGATCAAGCGTAAACCATCTGTGTTAGAAAGTCTAGATACTGCAGTGTAAGCTTGTCCATAATTGAAGCAACCTTTTTCTCCAAAGTCTATATTAGCTTTCTCTAATGATACACCCTGCGCCTTATTTATGGAGATTGCGTAACAAATACGCAAATTCATGCCACTAAATTCTCCTATTGTTCGTTCGTGAAGTTCTCCATCCTCTCCTGTATAATATTCGGTATTCTTCTGATCAACATATTCTAACCAAACATCATTACCGTTGTCGAACAATACTCTTACTTGGTCTAGTAGGCACTCTTGTACTGTACCAACGCTTCCGTTTACGTAACGAGGTTCTTCGTCACCAAGCGTAGGTTCGTTTGTAAGACACATAACACGCAAACCTTCTTTTAAAGCTAGACACTCTTGCATCTGTGTATCACGAAGATCAAAGTCTCCTTTTATAGTAGAGTGGTAATATACAGGTGTGTTAGGATTATCATTAAAAGCTTTCTCGTTGATAATATCTGCTTGATCATTACGAGGTACAATATAAGTTGCATCTGGTATAGGATCACCTACGAATTGGTTCAGGTAGTCACACACTTTTTGCTTATGGTAACCTAATCGCATAGCTTCTAATACTTTTCCAAACTCCTTGTTGTCACCAACACGTTTGTTTTCATCAAGTTCTATGAGTTTAAAACCACCTTGTTTAAAGATGTCGCTATCAAGTAACATTGTAGTTCCGTAAGCTTCTTGAATGAAAGGTTTATCCTTAGCTTTCACTACATTAAGACATTGAGCAAAATCACCCACAATAACAAGCTTAACCCTCTTATGGCGTGATGTTTTAGATACACGTTCAATACGTTGTAGTAAAGCGTCCATTGTTTGAGGCCCAATCATAGGACTTTCATCTACCACTACAATCTCTACAGGATGTTTACGCTTAAATATACTCTTATAGCGATTGCTTGTACGTTTCATGTTAGCCTTAGTAGGGATTCCCATCGGTAAAGACATCGTAGAGTGTGTTGTGGTACCTTGTACGAGAACACTTGCAGCACCTGTTGATGCAGTAATCACTGTTCGGTCTTTAGCAAAATATTTTACTGCATCAATAACAAAGCTCTTACCATAACCACCTGCGGCTGTTAATAGTAAATTACCATCTCCATAAAGTATCTCTGTGAACGCTTCCTTCTGTGCAGGGTACATCATATCCATTACTTGAGATTCTGAATACCCTTCAAAATTAAATGCCATCGCTCTCCTCCTTATTTACTTTTTCTAAAGTTTTTGTATTTATCAACCAAAAGTCCTTCTTATAATCTAAACCTAAAAGGTCTCTAGGTAAATTTTCCTGATGATAACCGTTGAAAACTGAACATCCTGTGAAATATAACAAATCTCCCCATATATCATGAACGTCTAAAATATCTTGAACTATAGTTTCAGTGTATCCATCAGGGAAATCCTCCCTGTTTACAATTTTCTTACTGTATAAATTTTTTATAGACTTTTCAAGTTTTCTAGCATCACCTCCATACTCAAAAAATATATAAGCTATAGGAGTAATTTTAGTATAAGAGGTATTCGAAATCTGTTTTTTGTTCCTTTTAACAGGGCACTTGTTAGTTATTCCGTATTTAAGGTGGCTTATATATTTTCTACCTTTTTTACAATATCTAGAGAACATTACAAGGTAGAAATAACCTCCTAGGTGATCTCTGAATCCGTTCAACTTGCAGATATTACAATTATTGTTATTTTTAATCAAACTTTCTAATAAGGTTTTAGGTTTATGCCCTTTATCACACACCCACTCCACTTTTGTAGTGAGACCTTTATACTCCCCTACAAAATTTAAAAACCTTCCACCTAAGCTTTCAAAATGTAAGTCGAGTTCTTTTAAAGCTTTCTCCATCGGGTAGCAAGATCTCGAACGGTGGGATTCCTGAGAGCATATACTGCAAGCATGTATTTCATTATTATACAATAGGTGGTGAAGAGAATGTTTAGATGTCTCTTTATTGTGAACACTACAATATACCGTAGGGACAGTTTTCAAACCAATGAAACCTGTACTGCCCCAATTTACAATCTTTAAATTTTCTTGTTTTCTATTATATATTATCTTATATTGCCAATCTTTCCAATTAGTACTCCCGCATCCGCAAGGATTTACTCCTCGGATTATGTCCGATTTTTTACAAAGCAGTGGTTCTGGAAATAATTCATGATCTTTATGGCAAATACTACAAACTACAGGGTAATATTTATGACTCCCTTTCTTATCCCCGTTCCAAGGAAGAATCTTTAAAAACCCTCCCTTTTTAGTTATGTAAGAATTGCCTTCAAAAGTTGCATTTTTGTCCACTAGCTTCCCTCCCAATCAATCATCCACTAACTCCACACTTTCAGTGTCAATAAATACCTCACCTGCTTTGATATTAGGTTCACCAGTAAAGCTATCCTCGACATAATATTTTCCATAATAAGCACAAAGTATGTATTCACCGGAATTACCCCCTAACCATCGAATAAATACCTTGTCTCCTGCCTTGAATTCCATCACTCTCCTCCAGTTAATAAATATTTAAAATCAATAGCTGCCCAAGCATTAGAAAGATCACCGTAAATAAACCCTCCCAGTAACATTCCTACTACAAGAAATCCTCCTCCATATATAAGGAATATTCCCTCCAAACCTTCTTCATTAAGAACAGCGGCTATGATACATGCCAAAGACAACAGTACACCCCACCAAGGTGCATGTACTCCGATAAACCATCCGATGATTGCAAACAGTATTGCACTAATCAACATAATTATCCTCTCCTTCGTTGTAATCAATACATTCTTCGAAAGGAGGCAGCATCCTAAGCAGGTGAATACTCATCCGTAAAAGCATAAACTCATCTTCCGTTAGATTGCAAGGCTTTTCTTGACAAAGAGTATCGTAAAGAGATTTATCTGTTAGATTACCGTCTTCCCAAACATGGTGTGCAATATTCCAAAACAAAACTTTATCAGGGTCGCTACCTTTAAAACCTATCATAGTTGATATGAAGTCACAAATGTGAGATGCACAATCATTCCAAGATTCTTTTGTCATAAGATTGTGATCATAACTCCATTGAAGTGTATCAAAATCAAATTTAAAATCTTTCACGATTACCCTCCTATACTCATTCTAAAGTATTTTCTACCCTTAATGTGAATGTAAATATCTCCTCCATAACTACCCTCATAAGAAGATACATCAGAATACACTTTACGTATTTTACAATCTTCATCATCAAAGAAATCTTGTCCTGTTTGAACCTCTCCAACACACTTGGAAACATCAACGATATCATAATATCCTTGTCCATCGTCATTTATTTGGTAATCGATGTAATCCATCACATGATCTTCTGCAATACTTAACAACTCTTGGTAAGTTTTAGAGTCATGCTCAACCTGACGTTTCTGTTCATATTCCCAAGCTTTCATTGCAGAGTTGTAATCTTCTTTAGCGGATTTAATTCCTTTTTCAGCACACTTGTTGTGGAAATCTCCCCATTTACTGTCATTCTCTACGATGTTGTTTTCAAAACCTTCTCCACAATGGCTGCATCTTGGTGTATATAGATATTTGAACATCATTCCCTCCTACAAGGGTTGAGTGGTGATAATGAATCGTACAAGTGTTCAGGCTCTCCTACAACCCAACCTTCTCCTAAAATGTTTTTAGGGTCTTCTACTACTTCCAAGGTACATCCAAAGAAAGTATTAGCGGTTAGTTTCACAATAACCCCTGTTTCATATTCAATCATATGACAGTTTAAAGGCTCTGAATCAGGATCTAGAAAATATCCATTAGCTTCGTCAACGTGCAATTCGAACTCATTATCCATTAAGCTGTAAACTGACAGCCTAAAATTGGTTTGAGGGTGTGACCTGCAAACACTCTTGACAATATCTTCTCTTAATTTACCCATCACTCTCCCTCCCAAACAAGTTTACCTTCGATCATAGCTGCAACAATATCACGGAATTGATCATTCTCCCAACCACTTTTTACATAAACACGTATCTTTCCGTATCGGTAACCAAATGTATCACGGAAAGCTTCTGCAGCATCTCGATCAAAGAACATTGTAACATCTTCCCATACAACTTTACCGTAACCTTTTGTAAGCTCCAACCCTTCTCGTGAAAGACTTTCCATCACATCATAGTCTTGTTCCAACCCAACTTCGTCTTCGTATTTCTTCCATAGTTCGCAGCAAGATGTAATATCTCCATACTCTTCTGCATCATCAGCATCTTCTAAATCAATTGATAAGATATCAAGAAGCTTTGATAGATACTCTTGATCAAATTCATCGTCTTGATCTTTAAAATAAGAATATAAATCTTCATAAGCTACACAATTATCTGAATCATACACTTCTTCTACATCATAACTGTATCTAGGATCTAATCCCCAAACAATACTCTTCTTTTGCACCATGAACATTGGGTGTGATGTATAAGCATTCCCTTCACATTTAATATGATGATTTATTAAATTTTGTCGTAGTTTTTCGTAATCCTTTTTATTCATTATAACTCCTTTAGTTTTCAATAACCTCTGCTTCGACTAATGTATAACTTTCTTCGTCACATTCGCTGGAATACGTGACACATCTTCCTGTACTTACAAGCTGCTCTAGATCATCTCCCTGAAACCATATTAAATCTTGTGGGTAGAAGTCCTCTACAGAAGGGTAATTCTTAAACATAGCTTCAACGGTAGTATTTGTACCATTCTCAATAGAGAAGCTGTAATTAACCAATTGCCACACCTTCATCGCAAACTCTCCGTTACTTCACTATAATCAACACCACATTGTTCCACAGCAGTTATAGCAATGTCAAGTTCTTTCTCCAACTCATCAATACGCATAGCCATAGCTAAGATAAAACTATTTCCCGTTTCAATACGTAAGTCTTCCCCATGACGTCTAATGGTTTGCACACCGTTCTCGAAAAGGTATTCATATTTACCTTCCTCTAGTTCTATAACAATTTTATCACTCATTAGTATTACCCTTTATTTGTTTAATTAACTCTTCCAAAGCCTCTGCCTTATTCTTATGTTGTGAACGATGCTTTCCACACTCTGCATAAATCCCTGTCGGAATATGAAAGATTGCCACTCCTGCTGGTTGTTGCATCCCCCAATTACCTTGTAGGGTTTGATGATCCGCTTTTATCACAGAGATACGTACATCTTCTGGTTTAATTTCCATACGTCACCTCAAAACTTTCAATCACTGTTCCGCTACAATTTCCATCCTTTACTGAAAACTCTACTAGTAAACTATCATTACAAAAATACCTGTGGTTGGATAACTCCCAGTTACCACATTCTCTGTCTACAGGGTATCCAAATTCACGAGGATTAGCATAACACTCTTCCATCATATCTTCAAATATTCGATAAGCCACACCTTCTCCAACTTCCTCTTCAAAACGCTCATAACAATCGATGTTTATTTCATAGATGCAATGTTTCATCCTATAACAAAGTTCATGTATTCGGAAATTGTCGTAGTGAGGTGTTAAATTTTGAATTAACTTTTGTTTTACACCTCTTAAGTGTTTAATTAAATTCAAAACAACCCCCCTATCTAATATTACCTAAATTACTCAGAAATGTTGCCACTTCCTCTCCCATACGATCCTCTTCTAAAGGGGATATACCTGTAAATTTAAAATGGCAAGGATCTGATTGAATTTCTTCCTCTTCATCCAACAACCAAATGTTCTCATCCCATTGTTGCAATCGACCAGACATACGCTCAAAATATTCGTCTACTGGCTCTACAGCTAATTCAGGATCTGATTTGAATCGAAATTCAGGATAAACTCTTTCGTTAATATCCATTTGTGAAAGTAGCGATTGTCGTGGTTGGTGTGGAAATAGATTATCGTCAAATTGATGCATTGTTATTTCTCCTGTTTCTTATTTTTATTGTAATGGTGATATGAATATGAGATCCAACCAACCACAAATGTAATGATAGTAAATGGAAGAAAAATAAACATCCACTTGTACCACACTTTAGGAAAGATGTTTTCCTTTATCAATTTATAACACAACAATCCTGAGAACACAACACCTAATAAACAATAAATTGTAAATGATAATGAAAATAACTCGAACATTAATGCACCTCCTTTGGAGAAAGATATTCTTGCTGTTGCTCTTCCAATGAAATGGTAAGACCTCGTACAATCTCACTCACAAGCTTGATCTCTGAAAACTGTGTTAGGTGGGTTACAGGGATGTAATGATTAACGCTCACCATCTCTGAAGAATACTCACCGTTCTCATCTACCCCTTTGTTCACTGAAAACACAGCTCCAAATACAAGGTTGTCGTCCAATACACCAACGATCAATTCTTCACATTTAGCATCAGAGCAATTTTGGTTATTCAATAAATTTTGTATGTAATTTAATAATTGATACGTGCTTTTCATAAACCCTTCTCCTTTCTTTCCTTGATAAACTCTTTAACAACAGGTTTCATTATCTCTTCTAGGTTTAAAAATCTGATGCGATCTGAAAGAGTTTCAATCAACTGTTCTTTCGTGTTTGTATCAAAATCATCAGAATTTTCAATATAATACTTTAGTGCTTCAAGCTGTTCCACACTTCCCTTTTGTAAGATATTCATAATTTCTCCTTAATAATTTTAACAAGGATACCCTTCGTGTAATTCACCGTTACGGTCTGTATAGAAACTTCCAGAAACATAGTGACAATTTGATTCACATCCAAATGTGTCCCAAAGTTCTTCATTCCAACCGTCTTCAAAACCTTCCCAATCTGAGTGAACATCTTTGACATTATTATCCCAGTAAAGGAAAGCATCTTCTGGAGTCTCAAATTGTTCGTGGTTAGGGCATTTGTAAATCTCACCCTCAGGTTTTCCACCATGCCACCACAAACCGACACCCCAAGTATCTACTTGAGTAAGTTCTGATTCACAATAGGGGCATTCGTAGCTCATGATTGCTCCTCCTTGATCATTTTATCAAACCATTCTGCATGTGCATCATTATCAGTATAGACTAAGACACTTGGTTTTTGATATTGAACATCGACAAGATACACCACTTCCTCTGCACACTCTAACATTTTGTGAAGAATATCAATAGTACTTTTCAAAGTTGATTGTCGCAACCAAACTTTATATCCGTGTTTAGCTTTTGGGGTTCGTTTCATTTTATCGATCATCAACCTTTCTCCTTTTCTAAATATTTATCTCGAATCTGTAGACATTTCATTGCCCAACCAAACCCACTCTCAGTAAATTCTTGTTTCATACCTTTACTGTTTGTATGAGCATTCTTTTCATGGTCTGAGTACTTGTTATACACCATATCGTGAAATGTGTTTGCCATAACTTTATTGTATGAAATTTTCTTCTTTTTAGCCATTATAAACCCCTTACAGTTTGTTTATAGAAACCAATTGATCACCTTCACCTTTAAAATCATTCCACCAAGATTCGATATCGTCTGTAGTCACGAACTCCGTATCTTCCTTTTCAAATTGAAGACCTGATGTAGATTCTTTCCACTTGTATTTCACTAAGTATTTATTTTCTTTATTACAATTACAACAACACATATCCCCTCCTTAAACTCCTACTGTACTGTTTTTCATATTTCTGTATGTAACGAGGAGGTGGTATGTTTTGGTACCTTTCTTTACTTTCATAACCTCTCCTCCGCTTGTCAACTCCCCCTTCCAATACCTCATTACTCTTGAAAGGAAGGTTAGCTTGAGTTAGCACTCCGTCTTTAAATTCAAAACTTATCTTCATGTCATAATTGCCTACAGACTCCAAGAAATTTACATACATAAACAGTTCATTAGTTAAAGCTTCTGCAGTATAAGGTCGTTCTTCTAATATAAAATTACAAATGGCAACTAAGTTATCAGTATCCGTCATCAGTGATTCCTTTTATTTTACAAAGTAATGGGTTACATAAAAGAGATTTGCCGCATGAGGGTGTTTACACAAAATATCTCTCCTTTCTTTATAAACATGTCCTGTGTAACGGCAAATCTGCTTTACAATCTTTTCTTCATTCTTGTGTTTAGAGAATAAAAGAGAACCTACAGGATTGTCACCTCTTTTTAATCCTTTATAAAACTCTTCTGCAGTCCACAAATCTCTCATTCTCTGTTTTGAGTCTTCTGCTGATTGTTTTCTTTTCTCTACTTTCTTTCTGAAAAACATAACACTTCTCCCCCATTTCGTTTCGATGAGCAAATCTTACGACAAAGGATGTGAGGTTGTCAAACATTGATTCAAAATAATTTTGTTGTTGACAGAGGTAGGTGGATGGGTTAGATTGTATTTAATACTTTAAGAGGAGAAAATCGATGACAACAGTAATAGTGGATGCAAAAAGAAAAGTGGCTTATTCTGACAGTAGGAGTACTTACACAGTAGTTAAAACAGGTGAAGAAACATTTAAAAGCAATGCTACAAAGATCCATAAACATAAAAGTGGTAAATTATTAGCTGTGAGTTTCGGAAATTACAACATATCTGTTATTCAGTTGCAAAAATTAGGTTTCAAGGTTAGTAAAAAGGATAGACTCATAGGTAGAGATTTTGTATCCAATTCTACAGACTCTGCAGGAATACTAATCTTTGGGAAAGATAGTGAAAGGATTGTACACTACAGAAGTATCGCAGAAGACTCTACGTTAAAAGTGGTATGGAGAAGTAAGTTATTAGAAGGTTGTAACCGTGCTTGGGCAGGTAGTGGTATGGATACAGGTATCCCTGAGAGGTTGTTTAGTTACAAGGACAACTTCCCTTATGATAAGATTATCAAGGCTTGTAGTTTGGTAGACCCTTATACAGATGATAAAGTACAAATGAAGAAACTTTAGGTACAAGAAAACCCCAACCATTTCTGATTGGGGTACACCTCCACCTAAGTGGGGGACTTTTAATGTGTGGAGGGTTCTTGAGAATTGATTCCTAGCCGAAGCGTCTCTGGATTTGGGAAGTTCCCTTTATCAACTCTATAAACTATTATAGCAGATTTTCTTTAGGTAATAACAGCCGTATAGACGTCTAAACGATTAAATACGCCTACGGCGTGGGGACTTTGTGCTGCGCATAGTTTCGAATTCAAACTCAAAGTATAGTGTGTATCTTTAGAAAGTAGTATGTTTGGGAAGTGTACGATCTTAGATAACTCAGTATTCTTATAAAGAGTAAGCATATTGTTAAAGAGCTGTATAAAGCGTATTAATTATCACTCTATACTTTTGAGAATCATTGTCTAACGGCAGAATTCCTATACACAGTTTGAGTCCCCACAACACCTGTAGTACGTAACATATAACCACCGAAAAGAAATTGAAAATCTTTGTTGACTTTCTTTTCTTATACATCCATAATACCAGTTATTGAATAAACGAGTCAAATTTAAGAAGAGCCATTATGTTTTGGAAAGAAAGTACAAGATTAAGATTAAAAGTTTTATTAAGAGAAGCAATAGAATCAAGAGGTTATCCCACCTATTGTGGTAATAATATTAAGTATAAATGGGGAAAGATCTTTGAGATGACAAGTTCCCAGTCTCCTTATGGAGGAAGCTTTGGGTTTAGGTTTAAAAATGAAAAAGACATTTGTCTTCACTTATCGGAAGCTGAAGAAGATACTTTGATTGTTTGGAAAGATTGGGAGGGTTGCCATCATGACCAAAGAAGAATATGATGCACTCGCTCCTTACGAGAAACGTAGTGTTGGTATTTACAATGAAATGAAGAGTGATGACGATCTTCGCTCTCCAAAGGTCATTAATTATTTTTGTCCTCGTGGTAAGAATGATCCGGAGGTGACAGGGAAAGAAAAACAAATACCTGAAACTAATTACGATAAAAAGGTTGACACATCCTTAGTTATCAGTAAAATACAGGATAAGTTGTTTACAAAGAAGAAAACAAAAGACTCTAGGGGGGGTAAGATGGTACGTCAAACGCTTCGTAAGGACTGTGAGAAGCTTTCTCCTTGGGAGACATACCATTTATCATCTTTAATGTTATATGCTCGTCAGGCGCATTCTGAGGGCTGTAAGATGATGATCTTGAGTTGGCAAGAAAAGAAATTTTTAGGTATTTAAGGAGATTATTATGAAATCATTCAATTGCACTGTCAGTAATAAACGAGGTTACAAAAGGTTATGTATGGAAGAAGCTGAGAACGGTATGTTTGTACTCAGAGAAAAGGTAGAGAAACATCAAGAACGTATCAAGCAGGGTACTACAAAACTATTGAAATCTTTGAATGCAGGTGATAGTGTTTATGTTGGAGAAGGTACAGTAGAGTGGTTAGAATCTTGTGGTTTTGAAGTAGAGATTTTACCACTTCCACCATACCAAGGAAATCTTCCTGTAGAAGATCGTATTCCATCTCTATATGTAAAATTAAAGGGTAAGTAATCATGAAAATTAAAAGTATGATTGGTTGGGATGGTAGCTACATTAAATTTGAAGTGGATAATGGCGGAAGTCATTATTGCCAAGGTGACATGGTTTGGTGTGGAGATGGACATGATTGTGAAGTGTTGTTGATCCATGAAACAATGACACGTGAAGATATTACAGAATGGGCGAAAGAAAATGATTTACATCCTAAGCAAAGACGTGTATTATTAGGGATGTTAACACAATCAGGAGTGATCTACTAATGTTAAAAGTTATTGTATTTAATGCACCGCCTCGTGCAGGTAAAGAGGTTGCAGCAAAAGCTGTGATGAGATGTATCAACACACAAGATTCCAACCTTGTAGCTCACCACAGAGAGT
>CEUP01009601.1_pt1 | contig 11101 bp, 12 predicted proteins | sample 531371 | NCBI WGS metagenome assembly CEUP01 (sample SAMEA2622738, study PRJEB7988) | marine metagenome | biome: marine biome (ENVO:00000447); feature: marine epipelagic mixed layer (ENVO:xxxxxxxxx); material: "saline water (ENVO:00002010), including plankton (ENVO:xxxxxxxx)" | depth 150 m
CTAAAAGACAACCTGCACTCAAACGTGCGTGAGTTGACCGAACAGATCCTACCTGCGTATGAGAACGCAATCGAACTGTTCAATGAGGCACCAATGAAAGACAAAGACGTTCAAGAAATGTCTAAGTTGTTCATTGAGAAACTAAAAGTGTCTGGCCTAGAACACGGCTCAATCAAAGACGTGAACATGGTGGAGTTCATTCGCGAAGTGATGCGTAATATCATCACTCTGGAAGGCTACCTAAAAGAGCGTATTGATTCTGACTGTGGTCGTAAAATCGTTACAGACGGTATGACGTTCAGCAACCAGTTCCTACTTCAACTGTTGGAGTCTATCGATTTCTTCAACCGCTACTCTAAAGTGCTGATTAACTACATCACACACAAAGAGTTTGCACAGGTAGAGAACTCACGTCAGAAAGTCATGGCGATTGGCCCGGGCGATGAAGAATTCCTACAGGTACGCATGCTTTCATTTACGATTGTATGTCGCATCCTAGGTACTCCATTGTCTAAGCTACGCGCAGACTACAGTGAGACGCCCGCTATCGCTATTGACAGCGAGAACATCGGTGAACTTCGTGCTGTGTTCGGCAATCGTATCGACCCTGTTGGTTTCTCAAACGTACCTTTCCCACTGTCACTTATCTACTATTCTCGTATGGCGATTGCCAACAGTCAGATGGATAAGTACGACGACACTGTCGCAACGGCTAAGGCAGTTGAGTTACGTATCATGTTGTACAAGAAGAAACTTGCAACGGGCGAAGGCGATGCTGCGATTGAAGACCTACTTGACCTCCAAGAGAAACGTCTAATGGAACTTCGTCGTAAGCAAGAGCGTGCGGAGAAGAAGCATGGACTTAAATAAAGCAGTTGTGGGTGTGAAGCAATACCGTGCTTTACCTGCTAGCAAAGTAGACCGTCACCATGAGACTTTCGAGTTCCTGAGTGCGGCAAACTGTCTGATTCCAAAGTTCCGAATGTTAGCTTCTGCTGATGTTCAGAAAGTATTATATGACGATTATACACAAATCGGTTATACGCTGAATTCGTTTTATAATGAAACGGTCGCGTTCATCGTGGAAGGTAAACGTCGCCAAACTTCTATTCAGACGTGGGAGTCAATCTTTCAAGCTTACGCAAATGACCTATCTAATGTGGATGCTGTTAAGAAAGACGAATCTCTCGGTGCGATGATTCTCAATTCAATCTTCCGTCGTTCGGGCACAGTTCGTAACTACGGTAGTGAGCACCAATCTGTTGAGGTCTCGGAAGAACTTCTTTCCTATGCAGACCACGAGGTGTTCGATTTATGGATATCTCGCGACAACGGTATCTCGGATATGGCACGTGCTATGTCTATTCTTTTGAAATTCACACACCCCTAGGGGGAACCCGACGCGTCGGGGTGGTGTGACGAAATCTAGGTTAACCTAAAGGAAACAATCATGTCTAACTTTTGGCAAAAGAAAGTGGCTCAAGAATCTGCGGAAACAGCGGGTCACGACGATAACATCTCAAACATCGAGTCTCCAGAAGAGAATCTGGAAACGCAGCTTACAGAGCTTGCTTCTGAAGATGCACAACTTGACACGCTAATGCGTGACGGCGAAACTCTGAACGCTGACATGGCGAAAACAGAAGACGCTATCGACACCGCTGCTGATGCAATGGACGAAGGCGAAGAGCTTTCTGAAACTCAAGCTGAATCTCTAGAGATTGGCCAAGAGTCTATCCGTAAGCGTTGGGGTATCACTAACGCACGCGTTGCACGTGAATCTTTCCGTAACGGCCGTGGTGCTACTCGCATTGCACACGAAAGCTGGAAAGACAACCTAAAAGACCTTTGGAAGCGTCTACTTGCGTTCATTGAGCAAATGATCAACAAAGCGAAAGACCTTAAACTTAAGGTTATGAACGTGGGTAAATCTGCGGTATCTCGTGCTAAGAAGTACGAAGATGCAATCGGCAACATGGGCAGCAAGAAGAAGAAAGATACCATCTCTGGTAGCTGGATGGGCAAACTTGCTATCGAAGGCAATGTTGACGTAACTAAGTCTGCTGACATCGCAGTTGACATGGTTTCTGGCGGTAAAGCATCTTCTGCTGTTGAAGCATTCGCTAGCCAACTTAGCGCGGTAGCTGCTTACTCTGTAGCTGACAATGACGGTGAACTTAAGTTCTCTGCTGACGGCGCTGCTAAAGAGTTCTCTGGTGAAGCTGCTAAGAAGCTGAAAGTCCTACCGGGCTTTGAAGCTGAAGGCGATGGCGAAATCAACCCACACCGCGTTTACGCTCTACCGGGCGGTAACTACTTCCAGTCTGCTGTTAAGTACATCAGCGGTGAAGGCGATCAGAAACTTGCTCTAATGCAAGCATCGTTCTTCTCTTCTGGTGAGAAGGTAGAAGACAACGATATCCCAACTCCTTCTTCTGGCGACCTGCGTAAAGCTAACAGCCAACTTAAGAAGATCGGTGAGAACTACGAGAAAGTTCTTAAAGACTTCCGTAAGCAAGACGAAGGCATCACTAAGCTTAAAGACGCAATCAAGAAGACTGTTGATAACTTCGACAAGTCTAAAGACGAAGATCGTACTCACCTACGTAACGCTCGTCAAGTTGCTAACGGCACGCTTGTTTCTGCACAAAACGCTAACAAAGCAATCCACACGACTGTTCGTGGCGTACTAAGTGGTCTAACTGGCTACATCGGTGCAGGTATCGGCGCTTACGAGAAAGCTTAATCTCTCGTAACACAAGTTTCACGGCGGACATGAGTCCGCCCTATTCCAAATTCGAAAATGGGAAATAGAATAATGTCTAATTTCTGGAAAAAACAAGTAGCTCAAGAATCAGCAAACGCACAACTTGAGCCGGGTTCAATCGAACTACCTGAAGAAGCAGTTGAAACGCACATTGCGGAAGCTGAAGAAGATACTGCTGAAATCGAACTACTGGATCGTGACGGTGCTGTACTTGAAGACGACGCTGACGAAACTGATGCTCAAATCGACCTAGTTGATGAAGGCGAAGAGTCTGGCGAAGACATGTCTGAAGGTGACGTGGAAGCTCTTGACGTTGCTCAAGAAAGCATCCGTAAGCGTTGGGGCATTGATCGTCGTAGCGTAGCACAAGAATCAGCAGGTTCTTCTCGCGCACGTCGTGTAGTTGCACGTGAGTCTCTAGTAGACGACGCTAAAACTCTTGTTAAGCGTTTCATCGAGTGGCTAAAAGAACTTGGTCGTAAGGCTAAAGAGCGTTGGATGAAGTTCCACAATGCTGGTAAAACAATCCAAGGTCGTTCTAAGAAGTTCGAAGCGAAACTTCGCAAGCTAGGCACGAAGAACAAAGACACTATCTCTGGCGGCTTCATCAAGCAGCTATCTAAAGGTGGTGAGTTCATCGGTACTAACATGGCGGAAATGAAAGAGCAACTTGCTTTCGCTAAGAACACGATGGAAGCGCAGACTGAAATCTACGCAAATGCTAAAGGTACTGTAGATAAGATTCTAGGCGGCGAGAGCGGCGTAGCGTCTGAAGTACTAGGTTCTATCAAGTCTAAAGGCTTGAAAGGTACTAAAGTGATCGGCGGCATGCAAATCGACTTTAAAGAAGAGTCTGAGTCAACTGTAGTTGAATTCACTGAAGACACTTCTGACGTTAAAGACGAAGTGGCAACTCCATCTTCATCTGAACTTGCTTCTCTAAACGATTTCTACAACCTAGTTGGTAAAGATCTAGAGAAACAACTTCAAGACTTCCGTAAGACCGAGAAAGCTCAAGCTGACCTTGAGAAAGTAATGGACAAAGTCCTTGCTGCAATCGGTAAGAAAGAAGGCGAAGAAGGCGGCGAGAAACAAGCTCGCGTTGCGCGTAAGATGGCACAAAGTGCTGCGTCTAACGCACAGCTACTTGCTAAAGCTGGTGCACACGTATGGAAAGTACTTCCATCTGGCATCAACGGCTACCTAGCAGCAGGTATCGGCGCTTACGGTAAGTAATTTACCTAAGACTGTCCCTTGCAGAGATACAGGAAGACTTCGGTCTTCCTGTATTTTTTTATTTGCTATGAGTCCACTTAGGAGAAAAATAACATGATGCAGTATTTTGAAGTGGCTTCTGTAGATGTAAGTTTACGTAAAGCCCTGTACGATGGCGTCGTCAATAAGCTCTTGCAAGAGAGCGGCGTAGCTGACGCAGAGGTGGTGTTTTCGGATGACGATAACGACACGCAAGCCCAACCGGGTAGCCGCGTAGGAGTACAGCACGAAACCTCCTTTGGTTCATCGAACAAAGTTTATGTCGAGTTCTCGGAGACACGTAATGACGATAACCGTCATGCAAGAGGCATCGGGTTAAACCGAGAAGTCCCTGTGTTCTACGACAAGAAGCGCAATATCCAACTCCAACCTATAATGACCCAGTACGACGTAGAGTTAACTATCCGACGTAACTCTCGTTCGAAAGATGTCTTACAGCGTTGGCTTAATCGTCTCAACTCTTTATTAGACATGGGACGTGCAAGTACAGTAATCGACGTAGAAACGTATTACTTTATCCCGATGGCATCGCTGGAGTTATTGCATGCGTGTTGGGAAGCAATCAACGGGTTAGGTGTCCAATACGACACGTACAAGGATTACCTACAAGCACACCTGCACAAAAGCGTTACCGTGTTGGCAGCACAAACAGGTGGTCAGAAACGACTGGCGGCACGTTTGAACCTGACACGTGTAGAAGTTGTGTACGAGACCTCACCGATTGTAAAAGAAAAACAAGAACTCCACCATAGCGCAGAGCTACAAGTGAAGTTCAGTTATTGGCGTCCGGATGAGATGCAGTGTTATCACCCGACGGTGCTACGTCAGACGATGATAGCAGACAAATGGCAACCGCAGCCAGAACCTACGTATTTGTCTAACGACGAGATGGTTGAGATTTCAAAGACTCAAGCGTGCTACGAAGAGCTGGCGAAGTGGGGTGCAGTTTCCCTACCGTATTGGCAAGGTGGTGCTAAAGATGCGATTGGTGTGGTTACGCCGAGTCGACCTGACGCGCAGTACCCTATCTGGGGTGTTGAGTTACCTTTTGGTGAAGACAACTTAACTAAGCCCGCGTACGTTCTAAACTACGAAGAAGACTTGCCGTATAAATGGACGAAAGAGATCCAGATATACATCGACGATTGTCGGCAGCAAGACCCAACGGGCAAGAACTGTATTATCAGTATCGCTATCCACAAGAACCGTATCCCTGTGGTGCCCGAGAAACTAAAGTGGTCTCGTGGTGATTTGTACTACATGGATGATGTTAATCCCGATGATGAGTTCTATGTAGTAGATAGGATCACAATTGACTGGTCGGTAATCAACTACAAAGACCTATTGGTACTTCGTGACCACCCTGATGCTCTAGACCAGTTAATCGATTGGTTAGCTCCGGAATTAACAAAACCAACGCGTACAGTTTCAGGTCGTGTGACGTGGGAAGGGTTCGATGAGATTGTCGACCATTTCACAGGCGCGAAAGCAAGGGAGCGCTTTAGAAGCGCAGGAATGATTACTGTAATGAATACATCCGTACTGACATTTAGCGAGGCGTACAATGGCGATCGGTAAGCGTAACGCACCAAAGAAAGAACCGGAAGTGGTCACTGATACAAACCTCGTTCCAAAAGACGGTATTAAAGAAGTATCGAATATCGTCACTGAACCTGAAAAGACAGCCATAGTTGATACATACCGTGTGCCGTCTTCTCATCTGCTGCAATACGGCGAAGGCTCACCTTGGCCAGTGAAAGCGTACTACAGTCAAATCCTAGGCGTGAACGATACGCTAGAGCTCTTTGACCAAGGGAACACAAACCCAACCCAACAGTACAAGAAGATTGAGAAGTTGGTTATCTCGGTAACATCGCCGATAAAACCACAGCAAGATTCTGATACTAAAGCTTTCGAGTTGTCAGGTTCAGGCAATATCGTTAACTCGGTTGTCCCAAACAAACACGATGTGTTCATCGCGGAGATTGGGGACGGCGACTATGGGGTGTTCAGCCTCAAGACCACAGAACGTAAATCGCACAACAAGATTGCGGTTTACGAGACAGAGTATCAGATGTTGTATCGTCTGACACCTGAACTTGAAGCATTGCTCGACAGCAAGGTTACGGAGACGTTTGTCTTTGAACCACGTCGTGCTGCACTCAAGGAAGAGGTCGTGATGACCAAGGATAGCCACAGACGCTTTGTAAGCGTCTTAGAGGCCATTCGCGAGATTCAGATGACATATCCCCTTGAGTTCTACGACAAAGCCTCACAATCGCTCACAGTGCCTGTAAACGACGGTAAGATTTACGATGGCTTCTTGACAGACTTTGCGAGGAACATTGGTTGTGGCGATGACCGCTACAGTTACACCATTTACCCACACCCACCGTACAAGACAGATGACATCCGTACTGTTTGGTGGATGCTTGAGAATAACTTCGCACGTGCTAAAGTGAGTGAGAAGTTTAAGAAGTATCATGCGGGTTCGTTTGCAGGTCTCATGCGTCCGGGCTCCATCGGGTGGAGTGTTTACGACTGGACACACTTCCCGGCAGACATCGACCCTGTCAACATCTCTAAAGTGAGTCCGGGCAGAATGGTCATGCAGCCAATGGGCTTGGATGAGAGCGAGGGCTTTGAGCCAGAGCCGTCTAAAACTACCTACTCTGAAGTTGAAGACGGCATCCCGTACATTCTCCCTATTGACAGCGACTATTACGTCTTTAGTGAGAAATTCTACCAAGGTGGCGCAGCTTCACTGTTGGAGCATCTGATGCGTTGTTACCTAGAACACAAGCAAGTGAACCCAGAAGATATCCTTGCAGTTACAGAGCGTGTATGGGACGCGCCCGCTTTAGAGCGTTTCTATTACTTACCTGTATGTGTCCTCCTGTTAAAATATTCTAGATAAGGAAAACGTTATGACTACGGCTGAGTGGTTATTCAATGTACCAGTAACTTGGGTTGTACCGCAATATGCGATATGGTCTGATTTCCAAGTAAATGAGGAAGGGCTGTTTCTTCCGGAAGATCCAGATGAGCAGAATGCGATAGTGAACCGCCAGATTACGTACACTATCCCAACAGCAGCTATGGCAGAGCTCTTCGCAGATAAAGAAATGTCTCTTGCTATTTCTGACCCTTTCCAAGCGAAAGAAGTTTACGAGCACATCATGAAGCATTTGGCTAACTGGCGTGAAAAACTATCTCGGCCGCAGCTTGGTAAGGTCGAAGTGCCGATGGAAGGTTTGCGTGAATTTAACAACCTAGCCAAGGCTCTGTTCAATCCAGCGAATACGCACCACTATGCGCGTCGACACAAGAACAACCAGACGCTAGGGGTTCGTGCATTGTTGGGGATGCCTAATGTCCCGCAAGCAAGTTCGGTGATGTACAACGGTACAATCATGGTTGATATTGAAAACCGCATTAAGGCTCTAGAGTCCGGACGTTTCAACTTCTGGGAACACAGCGGCAACACGCATTAAGGAGATATCATGGAAGGCAGTTTTAAAAGTATTGTTGGTAAACACCTCAATCGTTCTACGGGTCGACCGTCTATCAGCTACCGTGCGACTGTCTTCGTAGATGGTATTGCCGTTACGTGCATTAAAGTTCAATCGTACACCGAGGTACATAACTTCATCGAGGATTGTTTCACCACGCACTTCCTCACTGTGGCAATCAATACCTCGGAGTATCGTACTCTGGTGTCACGTGGCCACGGTAACGTGTATGTTAAACTCACTCGCATTGTGAATGGGCGCTCCAAAGCGCCAGTTACGCTAATGGGTATTGTGCATGTAAATGGTGACCCTAACGTTGAAGCGGCTTCTCAGCAGTTGGGTGTGGGCGATGCCGTATCGATGTCAATCGTCACCATGGAGCTGTATACGCAGGCGGCTTGGTATCTGCGTGTCTTCCAGTTCGGCGGTACGTATTCAGGCAACAGGCCTTTGGACATTGCCCGCTATTTGCTTGCCTCTAATCGTTTAGACGGGCAGTTGTCGGATAAGGAGGCAGTTGCATCTATTAACTACGTAGATGAGCCTCAGAAGCATTACACGTCGATTAATATCCCAGACGGTACTCCTTTACTCGGTGTGTTCGATTACATCCAAAACCGTTACGGTATTTACCAGTATGGTTTGGGTGTTTATCTTTACCGTCAGACATGGCATATGTTCAGACCGTGGGATAAAGATACGTTCTTTACTGCTGAAGATAAACTCATTATCTACAACGTCCCAGAAGAGCAGATGGCATTGCCGGACAAAAACATGTCCATTGAGGGCGAGACTATCTCGATATTGGCTACGGGTAAAGTTCAGCATAATGACGAGCGTGACATCAATGCACTTAACCAAGGTACAGGTTTTCGTGTAGGGTCTGTCCGTGCTCTTGAATTACGCAGTAACTCTTTAACAGATGGCGATGTCTCTGAAACGACCCCAGACAGCTATGTGAGCGCTTCTAACCCGAATCCACATCGTAGTGGTATTGTGAATGCTCCAGTGCTTACAGAGCGTTTCAAGGACGATGACAAGGCAATTGTATCTCAGTTCATGAAAGGACGTGGTTCTTTAGTTAAGGTTCGTTGGGAAGGGTCTCTGCCGGGTGTGTTAGTTCCGGGTATGGGTGTGAAGTTTCATTATCCTTTAAACAATAAAGTGGTGACGCGTTACGGTACTCTTGTCGGTGAGGTTTACCATGACACGGTAGAGGCGGGTTCTCTTGCTGCTGACGCTCACGTCGGTACTAGCGAGTTGACTGTTTGGTTAATGGATTAATTTTACATTAAGTGCCTTACGTATGCTCAGAACCTCCTCCAAGGGGGGAAAGGGGGGTTTGTCCCCATAGGGGACTCCTGCGGAAGGCACTGAGATAAAGAGACTTTTAAGAACTACGAAGTAGGGAGTAGTAACCCTTAGGTTATCTACGTCAAGGAAAAACCGATCGTCCGTCAGGGCGGTCGTCCTTATTTCTTTTTCTTTTAAGGGAAGGAATTTTTTTATTTACAAATCAACGCCTCTTTATGCAAACCAAAACCCTTTAACTTAGAAAGGACAGCACATGTTACTTTTATCTGAAGAGATTACACTTTCGGCAGCACAGTTTGATATTCTTGAAGCTTTCGAAATCAAGCACTATAAATCATCACCGTACCGCGAGTTCATGGTGAAAGAAATCGAAGCAACTGGCTTCTTACCTATTGGTGCAGTAACAGTAGATTTTGTTACTATCCATCCTAAAGAAGATAAGCTTCACTTCCAACTTACGGATGAAGAAGGCACAACCTTCACCAATGAAATCGATGTCAAAGAGAATGGCCCGTATTACCCTCTTTATATCCTGACTATGACGGCAGCGCCTGCTATTAAAGCTTTGCATGCTGAGTACGGCATCGATCATGTTTACGCATTCGCTTCAATGTTGTCTGCACGCATTGTTGTTGGTGACGCTAGCACATATCCGAAGTACGTACCTCAACTACTGCCGAAGCATGTAGATAACTTCGAGTACGATACTGAAGATGCGCAAATGCTAGCAATGCGTTTCACACACATCGGCGAGCAACGTACAACGCATAACCTACTACGTACACCTGCTATCGTACGTTACGTGGTTGAGTCTTCTGAAAAATCAGAGAACAATGGCTTCAGTGAAATCTACCCTGTCGTTATGCACGGCAACATTGTAGAGTTTAACGGTGTTATCCAGTTCCCTCACGAGTTACATATCCCTGTGGATAGCGATACGGACAGCCATATCGCAAAAGAGCTAGGTACTACATTTATTGATTCAGTAACCGCATGCGAAACCGGAGACGTGTGTTGGATGGACACGGTAAGTGGCAAAAAGCGCCCAGTCCAGTAAAGTACTGGATGCAGTATCCGTAAAGACTAGACTTACTGCTATAATGTTGGTTCACGGTATTAGCAAGGAATCTTCTGTTGTTGGTGGCAATGGTGCAGAGATTCTAAATGGTGGTGCATTTACAGATGGCGATTCGATGTTGTACGTTTTGCCTGAGCTATACGACCGTATCAAAACCGAAATACAAGCTATCGAAGTAGAACAAACTATCCGGATGAGTTTCTACGTGGTTTTAGCACGAGTAGATAAGTTACCTGAAGTCAAAACTGTTGTTGATGGATACCAGTTAGCGGAGTAAGGAGAGGGGGCTTCGGCCCTCTCTTTTTATTTTGCCTTTAAATTATATGGAGGTGATGCTATGGAACTATGGAAAGTAGAATGTATGAACGACGAATGGGCTGAGGAGATGGTGGGACATCTAACGGACTTGTCTGTGAGAGCGTACAGGAGAGGCAGAGCGGTGTTGTTTGAATCAACCGATGCAATCGGATGGGGTAAGTGTTGCGTGCTATTTCACGGATATACAGAGACTCCTACGAGTAACGACTACGACGTATTCAACGGTCATTGGGGAACATAGCGTTCCCTACCCCTATTTTTACTTTGCCCAGAATGAAAAATATCTCAGATATATATAATCTTAGTGAACAAGATGAAGTAATCATCTTACTAACTAATTTAATTATAGGAGATATTCCCATGGCTATCAATCATGAAGTACTTAACAACCGCGTAAACCGTTTAGTAGAAGAAGGTCTATACCGTTTCGGCGACAACTTCGAAATGCTAATTCAATTCCTAAGCAAGAAAGCTCAAGAAGCTGCACAGGCTGCAAAGTCTCAGTTCGACAAGAAGCGTAAACTTGCTTTTGCTCTACTATCTCGCGCAATCACTGAGCGTGTTACTGGTTACGTATCTAAGAACGTAATCGAGTCAATCAACGCTACTATCAACAGAATCTAATCATTTATATAAGGAACAAATTATGGTACGTAAAGTATTATCTTGCATCGCAGCACTATCTCTATTCGGCGCTCTTCTAATTACAGTAGTCATCGACCACGATGAATGTGTAAAGAAGCAACCGTCTGAATTAGCGTACAAGTGCAGCCTGTAATCTTCTGAGGCGTGCTGTCTGGTACGGGTACTTACGAGTATCTACACCATACAGCATAT
>CEUP01004485.1_pt1 | contig 10995 bp, 5 predicted proteins | sample 531371 | NCBI WGS metagenome assembly CEUP01 (sample SAMEA2622738, study PRJEB7988) | marine metagenome | biome: marine biome (ENVO:00000447); feature: marine epipelagic mixed layer (ENVO:xxxxxxxxx); material: "saline water (ENVO:00002010), including plankton (ENVO:xxxxxxxx)" | depth 150 m
GTTTAGTTCCTTCGATTTCTTAATTTCTTATCCGAAGCTCAGGTTAAGTATACTCACAGATATTAAACTTAGGAATCCTAAGTGTATTTTATTCTCAAAAACATGGATAATTACTGGCATTGAGGTCACATTGAAAAATGAAGTGTTTAACAAGGTTTTCTCTACACGTCTTAAACAAGCGAGGACTGCAGCAGGCCTATCGCAGAAGGAGCTTGGGCTTCGAATTGGCATTACCTGTTCGAGTGCGAGTGGGCGAATGAACCACTACGAAAAAGGTCGGCACCTTCCCGATATGGCAACGCTTGCTAAGATGGCGGAAGAGCTTAATGTCCCCATAGCATATTTTTTCTGCGAATCTGACGATATGGCGAAGCTTGTTACGCTCTTTTCCAAGATGAGTGAAGAAGAAAGAGTTGAATGCTTAAAAAGCCTTAAACAATCTAATAAACTCTAAAGTTCAAGTGTGTTAGCTTCGTTGTTATTTGTTCTTGGCGTTATCATTAAACTTTTTATTTGATGCTCGCTGTTGACTGACCATAAGATACTACTGGTATTACCCAATAATCTCTATTTCGTTAGAGATTAGAAATTCATGTTCTCACGATTTTCTGATGTTTACTTACAGTGCTACTTGCGAGTATGGATATATTACTCAGTTTGATGCTTTGATTCTGCGCATTAGACTTTAATACTCTCCCAAACGAATACTTTAATTTTAATGAAATAATCAAATCTCAGTTAACGTGGATTTCGCACCGAGCAAAATTTCTATCTAGGAAAGTTGAGAATTCTAACCAGAACTCGTGCATTTTTCTCAACTTTTGGCAATTGTCGCCTGAGAATCAAACAACTCCCCTGTAAGCCAAGCATTTAAAGCCTTCTCACATAATTCACAATATATACATGTGTAACGGTGAAAAACCTGAAGTCTTCTTCTAATCATCTGCATTGATGGCTTGCTGTAACGTTGTGCGATTAAATACTCAAGAACATCAAATGAATGCAAGTCAGTAATTGTGGATTCTAATATGCCCGAAATTGTGGATTCGTTCATAGGAATCTGTTCAGCGAGCAAAGAGATGCTTAATTGCTTAGATTTAATAAACTTTTGAATATGATTAAGCCTTGTACTTTTATCCCCTGAGTTAATCGGCTCAAAACAACCTTTAAATTCTAATTTCAGGCTGTTCGGAAAACTTGCGAGAATAGTACTTAGGCGTGGAATTCGTCCATTCTTCCAGTTGTAGATGTCGCGAATCAGGGATTCGGCGTCAATTAACTCGAGGTCGATATTCCTTAACTGATCAAGGGGCAATCCAAGAAGATCGAGTAACCAATCTAATACCTGTGCTATTGGCATGGTCACATGATTATTCTTGGTGTTTTCTGTGGGTAAATACCAGAAATGCCCTCCCGGCATACCTTTGTCTGTCGTATCCGCAATATTCCAAAATGCCATAAACCTTGCAACGCCCGGGACATAGGAATGGCTCAATAATTGCCAGGCTATTTGTCTAGTGTTTGCATCATATGTCCAAATACTTAACTCAAGGCTTTTTTGAAAATTTACAAAATTCTCTAAGTTATAGGTAAGGCTACTAATTGCTTCGGAATCAAGACCCAATGCCTTGAATATTGCATCACAAATTTCTTTTAATTGCTCATGATGCTTTGCTATCGGTCTTTTCAGCTTAATGAATGAATTTTTTTGCTTTGAAGAGAAGCTACCCAGTTCAAGGCTTTGATATATATTTAGAAATATGGACTCAGCGGATGGAATGGTACTCATATTGCCTCCTTGTCATGCTTTACTAGTATCCTTACTTGTCTGTTCAGCGGCTATGAAACTTGATGTTCCCCCCGGGTGGCCAGACTCTAAAAAAAGGGGGGGGACGTTAAGTTTCATGTCGGTCATTAATGTCGAAAATTACTATTAATTCATCAGGTGGGTATTCATCTGATATTTATGTGTATCTTGAGTTCAAGATACATTCCCATTAAAGAATTAATTAGGTAAACGCATGATTAATACTGATGATATGTCAAAAGAAGAGTTAGATCTTTGGTCAGATATCAATAATCCGAATAACGAGTCGGATATGGACGACTGGAGTGACTACCATAATCCCAACAATGATAATTTCTTAGGAGAATAACATGACCATTGGAAACCCTAACTGGCCATCGAAAACCGGCAACCCTTCTGGCCCAGGGCGAGGCAATAATCCACCTAAGAGTAAATAATTAGAATGCGGCGGTTTGCTCCGCCGCTTTTTATGTTCATGGTAAAAAATTAAGAGCGAGACAAAATAACGTCCTCAATAATGCACGCTTGGTTTTCAAGCTATCAGTCGGTTTCACAATAAATTCAATGCTCGCGTGTTTTCTGATGGCAGACTTTTCTTGAGCGCCGGGAATGTCTTCATTTACGAAAGCTATATTTTCGGATTTCAGGAAATCTGCCAGTTTGTTTGAAATCTTTCCTCTAGCCATTAACTCAACAGAGCCATAAATTTTCCGGAATATATATATTAGTTCCTGCAGTTCGTTCATCTGCGAGACGTGATTAGTGTTTCTTTGTGAGTGGAAAGTTTGTTGCCATGTGAGTAACCCCGGGCGAAGAGATTCCAATGTATTGATTGTCATGTCATTTGCATTGACCAGGAACTGTCGCACCTGCTTGTTTTCTTCTTTAAAAAAGTCTGACTTGGGGGCGTCTGGATCGCTGTCAATTTCGACTAACATATCGTCGGGCTCGAATTGTTCGACTTTGTATACCCTTAAACCGGAGGATCTCTCTAGTTGCTTAGCTTTTTCCAGGACAGCCTCAACCTGATATTCATCAAAGGGAATGCGTTCGCAGATTTGCCCGGCATCGGCTGACTGATTTCTCCGGTAAGTCAGGATGGTATCAATTTCGTGGAGCGCTAGTTGGGTATCTTGCGCGTAATCCGTTAATTCAACGGTTTTTATTTTGTTCCTGGAAATTAGTGTTACCGTTGGAGACGGCATTATATTTTTATTTCGCTTATTAGCATTAAACGCCAGCAAGGCGTCAGCAAGCCCCTTATTTCTGAGACGCCTTCTTTTGTCCCGAACATAATCAAACGTAAAGCCCAAAAGGTACGCGCGCCCGTGGTCATTCAGGCAGTCATCAGGATAGGTGTAATATTTTTTTAGCCACTCTTCTAGATTGTGATAGTAAGAACTGAATGTTGTTGAAATATGTGCGTGGCCAACTTGCGTTGCTATGTCATTCAATGGATATAGATTTTGCAGATCAGATGATTGTCTTTCAGAGTTTGTCGATAGAATAGCTAGTTCATCAATCTCATTGGTAACCCAACTATGTCTGGTTGTGTGGTTTTTTACTGTGCTGTCACCGGTGCAGTGCCTTAGTTGCGCATGAATATATTCAGATGTTTTAAATCGGTTGCGCAGATTGCGTCTGCCGGTCATGTCGTCCATCAGGCCAAGTAGATTATCTTCAGCATACAATGGGTCTAAGAGTGAGGTGAGTTTTTCAATGACGGAGCACTCTATGTCGGTTAACCGTTGCTTAGTATTTACAACCCGGACCCCTGCCACTGTTTTTGTTTCCCCATGCATCGTATTAGTAATAATAACCGTTGCCATACCATTGCAGTATTGAAGGTTTCTAAAAAGTAAGTGTCTCGCTTCGCTAAATCTCAGGCCAAATCTATAGCCTAAAATTAACATCATGGACAATTGGAGTTGTTCAAGCTGTGAAAGTCGCTGGTTTCCTAATGTGGCGTTGAGATAAGCAAAGTAATCATCCTCTGTGATCACATTGGCGTGCGTACCACTGGCAATGGAGTAAAAGTTGCTGTAGGCCCAAATGCCACCGAATTCGACATGCTCAATGCGATAGTGTTCCTCCAGAAATACATGAAAATCAACTATCCGTCTTGCAATGTAAGCCCTGTCTTTCGATGTTTGGGCGGCCAGAATGTCGAGGTACATTTCCTCATATTCGGCTTCACTCATATCTAAAAATGGGGCAGATTGTTCTGACTCAAAATGCCTTAATATTCGTAGCGTCGTTTCGGTATAGTATTGGGTCGTCGAATATTTTAACCTTGGTTTAAATATCGTGCCGTTCTCACATAGATGTATTGAGTATTCCATTGCAGCAATCGAAAGCTGTGTATACTGCTCAGGATTTGCCAATAGCTTCTTCAGTGCGCGTGCCAATATCCTTTTGTTCTTTTTTGAGTACGTTTCATCGGCTTTGGGGCGGCGCGCATTGATACGCTGAAAAATTTCTGAGAACGCTTTTCTCAACCTTAACAATGATATTTGTGAAGTAGCAGCACTGCCATGAATCGCGGATGGCGCAATCGCGCTCATATTATCAATGTGATCCGCCGACTCCGCTTCAACAAGGCACTTGTTCGCTTTCACTCTTACATATTGTGCTGTAGGCATGCTGTAAGTTTTGTATGTGCCAGATGCCATATTTCGCAAACACCCCGGTAATTCAAGTAAGGCGATATCTTGGGATAGTTTAGCCAGTCGTTTTAGAGTAAATGTCGCTGATATTCCCAATTGCTTTGCTAACTGCTTTATTGACGCATTGAGTTTGGGCCCTGAAATGTTTGCTGCGGTTCCCGGTCTATAATCTTTCCAATATCTTAGTAGCAGATTCATGCTTACTTCATCTGCTATCCACCGGGATATTGGGATGTCCTTATCCTCTCGCTCTTCTCTGTCCCGCTTATCAAGCAGTGGAAACTCTAAGCATAACTCGCCATCAAATTGATAAGAGGAGGTTGATACGATTTCGGGGAGGTTTTGCAGTTTTGAAGGGTCGCATAGTCTACCAAACAACGCGGCCGAGAAAGCAATTTCAGCCAGGCGCTCTGCTTGGGCAGGTAGCCCGCTGTTTTTACCTTTCTCATTCAAATAGTGCAGGAAACGGGTTTGAACAGACTGGGCGAATTTATATTTTTCAACCGAGTGCTCATTAAATGGCGAGGCGGATGGCTCAACCATATAGCGGTATTTTGTCAGTTTTCTCAACAATGCACTGAATTTGGGTTGTCTGATGAGCCGGTAAAAAACTCTGAGGCACCTATTTGCCGAAAGCCCAACTTCGTTTGCCTTATTGGTTATTTCTTCCAACAGTTGCTGAACATCAGACTCTTCAACGCCTCTGCCTTGCAGATTATCTTGCCAGTCGGAAAAAACAGCTCGAACAACTGCAGCACTTTTACCTCTCGTCAGCGCTCTCATTTCGAATCGCTTCCTGTGTCCAAAAAGAAGGTCGGAGGTTTTGGGTTGATTGCGAAATTTTCGTTTAATATGCGCCCGTTTAGACGGCAGTTTAATAGGTTCCCATCCTATGTTTAACAGCGCAGAATTTAAACTTTGACCAATTTGCGAGAGTTCACTCATTGGGCTTCTGGAGGATTCGGGGCCAAATGGATGAGCAATACCATCGTGATGGCCTAATTGGATATCTACCCAATCCGCTCTGCCGCTTTGCTTTAGGAGCTCCGTTGCGGTTAGATGCCGGAAAAAGCCTGTTGGTAGAGGCCAGATATCTTCTATTCTCGTATTAATTGAGCCCGGTGATACTGAAATCCACTCGCCTTTATTGGTTTCATCGAGGTAAAAAAACAGTGGTAATGTTTGCTGCTTATCAGCATGAACATTGGCGACTCGCGCAGCCAGCTCTTTGCATTCTGGATACTTGAGTAAATGCGAGGCGAGTTTATCCAGATGTAACTTATAGTTTTCTACTTGAGTGCAGGCTATATGAGGCAGTGCAACGAGTCTCCACGCGAGATCCTCAGCTACCACCTTATCGTTTATTAGTACCAGGCCATTCTCGGTGTCTAACTGGGACAGGTAGGTGAAGGGATCGGTTACCGAGCGATGGCCGGTTGCAACATATAACAACGTGATGCTGTAATCGGTATATGCATTGTGCAATTGGAAAATATTGCCTGATTCAAAAGCTTCGTTAATTCTGTTTTTAAGCGATTCAACAAACTTCTCAACATAAACCGGTTTTAAATAGTGTCCGGTTTGTTCAGCGTCAAACTTTTTTAATTCGGGCTTGTCCCCCAGATCATCCAACGTCATTTTAGCGGTGACGTATTGATATGCAGCGGCAACATAGTCTGTCGGGTAGGACACGTAATAACTTGTTATCGGCGGGGCTTGTTGTGGCCTGCCCGCCGTCAGGTACGTTAGGGCTTTATCCCTATAGTTCAGCGTCATTTCGACTCCCAGGCTCGCTGGAATTCGGTCCAACCTGATACGATGCCAGCGGCCATTTTGTCGAATATCATTCAGTAGTTTCTTTACCGCTTGCTTAGCTGATTCTTCATTTACGGACAGGTAATCCAATAATCCTCTAGTATTGGTCTGCCTCGTATTATCTGAGAGAATCGTAGAAAGGTATTCAGGTAGCGGCAGAGTGACTTTATCTGCGAGTGTTAGGAAGGCATGGTCTTTAACTTCTTCCTCTGGTTGATAACCATTATCCGGGCGTAATATCGTTTTTTGATAGTTACCATCCTCAGTGATGTCTCCACTGATCCCAAATTTAAATGCGTAGACGGCGTCTTCTGTTTGGCCTGTCAGGTAGATTAGGAATAGCAGAATACTTGCCGCTCTCTCTTTATAATTGTCTGAATTTAGCGCTTGCTTTAGTGATTCCGTTAGATGTTGCCTTTCTAACAGTGTTAAACGCGTTGGCGAACTGGGTGATAGTTGGGCTTGCTTTGTTAACCAGTGTTTTGATTTGGTGGTTTCGAAATTTGCTGCATCTTCAATGGTTTTATTTGTTAATAATGGACTGTCTGCCGGCAGGTCAGACTCTATGTCTACATGCCATTCTTCTGTAGGCTCAACTATTCCTTCTGTCTTCTCAACTGAAATTCGAGTGCTGACCTTGCTGCGGGTTGATGAGTTTCCAAGTGGTGATCGCGGTAATTCAGGCCTATGCGGTTTAATTGATGTGATATTTGGCCTGAGTACCTTTTTGGGCTTTTCTGCAGCCACTATCAATATCAGGTTTTCAATAACTCTAGAGAATTCCCGGATTTTGGTGAGATTTCCTTGTTGCAGCTTTTCCATTGTGGCAGGCCAGCTATCAATGAAATCTGCCAGGCCTATGAAGGGCGGTAGCGCATGGTTGATTACCTGATGATATTTATTAATTGAGGTTCGTAATATATCGGCGTAACTGTCAGGCAATTCACCTTCATGTTGGAGGAGTGCCGCTATGTATAGCAGCTTTATCCCATAGGCTTTACTCTCGATGTGCTGTCCTGGTTCTAGTATGAACGCAGCCGCGGGGTATTTTTTATAGTCACCATATAGCGGATTCTGATGCTTTGTCTCTTGTCTGCGAAGCTGCTGAAAGCGCCCGTTAGCTTGTACTTCCTTAATGGCATTTCCAAGCATTTCTAGCGAGTAATCAGCACCGGATAAATGCGAGCTTTCGAATAATTTCGACAACTCTTGTATGAGGTTTTTCTGGGCCTGAAATTGCCAATCCAATCTCATCCTGTCCTCGAACGTTTCGAGTAGTAGGCTGTTCTGTCCTGTGGCATATTGCGACAGAACTCTTGGCGTTATATTGGCATTTGTAGATGGGCACATAACTGGTCCCCCTCCGTGGGGCAACTATCAAAATCGTCAGTAACTTTTGTGCCATAAATGTGTGCAAAAATCAATCAGTAAGGATCTGGGTCCAAGTTGATGCACTTTAATGCACACAAATCTAATTGTAGTAAGTTATTGATTCTTTGTGTTTATAGGTAGATTTGACATTTAGTGCATATTTATGTACAAATAATGAGCGGATTTAATTTGTAAAAATACTGCCCTCCGGAGGCACATAGGTTCGAATCCTATCGGGTGCGCCATTTTTAAAGGGCTGTAGCCCGACTATCTTCTTATAAAAAATCCCTTTTTGAAATATGTAGCAAATGTGTAGCATTTTAATCATGCTTCTTCGTTTAATTCTTCAGGAATTTCATCTACAACTTTTGTTTCATATTCAACATAACTATCCAAATATTGAGGATCAACGTGGCTTGAATCTACAACAGTGTAATCAATAGCCTCTCCATTACGGTCATCTTTACGTTTCTGGTTATAACCAAAAAACTTTGCGTATCGTTTAGGTGAAACGCCTTCGAAATTTTCAAAAACGACTTTACTAGGGGTCTCTGCATTACTATTTGCATGACAAATTGAATCCCCATGAAGTTGAAGGGCAAGACTTTTTTCATATGGCTCTATGTAGACCACTCTTTTGATTCCGGCAGATACGATATGTCTAGCACAGACGTGACATGGGTAAGTTGTGCAAAATAAAGTCTTATGCAAAGTGTTATAAGAACTATTTCTTGCAAGACTTGTGATGGCATCCATTTCAGCGTGAATTGCTCGAGAATACTCAATTAGTGATTTTGCTTTGGAGTTCTCAATGATCTCTGAAGCGAGTAATGGTGCTTCAGTTATCCCTTTTTCGGATAAAATTTTTGTAATTTCTTGTTGGAGTAGCCGTTTGTGTTTGTCGTTATGGCATTGTTTTCCATTGTTAAAACAACGTTTATCTGAAAGGCTATCAGCATTATAGAGCCCACCTCCGAACTTAGGTACATCATTACACCCAGTCGCGAGGATAGTTCCTTCATCATCTGTAATGGCTGCTCCAACTTGCCTGGATAAACAAGCTGATTTTAAAGAAGCAGAAAAAGCGGTATACATACCGACTTCATCAATTTTAGGAGTTATTCGAGCAGAACCATGAATCAACTGTATAAACCTGTTAACTGAGGCAACAATTTGGTCTTCATCGTCAATGTTTTTGATGAAATAGTCTGATTTATGTAGGCATTTTTCTACCTGTTGACCATGCTTATCTGTCGATTTTCTATCCCTTTCAATTAGCGAAGCTATTTGTTCATCTGGGATGAGCTCGTCTTTTAAATTTTGCTTTCTTTCTTCTTCTGTGCGAAGCAAGCCGAGGAGGTAAAAATTATTTCTATACACTTGATGAAGAAGTTCAATCTCATCTGGGTGCTTGATTTGATTGATAATATATGCAGCTTTTTTCGTATTTTTTAATGCAGTACCGTCATCAACTCGATCTTTTCCAAATTGAATTTCTCTTGATATTGATATTTCTTTTACGGCTAATTCAGCCATGATTGAATTTCGGTAATTTTCTCGAAGTTTATCACCCAGATCTTGTAGTTTGGTATATCTGTTATAACCAATTAGATTCTGTGTTGCTTCGGGGTCGTCTGAATTTTTAGAAATTAACTCACTTAATCTTATGTGTTCAACTACATATCCTTGTTGATTTAGTTGGCTTTCAAGTGTGCCTTTCAGACTCTTTACACCTGAACCAATTGCTCCACACAAACCAATGACGAGCTCATTTGATCTTCTCTGTTTAATTTTCTCAGTGATATCGGCTGAAGTGGCAGGAGTGTCTGAATTAATTGTGGCAATGTTTGAGGCAGGGTTGGCCATATATAACGATCCATATTCTTTAATATAAGACCGTTATTACACTATGATAATTTTACCAACTCAAGTTTTTCGCTGCGGATTGAACACGTTTTAGAGCTTGTGAGCGAAGCTGTGCTTTCTTTTTCTCATTAAAATCGTGAATAGGAGCTACAGACGTAGTTTTAGCCACATCTTTCTCTTTATTACCAGATTTCTGAGTTTCGTTTGCAATTAAAGTTAGCATTTCAAGTCCAGTGTTCTGTTCAAATCCATTGAAACCGCTTCGAGAATTTAACCTCTCTCGGGCTAAATTGCGCGCGGATTATACAGGTATTTATACACATATCAACCTTGTATATATATTGTTAGCAGGCTAGAGATGCAAAGTAAAATAATTTTTGGGAATTAAAAAAACAATATCTACGTACACTTATTTACAGAACTCCAAGTAAAAGCTAATTCGCCGCCAGCATTGCTGGCTGGCTTAAATATTCAACTTGCCAGGTATGTAAGCGTTTGAGTATTTCTTGCCCTTTGTGGATGACTCCCTCCAATTTTTTGGTTATGAGCCCTTCATACCAGTTTTGCTTAATCTGGCCCGTTTCTGGATTCACTGCCTCCTTATATAACGGCCTTACAGCTTGCTCATTGCGTTTTACGAAAAATCCGCCCAATCAGCTCTAGATAATCAGCAATATTGCCGTTATAGGCGGCTGAATGGATCGCTGCTAGCTCGGGGTTATCATCTTCAACGAGTTTTAAGCTACGTAATTCGCGCCAAGGCGTTTAAACGGCCATTACGCACTTACTGGCAAAGTAGACAGTATCATTTGAGTTTTCCGGTGATGAGAATTTTCGTTCGACAAAATTGCCGGACTGGGCCTACTCTCGGCAATTTTGAACGCGCTCAGCAAATCAAAACAATTGTTTTCTAAATAGTAACGGGGAGTTACTAATTCAAAACATGAAATTGCATTACAGAGTATCAATGTCGAGTAATTCCCAAGTTACATTCATCGGCTTTTCGCCCTTGTGTTCTTGGTACGCTACTTCGCCGTAATAAGTAAACGGTGCTGCTGTTTTACCCCTTAATTTACTTTCCCTGATGAACAAATATATCCGGCTGCCCAGCTTTCTATGCTCAATGAGCTCCCTGCCGCGTTTGTTATTTGGTGAGGTACTATTTTGTGATTGCCAGTGGAAATGGTTATCGTCTATGAAGTAATCGTGGTATTGATGTTCGCTGCCTTTACCCTGTTTATTTAGCGTTACCAACAGCACTTGAACGTTCTTTTCATTGAGTACTACATGGCCTGATTGCCAATTACCTGGATTGAATGTTTCATTAAACAGCGGAGGGATGTCTTCGCGCATAAACTCTTGCCCCACAAATAACTCCAGGGGATCAACTTGTCCTTTGAGTCGCGCAAAGGTGACCATTTCATCATTAGCCTTCAGATCTTCGTAGTCTGGGTTAGCGGCTCTCAGAAT
>CEUP01050533.1_pt1 | contig 10913 bp, 4 predicted proteins | sample 531371 | NCBI WGS metagenome assembly CEUP01 (sample SAMEA2622738, study PRJEB7988) | marine metagenome | biome: marine biome (ENVO:00000447); feature: marine epipelagic mixed layer (ENVO:xxxxxxxxx); material: "saline water (ENVO:00002010), including plankton (ENVO:xxxxxxxx)" | depth 150 m
CTACTAGAGGTATCTAGAGAGGTACAAAGTGAAGGCTGGACTTTCAATAAGGAAGCACATTATGAGATGACACCTAATACAGATGATGAAATAATCATCCCTACTAATGTATTACAGATAGATTTAACAGAGGCACATGCAGGAGATAAGAAAGTAATAAGAAGGAATGGTAAATTATATGACAAAGAACACCATACAGATAAATGGACAGATGGAGCTATAGAAGTAGATATATTATGGCTTTTTGATTGGATTGATCTACCACGTCCTATACAGGACTACATAACAGCTAGAGCATCAACCATCACATCTAGTAGGATAATTGGAGATCAATCTCAATACCAAATGCTTCAGCAAAAGGAAGCATACATGAGAGCTATGGCTCTTGAATACGAAACTAACCAAGGTGATTACTCATACTTTGGACACCCTGACGGAGCACACCCTTATGTCAGTTATCAACCATACAAAGCACTTAGCAGATAATGGCAGCAGTAACTCAAAGGATATCAAACTATCTGAGTGGTGTATCTAAACAACCAGATAGTAAGAAACTTCCAGGTCAAGTAAGAGAGTGTATTAATGGTCTAGCTGACGTAACGTTAGGTATGACAAAGAGACCTGGATTTAAATTTATTTCAAAATTAAAAACAACAGGTGGTGCAGACTTCACTGGTACTCAGTTAGATGGTGCTAAGTGGTTCTACATCAATAGAGATGCAGATAGATATGTAGGATGTATCACTCCTAAAGTAGGTAATACAAATGGTTCTGTGTATATATGGAATGCAGATACAGGTGTTGCTTGTACCGTTACTAATGGGTCTCAACATGCCTACTTAACAGGTGTTGAATCAAACTATGATGTTCTATCAGTACAAGCAAATACAATTATATGTAATGACACAGTTACTGTAACTACTCAGGCTGCACCTACTGATTTCATAGCAGCTAGTAGAGGTACTGTTTTATTAAGTGGTACTGCTGAACAGATGTTTAGTCAGTCATGGAGTATTACATTTAAAGATACAGCTAATAGTGTTAACGAAACAGCTACATATACATCTGGAGCATCAGATAAGTTTGATGACATACTTGATGGCTTAGAGACAGCTTTGAACGGTAAGAATATTACTGGCTTAACTGTAACCAAATACGGAACATCTTTACAATTAGATTATGTATTAAGTAATACTAGAACTCCATTTACACTTTCAGCTGAAGGTGGTTTTGATAATGAGAGATTAGTTGTCTTCCAAGACTGGGCTAGTAATGCTTCTTACTTACCACCTAACTCATTTCATAACCATGTAGTTGAAATAGTTAACTCAGTAAATACTGATATTGATAACTACTTTGCAAAGTTTGTAGCAGATAATAGTGCTGCTGGATCTGGTTATTGGAAGGAGACACTAGACCCACAGGCATCAGCTGGTTTAACAGCAGCTACAATGCCTTATAGGTTAAGAAATACTGGTAGTAATGCTTTCATATTAGAAACCATACCTTGGGTAGATAGATTAGTTGGAGATGATGATACAGCTCCTCACCCTAGCTTTGTTGGTAAAACAATTAAACGAACTTTCTATCATGACGATAGGTTAGGTTTCTTATCTGAAGATAATGTTATTTTTAGTAAAGCTAAATCACCATTTGATTTATATGTAGCATCAGCTAGAACACTTACAGCTGGTGATCCGATAGATGTAAACGTAGCTTCTGTAAGACCTACTAAATTACATGCGGTATTACCTGCTAGACAGGGTTTAACTCTTTTCAGTAAGAATGCACAGTTCCTTATCTATTCAGATGATGGACCATTAACACCTGTATCTACAAAGATTAGACCTATATCTAACATGGAGATGAGTGATGAAGTTGATCCGATAGACGTTGGAACTCATATGAACTTCATCAGTAAAACTCCTAACTTTGTTAGGGTATTTGCTATGACCACCAGAGGTTTAGGTGAGAACCCAGACATTCTAGATATAGGAAGGGTAGTTAATGAGTGGATAACGATTGATGTAGATACTCTGATACCCAGCATACAGAATGAATTTATTGCTATGTCTAGTCAGAATAGTGATGAGATCTTTTTCTATAAGACATACACCGATGGTAAAGAACTATTGATGGAGTCTTGGTTTAAGTGGAAGCTTCCTGGGACTGTACAGAATATGGCTATTGATCAGGATGATATGTACTGTATTACTAAACAAGGTAATCAGTATGTCCTATCTGATGCAAATCTAACTCAGAGTCCAGAGGCAGCTATTATAACTAACGCTGATGGTCAGAAGATTAATCCATGTATTGACTTCTATACACCTGCTAGTAATGGCTTAACAGGTGGTAGCTTAAAGACTGTTGTTTATGACTCAGCTAATCTTAGATCTAAATGTTATATACCTTTTGCTAACCTAACTGATAGAAAGAATATAGTTCTAGTTGCTGGTACTACTGCAGCTGGTACATATAATAACTCTGGTTATACTGTTACAGCTGAAGTAGGTACTGACTCTGATGGTACGTTCTTTATTGTTGAAGGTTTAGATTTATCAAATAACGCAGCTAACGTCTATGTTGGATATGCTTATGATTTTGATTTAACACTTCCACAGATTTACTATCAATTAGATCAAGAAGGTAAATCAACAGACTTTACAAGTAGTTTAACGATAGCTAGACTAAAGTTTGATTTAGGTCTATCAGGTCTATTAAGTTTTAAACTTAATTCTACTGGTAGGTTTGCAGGTAAACGAGAGTATACAGGTGATGGTACAACAACTGATTTTAACTGGGTAGCAGGAGATTTAAATCCTATTGATAGAAACCAAGTTAAAGTTAAAATTAACAATGTTACAAACACAGCATTTACTTTCTTAAATGATACAGAGATAAGGTTCAACTCAGCACCTGCTAATGGAGATTCAATACTTATCTATTTAGATGAATGGTATGAATTAGCACCATCACAAATGGCTAACGAATACTTAGCTGATGACGTACCACTAGATGAATCAAGAGTCGTAACAATACCAATACACCAACGTAGTAAAAACTTTAAATTACGAGTCTTTAATGACTCACCATTTCCCGTCTCTCTCAACTCGATGATGTGGGAAGGAAACTACTCACCACGATTTTATAGGAGGACTTAAGATATGGCATTAACAGGAACAGAAGTTGCTTTAATTAGTGGTGGTATAAATTTTTTAGGCGGCTTATTTGGCCGTAAATCAGCCAGCAAACAAAAGAAAGCAGAGGAAGCATTCTTACAGAAAAAGTACGACGAGTACGATCTTCCTTTGTGGAATATGCAAAAGGATAAACTTATAGCTCAAAGAGATGAGATTATAAGAAGTATCTCACTTCAACAAAGAAACGAAAAAACATTAGCTGATTTTAAAGATAAAAATAATTTAAGAAATTACCAACATTCTTTAAAAATAAGAGAAGCTAAATATCAAAATGATTTAGAACTTAAAAGAAGGTCAGATTTCTTCACTAATAGATCTATTGAATCTGGTATATCTCAACAAAAACAAGAAGAGTTTGCAACTAGACAACAATATGCTTTTGAAAATGAAGAAAATATTGTTGAAAGTATTGTTAAAAAAGGTGAGATGGCAGTAACATCTCAAACTGGATTAAGTGCTGTTAAAGCTGCCCAATCTGAACTTTATGATCAAGGTAGGCAGCAAGCAATTATGATTGAAAATATCCTAACTCAAAGAAGAGACAGTCGTATGAGGTTGAATGACTTTATACTACAACAGGAAGCAGGTAGGATGTTAAAACCCTCAAAAGGGATAGCACCACTTAAACCACTCAAAACACCACTAGCTGAGTATCAAATGCCTAGAGCATTGGGAGACTTTGATTTCGGACCACAACCAATTAAAGGGGTTTCTACAACACAAGTACCTAGTTTTGGAAGTGTCTTAGCAGGCGCTGTAGGATCTGGATTCTCAGCTTTTTCAAATATGTACCAAGGTACAGCTGGCGATATAACTAATACTACTCCTCCTCCTACTGGTGGAGGTTTTAATACCTACGCTACTAGTACACAAGGTTTTGGAGGTTCAGCTTATTCGATGGGGGGATTTAACACTAACACATCTGGTATATTTGGAGCATAAAAACAAATGGGAAAAGTTAAATTTGTTGGCCCTACGGGGAAAGGATATAGTAACATCCCTCAATCTCGTTATCTTATAGCAAACCTCAAAGAGAAGTTTGCAGATGATGAGAAAGAAATGAATAAAGAGTTACAACAACTCAAAGAAAAGGACAGAGAAGCTGAAGCAAATATAACACGTATTCAACAAGTTGAATCACAGAATCTCAAACAAATAAATATGGATGAGAGCATCTTTGCAACGCAAGAGAAAGCTATCAACAATAATTTAAGAACTGAGATTCAAAACCATAAAGCTAATCTAGCTGAAATAGGAAATGAAAATCAAACTTTAGCAAAGATATTTGAACTAGCACCAACAGCTTTTCAGCACCACGTTGCTAACGAACGTAAAGATTGGGATGCCACAGCTAAAGCTGCTGAAGATCACTTCATGCAATATGGAGTAACTGAAGAGCAGTTATTACGATTAGATCTAATTGAAGATTATAATTGGAAACAAGGCCAAGGCTTTGAAGCTGTAGCTGATGAAATGCAAGCTCAGGGTTATCTACCTAAAGAAGTTGAATATATTAGATATAAGAACAAAGCAGCTGATTATGGACGTTTAAAAGCTTATGCAAAACTTGCAGCTAGTGACTTTGGTGCATCGTTAGAACAACAGTTAAAAGCTAGAGGTATAACAGATCCTGTTGCACAGAAAGCTTTTGCTGCAGATTACCAACATGAATATTTAAAAGCTCATAAGTTACAGGGTCTTAGTTCTGATTTCATGGGTGCTGCCTATACAACAATGGCAGAAGCTAAGAAAAGAATATTTGATAAATCTGAAAACATTGCTGCTATAAACGCTGCAAATGTAAGAGCTGATGGCGCTAAATTAATTGTTCAAGCAACTTTAAATGATCCGATTATTAATCCTGAATTAGCAGGTCAAGCAATTAATCAACTGTTTGCTGAGGAACTAAAGAAATCTGATGATGTAAATTGGATACCATTAACTAGAGCACAAGCTAGAGATAATGTTATTAAGACATTAGAAGATATAAATAAGTATCCAAGTGATGCTCATGTTATTGCAGCCCTTACAGCTGCACAAGGAAAAGATAACTTTTATACTCAAGCTTTACCTGGTCTTTTAAAAAGAAGAGCAGAAGCTAGAAAAACAACTGGAGAAACTAAACAAGCAGCAGATAAAGCATTAAAGGATCAACAATTAGCACATGCTGATAACTACTTTAAGACTGAGTATAATTATGATTACAATAATTATAAGAAAGTTACTGATAAACTGATAGCTGATGGTCATAGCTCCTCTGATATTCAAGAGAAATATGGTCATTACGGAGATCAAAGTGTACAAAAGCGAGGTGATGGAGATTTCTATACAAGATATTATAACGACTTGTATAATGATCACCGTCTAACGACTGCAGACTTAGAAGATCCTAATGTACCTGATAAATTCAAAACTCCTGAGATTAGAGCTGAAGTTGCTAGACGTGAGAAATTATTCGAAACTGCTGATATAGATAAAAGAGTTTTACCTGGATTTAAGAAAGAATTAAGGAAAGCTTTAGTAGGTGAAAGTCTAGATAAAGGTTTAGATGAAAGTTATGAAACAGCTTTATATGCTGCAGAATCTTTATTTAGAGAAGAGCTTGTAAACACTGGAGATTTTAAAGCATCTTATGAAAAGATAATAACTCAGATAAAAGATGGTGACGGTGATTTTAAAGTCATTGGATATGGAGATGATGGTTCTGAAGATGCTGGTGCATTCTTTTATGGTTTTTCACCACGTTCTTCAAAGAATGCTAAGAAATCAAAAAATGATTTCACCACATTAAATAGAAAAGAACGTATTAATGTAATAGATCAGTTAGATGACGACCCAAATCTAATAAATACTAAGCTTTTTATCAAACCAGAGCAGTTAAAAGAGATAGCTGATGCAATAAGAAAAGGTGATGCTTATGAATACCCACCACTTTTAGGAGATATCTCAAGCTTAAATCCAAAACTATTTGGTAATGTACAAGACTTATTCAAAGCTCAAGTAAAGGTAGCTGAGAGTGAAGGTTTACTAGAGAAACAAAATCTTGACATTGAAGATTTTACTAAAACTTGGTTTAAAGATACAAATGATCCATATGGTAAGCATGTCATTCAAAATCTACAAACTTTAAGTACTGCTAGAAAACAACTTACACTCTCTTATAGACCAACGTCCGTCAGAGAACCTCAGTTTATGTCTGAGACAGTTTCTGAACAAGTAACTTCACAACCAGCAGACCCTAATTTATTAGTAGGTGATCCTAATGTTTCTGAATACCAATATGATCCAGGTTTACAAAACGAAATCAATAATATGATTGCTGTATCTAAAGGTATGATGAATAAAGATGAAATCTCTTGGGGTCTTGATAATCAATTTTGTTGGGCATTTGGTAATTCTAGTGACTATTTAAAAGAAAAATCTGAAAGTCATGGTCTTAAATATGCGCCTGGTAAAGGTTGGTATAAAAATTTCTATGAATTTAACATTAGGGATGAACTATGATTGAAAACGACGAGGAACAAAAACGACAACTCTTAGAAGAGTTGAAGAAAAAAGAAATGGGACTTGCCAAAGAAGAAGGCACTCCTGTTAAAACTGAAACCCCTGATGATTACCAACCTAGTGAAACCGTTAAAGATTTAGATAACTATCTAGGTAAATTTAAACAGATCAGCGACCCAGACTCAATGACTCAATTTGAGAAAGACGTTGATAAATGGGGTGATAATATTAATGACTTCCATCATGAGATGGAACTAGATGCAAACCCTGCGAAATGGGCTTATATGTCCATGTGGGGCGCGTTAGACGTACCATTTGATGTAATAGGTGCAGTGCCAGGTTTAGGTGGCATAGACGACACTTGGGATCAAGTTACGGGATTTAAGAATGAAGGTGCAAAGAACTTTAGATCAGCTGCTAGTGTAATTATACCTAGTATTGTTTCAGGTGGTGCGTATGCTAAATACCATGCTGCTAGAAACTTAACTGGTATCAATGGGGTAGCTCAATGGGTAGGTGGTCAGATGCTTATCAATGGAGCTATAGGAGCTGTAAGTGATTACGGTGAAGATCCTACTAATAGACTTATAACTCACCCTGATAATTTTGCAAGATTATCTAAGGCTATGCCTTGGATGTTTGGTCCAGAAGGATGGTTCCCAACAGTAGCTGATTTAGCTGATGCTGACGCTACACACCCATACGTTAATAGGTTATTAGCTGGTTTAGATGAGGGACTACTACAGGGATTTGGTGATGGTATTGGATATGCTATTAATGCGGGTAAACCAATATTAAGTAAAATAATTCCTAAGTCAAGAAAGGCAAAAGCTTGGAAAACTAAACAAGTCATTGAAAACCTAGAAACAGATACTAGAAATGCAATTGTAGATCTAGATACTGCAATTAATGGTTCAACAGATGCTGTTAAAAGCCAAGCACTTGAGGTAAAGAAAGCTCAACTACTTGATCAAGCTACTAAAACAGGTTCATCAGAAGTTACACAAAACCCCGCTGAGTCATGGTTAAAGACTAGGCAAAAAGAAAGGCAAATCTATAGAGATCAAAGAGCACTTAAGAAAATAGCTAAAGATCCAATGATCCAAAGCTTTGATCCTGATATTGCTCAGAAACTAGCTGATGAAAGGAATCTAGCTGGAATACCTAACACACCTCCAGGTTTCTCAGTCTTAAATGCAGTAGATGTAGATTCACAACTAGCTGGTGCTATAGATAATCTTGGAGTTCCAACAAGACCATACACACCTGCTATGGAAGAAGCCATGAAGTTAGGTAAGTCACGTCATGTTGTAGCTGCAATATCACAAAAGGTTAGAGAATCTGATGCTTATGAAGCTGTACAAGGTTTATTTAGAACAGATAGTGGTCAAATAAGCCATAGAGTTTATGAGATCTATAACAAGATCATGAAGGCTGGTACAGGTGATGAGCTAAGAGAACTACTTACTCAATCAAAGTATCGTGATAGTAAGAATTTAATAGATGAGTTTGGTAAAGTTCATCTTAAAAAAGGTACTTATTTAGATGATGCTGGAGCTGCAAGAGCTGCGGCAACAGCATTAAATGACTTGATGAATCTATACATAGGTCGAGAAGTAACAGAATCTTCAGCTAGAGTTATGCATACTCTTGGAGCTGAAATATCAGCGAAAGCTGGTGCTCCTGTTCAGTTTGGTAATCTCTTAGATAACGATCAGGTTTTTAAGAATATTATAGACAAAATGGGAGTCTTGGAACATGAATATGGTATTGCTAAATATGTAGCTGGTTGGCAGCAAAATGAAAAGAAAAATAACCTTAGATGGTTAAGAGAACTATGGAACTCAGAAGAACCAGCAAAGGTAGCAGAACTAACTCTTGAAGAATTTGGAGCTAAGTCTAAACAATTAGTTGATGACTGGGCTGCTTTTGAGAAGCAATTATCAGTAGCAGCTCAAAAGAATCCAAAGTTAAAGCGTACCTTGATGAAGGCTTACGATGCAACTGATGGTAAAATAGATACTCTTGATAAGTTAAACAAATTTACTAAGTATCACCTAAACCCTCTTGGTCTTCTTTATAGTAAAGAAGCTAAAGAACTAGGCATTAGTGGCTGGCAGATGAACGCCTTTGCTAAAGGTGCTTGGGCTGTTACCTATAACAATGTGTTATCAGGTCTATCAGCGGGAAGAGCAGCTGTAGGTAACGGTGTTATGTTGGTTGGTAAACCTATATCAGCATTAAGCCGTGCAACACTTAGATCAGTTCTAACAAAAGATATTGAACCATTAGAACGTGTCTTCTATATGTATGGAAGTATGTTTGAAACAGGTAGTAGAGCCTTGGAACATGCTGTTACTCGTATGAAAAAAGTCCATCAAGATCCTGACTTCATGATGAAGGCAGCTCGTAAAGACTTTGTAATGCAAGACAGTAACACCTGGGAAATACTAGATGATGTGCGTGATAGCTGGTATGAAGAAGGTAACTACTATAAGAATTTCATGTATGGATGGGCTAAGTTTCAACGAAAGATAGCTCGTCAGCCTTGGTTTAGAACTGGTATTACAGGTATGGCAGGGGTTGATGCTTACACTGATACCTTTATGGCTACTTTCCAATCTAGATTAGCTGCCTATGATGAAGTATTCAGTAGATATAGCAAGCAAGCAGATCCAGAATTCTTTGCTACTAAACTAAAAGAAGCTGAAGATCTCAACTATAGCAAGATGTTTGATAAGCAAGGTATTCTAACTGAAGGTGCTGCAAAAACAGCATCAGGTGAGATTGCTTTAAACCTTGATGATGGTATGAGTAAGTTCATTAATCCAGCATTAAACAAAATACCTCCTTTAAAGACTGTCATGATGTTCCCACGAACAAGCATGAACCAGATCAAACTGGCATTGTCTTATACACCAATCTCAGCAATACCTGGAGTTGGTAAGTATGGAGATCTATTGATGGCTGGTAATGATATCAACAAGATCAAAGAGGTTATGAAACATCATGGCATTAAGAACTGGGATGAAACCCCTAATGCTATGGCTATCTATAAGAACTTAAGAGATGAATATGAAGGTCGTCTAATGATGGGAGCTGGTACTACAGCTTTCGCTTGGATGTATTCAATGGGAGGTAACATTAGAGGTAATGGACCTGCAGATCATAATGAATTGATTAAGCTTAAGAAGAGAGGATGGAAACCTAACACCATTAAAGTAGGAAATGTATGGGTTAGCTATAAAGGCGTTCCTATTGTTGAACAATTCTTTAACTTGATGGGTGATATGGCTTATTACCAAACAGCTCTTGGTGCCAACATGACTCAAAGCTTTATTGATAAAGCTATGTGGACAATAACCGCTACCTATATAAATCAAAGTCCTCTAGCAGGTATTGAACCAATACTTGCTGCTAAGAATGGTGATGAAGGAGCACTTAAACGATACTTTGCACAGAATATCAGAGCAGCTTCATTCCAATCAGGTGCTCATGGTGTTATAGCTAAGGCTATCACTAATTCACAAAAGGAAATCTATAATGATTTCTGGGGATATGTCAGAAATAATACCGTCTTTAAAGACATGAGTTATTCTAAGATTGATCATTGGACTGGTGAAGAGATTGATGAAATAGATAACCCTATTCTTAGAATACTTAATGCTATCAATCCAGTTAAGGTACATGGTGGTAATGAGGATTGGAGATTATGGTTACTTAATAGTGGATTCAATGATTTAGCGGAGATAAGAACAAGTTCTTTGGGTGAAACATACAGCCCACAAGAACGTGAACTTATTGGACGTTATATGGGTGAAATGAACCTTTGGAAGCAAGTACAGCAGTGGTCAAAGAATGAGGTCTATAATAATGATTTAAACGATTTAAGACAATATATTAATTCAGGTAAATCTGAAGAAGAAGTGGGTCGATATAGAAATCAATTATCTATCTATAAAAAGCTTAAGAATTTAGTAAATGATGCTAAAGAAAAAGCTGAAAGAAAGATAGCTGAAGATCCTAAATATAAACATCTAGATATATTAGGTCTTGGATCTGCGAAAACTAAACAATTAATGGGTCAAAATAAGATTCATGAAGCTGCAGAACAATCTAGAACAAATTATAAAAAAAGGCAATTCCTAAAATACGGAGTTAAGTAAATCCACCGAAATAAATAATGCAACTAATCAATGGCTGTAA
>CEUP01049490.1_pt1 | contig 10809 bp, 9 predicted proteins | sample 531371 | NCBI WGS metagenome assembly CEUP01 (sample SAMEA2622738, study PRJEB7988) | marine metagenome | biome: marine biome (ENVO:00000447); feature: marine epipelagic mixed layer (ENVO:xxxxxxxxx); material: "saline water (ENVO:00002010), including plankton (ENVO:xxxxxxxx)" | depth 150 m
TGATGCCGTTGTCCGAGAGGCAGTTCTACGCGAAATTATGCGTGGTGGTCAGGTATACTTCCTGCACAATCAGGTCGAAACCATTGAAAAAGTGGCCGCTGATCTAGAAAAGTTGATCCCAGAAGCTCGAGTGACGGTCGCTCATGGTCAAATGCGCGAGCGTGAACTTGAACGCATCATGAATGACTTTTATCACCAGCGTTTCAATTTACTGGTATGTACCACTATTATTGAAACGGGTATCGACGTCCCAACCGCCAACACTATCATCATGGATCGGGCAGACAACCTAGGCTTAGCTCAACTGCACCAGCTGCGTGGCCGCGTTGGTCGTTCACATCACCAAGCGTACGCATATTTGCTGACGCCTCATCCCAAAGCGATGACCAAAGACGCCATTAAGAGACTTGATGCTATCGCATCACTAGAAGACCTTGGGGCTGGCTTTACACTTGCCACCCACGATCTAGAAATCCGCGGCGCGGGTGAGTTACTTGGCGATGAACAGAGTGGTCAAATTCAATCGATTGGTTTTACTCTTTATATGGAAATGTTGGAGCAAGCGGTTGAAGCGTTGAAAGAAGGAAAAGAGCCGTCACTTGATGACCTACTTCGTGAACAAACAGAAGTGGAAATGCGTTTGCCCGCTCTTCTTCCTGACGATTATATCCCAGACATTAATACACGCCTTTCTATGTATAAGCAGATCGCGAGTGTGCAAGATAAACAAGAACTTGATGATCTTAAAGTAGAGCTGATTGATCGCTTTGGTTTATTGCCAGACGCCACGAAAAATCTGCTCTCCGTGGCTGAACTAAAACTCATTGCAGCTGAACTCAAAGTGAAGAAAATAGAAGCCCATGACAAGGGTGGCTACATCGAGTTCTATCCTGATGCTGACATTAACCCTATGTATTTGGTTAAACTATTGCAATCTCAGCCTCAAAAATTTGCCATGGAAGGGCCCACTAAGTTTAAGTTTACGGTACCATTAGTGGATAGACGCAAGAGAATCCAATTTGTCGGTGATATGTTGGGTGAATTCCAGCAAAACCTTTTACCCAAAGCCTAGTAGTAAGGCTGATTAATTTTTCCGCGGTGAGTACACCGAATTATGGAGTTGTAATGAAAAAGCTGATTCCACTGTTACTCTTTTTTGTTGCTTTGCCATCATGGGCACAGCGACAATTTGACATTGAAGTGGTCGTTTTCAAACGTTCTGTTAACCCAGAGCAAACTGCAGAATCTTGGCCAAATAACCAACCGGCCATTTCACTGGACGGTACAGGAACCTTTTCCGATACAAGTTTCCGAGCACGTAAAGGCGTTCAGATGCTGCCTTACTCTTCGTACAAGCTAAATAGTGAAGTCACTAAGCTAAAAAAACATGCAGGCTTTGAAGTATTGATGCACAAAGCTTGGAGGCAGGGAGACCGAGGCCGTCTATCTGCGCCTACCTTCCATATCCAAGCAGGTAGAGACTACTCTAACGTTTTCAATAGTGATGGAAGCAAGAAGGGGTCAAACCTCGAGAAAGAGGTACTTGAGGGCGTAACTGAAACAAGTATTCCTAAACCGCTCTACGAACTGGATGGTAAATTACAAATTTATGTTGAACATTATCTATATGCAGATGTTGAGCTAGACTTGAAATCGCCAAGTGTTCGTGAAGTCGTCCTTCAAGCGCCGATAAGCATTGATACCATCGAGGATACAGGTGTGACAGCGCAAAATGACTCGGCAGGAGACAGTGTCGTCGAGGCTGGTTTTATGGAGCAGGTATCGCCTACTATTGAGAAGCAGGAGTTTTTAAAGAGCTACCGCCTAGACCAAAAACGACGTATGCGAAGCTCAGAGACTCATTACCTTGACCACCCGTTAATGGGCATCATTGTACAGGTTCGCCGAGTCAACTAATCGCCTCAGCGCTAGACCTTAAATATTTGAAGCAGCCCGACAGGGCTGTTTTTCTTTATGGATGGATAACATGACTCCAGATTACTGTATTATCACTCCACGACTCGAACTTAAGCTAATCCCAAGTGAAGATGCACAAGTTCTCCAGCGCAGTATCGTACAGTCCCCTAGCCTACATAAATGGATAGACTGGTGTGAGCCTCACTTTTCTCTAGAGCAGGCTGAAAAGTTTCTTTTGGCGACACGCCTCAATTGGGTCAAATCTGAAGCGTACGGCTTTGGTATATACCGACGAGGTGATAACTGCCTAATGGGTATGGTAGCGATAAACGAGCTTTACCATACTTTCAACATGGTCAGTTTAGGGTATTGGATTAGTGATAAATTTCAGCGAAATGGGTATGCACGAGAAGCTTTAAATGGGCTAATCACATTCTGTTTTGAGCAATTGAAAGTCACCCGAATTGAAATTGTTTGTGACCCTGACAATCGACCAAGCCAGGAACTCGCGTTAGCTTGTGGAGCAATATTTGAGACCAGAGCACGAAACCGGTATCTGTTCGCAGGCAAACCCAAAGAAGGACTCGTCTATTCGGTCGTACCATAAAAAAGAGCGCCGATTAGGCGCTCTTTTTGTATCCACTTTCTTCTTAGTGCAGCTTCAAGTTTGGACGAAGTACTCGGTTGATACGTCCCATCAAGATGATAAGACCTGTCTTAAACATACCGTGTAACGCCATTTGATGCAGGCGATAAAGTGAAATATACACCACTCGTGCAATTCGACCTTCAACCATCATTGAGCCTTTCGTTAGGTTCCCCATTAAACTGCCCACCGTTGAGAAGCGGCTAAGTGATACTAATGAGCCTTTGTCTTTATATACGTAGGCTTTCAAGTCACGGCCATTTAACTTAGCAACAATATTAGAGAAAGCACAGCTTGCCATCTGATGAGCAGCTTGAGCACGTGGAGGAACAAAAGATCCATCCGCTTGAGTGCATTGCGCAAGGTCACCAATAACAAAGATATTGTCATCACGAGTGGTTTGTAGCGTGTCTTTCACAACTAACTGATTGATACGGTTGGTCTCAAGCCCTGCAATATCTTTAATGAAGTCAGGTGCTTTAATCCCTGCCGCCCACACCATAATTTGTGCTGGGATCTTCTCACCATCTTTCGTCGTCAAGCCATCTTTGTCAGCTTGAGTCACCATAGTTGCGGTACGGACATTTACACCAAGTTTAGTTAACTCTTGATGTGCTGCGCTTGAGATACGAGGTGGCAACGCTGGAAGAATTCGCTCACCTGCTTCAACTAAGTTTACATTTAACTTACTTGAATCTAAGTCCCCAAAGCCGTATGTACGAAGCTCTTTAACTGCATTATGAAGCTCAGCGGATAGCTCGACACCAGTAGCACCGGCACCTACGATTGCAATATCAACAGTCCCGTTACCATTTTTCGCATGCAGCTTTAAGAACTCATTGTTCATCTCAGTACGAAAACGGTGCGCTTGCTCTGGGCTATCAAGGAAAATACAGTTATCACGAACACCTGGGGTGTTAAAGTCGTTTGAGGTTGAACCGATCGCCATGACTAGAAGGTCATATTCAAGTTCGCGACTTGGCATGAGCAGTTCGCCATTGTCATCTTTTAGCTCACGCAATGTTATCGTTTTGCGTTCACGATCGATGTCTTCAAGGCTACCCATTTGGAAATCAAAGTGGTGGTTTTTAGCATGCGCGCGGTAACTAAGAGCATCTACGCCTTCATCTAGCGATCCAGTTGCTACTTCGTGCAATAAAGGCTTCCAAAGGTGGCTCGCTTTACGGTCCACCAGCGTTACTTTAGCTCTGCCTTTGCGGCCCAGCGTACGGCCCAATTTAGTCGCAAGCTCCAAACCGCCTGCTCCGCCGCCTACAACGATAATTCGTGTCACAGCTACATTCCTCAAAAAAGTAAAATAATATGTGTCGGCATAAAGGCTTATACCGAGTAAATTCTGTTCTTTTTGGGGCCAATTGCTGAGTTATCCCAGTCTTACATCTCGGGGCCCGTAGAGGCTTCGTATTTATACGACACGCTAATTGGATAAAAGAGTCTGATGACTCAAAACGGCTCGATAACATCCGCCGCATTCTTTGGGTAAGTTTTTCACTTACTCTCAATTTTTTTTGATATTTATCAAATAATTTGTAGTAAAGCCATTATATAGGCCAAAATTCGCTTCGCAACTAAAGATTGCGTTTATACCACCTGAATTTGTAAGGAATAGAATCAATTGAACAATAAAAAAGCGACAGGGAGTACCTGTCGCTTTTTAGCCATTCTATTGAAGAGTTTCTAATTAGCTTCTTTAAACGCTTTCATTGTTTGTAAATGCTGAGAAATCTTCTTAAATTTGTGAGTCTGAGTCTCATCCCAAATAATGTCGTAGTAGTCTTCAAGCTCAGCCGCGGTTTTAGAGTTATCGTGGATTTCATCTTCCTTCGACAACACTACTAGGCAACGTGAGTTGTTTTTCATACGAAACTTTTCGACGCACTTGGTTGCAATGTCTTCGTATTCTTCTGGACGATCAATACGCCCTTGCATATTCACTTCTGGGTGTAAATTGGGATTGAATATAACCTGTTTAATACCACACAAAAAACCAATGCGTTCCGACCAGTATCCCCCTAACCCTACACCGCAAATGATCGGATGTGGGTCATCCGATTGCTCGATGACCTTATGTACTTCTTTCAACAAATGCTGCATATCGTGTTTCGGATGCAATGTACTGTAATTAATGAAACGCACATCTTCATCGATAAACTGCAGTTGCAGTACCTTTTCGTGGTTACCCGGACTCGTCGAGTCGAAACCATGTAAATAGATAATCATTATACTTCCCCCGCTCCTTGTCGCTTAAATCTACCATGAAAACTAGGGTTTAAAAGTACGCAAACTGAGATTAAATAAGCGGAACAACTAAACAGTGATCTTAACTGCAAAAAGTACTGCGTATTTTTTGCGCTTGGGTTAAATATTGTTCATCTCCCCAAAGCTGATAGGCCAATAGGTACCACAGCATCGCCATCATAGTCGCACGAGGCTTCCAAGCGAGCACACCTTCGACCCAATCATCGACGCCTTCAATTTCACGTAATTGACAATAACGATAGATGGTTTCTAGAGGTTTTGCATCCATCACATCGATACTTAGCGTAAGATCTAATCGCGGGTCAGCAATGGCTGCATACTCCCAATCAATAACTTTATTTCCATCAGCTGTATGCACCATGTTGTAGCCCGCAAGATCAAAGTGACACAGCGTTGATCCCACGTCTGCGAGACTTGGAGCGTTACGCCATTGCTGATACACATCATGGTATTGTTGCGTCTTAAACTCTTCACGTAGCAGCATCCAATAATGGTCAACTCGAGCGGTGAAGTTAAAAGGAGCGACGGGAATTCGCGCAGTATCTAACTCGTGAATCTTAGCCATAGTTTTAAGAAGTGAGTCGACATCAAGTTGATCAGTCAGAGAACTTCCTTCAATCCAATCCACTAGTAGCCCTTGATCATTAATATGAACGGCACTTGGCGCCAGATGGGAACCTTCGATTGCACTTAGGATCTGGTATTCTTGAAAACGAGAGATAGAGAAAGCTTTGGTAATGGTGGTATTCGGCCGCCACACATAAGCAGCACCGTCCGCTGCGACAACTTTCCAGCAACGGTTAGTCAAGCCTCCAGTCAATGTTTGAGCATAATCTGGAGGCAAGTCAAAGAAGTGATCTAGGCTAAGTAATGATGAATCTAACTGACATGCTTCTTGCCAAGACATCCTTGCCATAAATCACCTCATATTCTAGTTAAAAGCCTAATAGGCTCTTAGATTCTTGCTTACGAATCTCTGTTTCATCGGCCCATTCAATTAAGCCGGTTTCTAGGTCCATTAAACGCATCGTCATCTTGTAGTAGACGTCTTTGTCGCTACCCGCATTTTTTGCAATGCTTGAGAGATTGCCATACAGCATGTACTGAGCACCTACCATTTTACCAAACTGAATCGCTGTACTTTGATTCACCAACTCATCATTATTTTGGAAGTTAAGTTGCTCACGTACTGATTCAACACGGTCCATATCAACAAAACGGAACTTACCCGAGTTCAACATCTTAGTGCTAATACTGTCTGTGATCGACTCAGTATCAATATGCTCACTGGTTTTGTTTTTGATTCGTTCTACAAAAACAATTGGACGAGCGTCACGTGTAATTGCAGCTACCGAACCAGACATCATCATGCTGTCGACCATTTCTCCAGCGATCTTTTGTAGGTCCGTCGAACCAAAATCGATGGTTGTCGTTTCAACGGCCTGCGCATCACCGTAACTTACTTTGTTAGAACAACCGCCCAGGATGACAGCTAAGCCAAGCAATGCGATAACACTTTTTTTCATTCTTGGTTCCTCAAATTTCCTTGAAGTTTATTGTTTATGACTAAAAACCTTAGGTTTTAGTTCGATTTAGTTATTATTTTCGCGAATTTGAACTCGGAATTGAGTTCCATTCGGATTCAGTGATACTTCTGAAATCGCGATCGATTCCATGCCTCTAACAATGGCTTGTCGCCAAGGGCCAAGCTTGGTATTGACTTCTAAACCTTCATCATCGTACCAATAGAAACGGTACTGAATCGCTTGATCGCCTTGGAATTGACTCGCTAAACGAACCACGCCTCGTGCACGGCCATCAACTTGTGCAGTAGAAATGTCTTCAACCTTTAATCGACCCGCTAGTACGTTGTCACCGAATAAAACCGTTTGAGACGCTCCATCGATACGTAACCCAGCCGTATTATTCGCGCATCCAGCTAACATTAGTGCAGCAATGGCTGCGATAAACCATTTTCTCATCGGATATTCCCTAACTGTTTATGCCAAATTGTAGCATTGCCACTTTGGCGTGAAACCCAAACCAATACCGTTCTACCGGCATCAGCCTCAAATTGGTACGACTTACCATCTACTAAAATCTGTTGCTCCCCCGGTTTAACCACAGCGCCACCGGTACGTATTTCAGCAGGCAACGTCTGCCAACTGCGCGTATCAGGCTGCTCTGTGAGAGTATTCCACACGTTAAGGAGTAGATTACCTACATCATCTTCTTTCTTTGCGGCTTCACGGCGTAATTGATCTTTCGCCCATACTCTTAGTGCCTGGCGGATAATAATAGCGGGCATTCTCTCAGACAAATCTCTTTGTGCCATTACGTTTACATCAGTTAGTAGGTCACTGTTTAGAGATTGGTTATTCAAACTAAGAGGGGGATATTGTTGTTTGGCTATCGATGGATAGTATGGCAATGCAACACTATACCAAACTCCGTTTCCACGACTGTCAAACAATGGCAATGATTGACGCCACTCATTCATTGCTTCAACTACACCCTGTTCTTCAATAACGATGACTCGCGCACTCTTTTCGTCGAGTAACTCCGCTTTGCCATAACGTTTTTCTAATTTGGATAAATCTGAGCGCATCCCCAAACGCTTGGCAACACGTTTTGTACCATCAATAACCTGTTCATTATCAGGCATCACGGCTAACGCTCTACGATAGTCAACATATGCACTGTTTAGATCCTTATCTGCTTCATACAAAAGTGCAGACAAGTAGAACAAATAACCATTTTGTACCGCTTGAAGTGTTTTACCTGCATCGGGATAGTTAGAGAGGACACTACCCAAGTTTGGTGTTAAGCCTTGAGCTTGTAGGTCATTTTGAGCTGATTCCAGTTCTTTCTCACGCTCTTTACGAGCCTTCTCTTGAACCTGATTTGCTCGACGCATTTCTACTAAAGCGCCTTCTAAACTGTTTTCCTTCAGATAATTGACCCCTAGATATAAATGGAGAAAACCTAGTTCATAGTCCGCTGGCTGATATATGTTTAAGTTATCATTAACGGCGAGAGAGCTAATACTGGTCGCTGTATCTGATACCGAAATAGTCGCTTTGTCTTGCTGTTCTCGAACCGCAGCATCACTAAGCCCTAAGGCAGTTTTGCTTAGCTCAAACTGCTCATTAAGCAGATACACTCGCCCTTTTTCAAAGTTATCTAGTATATCTCCAGCAACATAGTCAGGAAGTGCCTCTTCAGCTTGTTGGTACTGCCCAGCTTTAACAGCTTGGTACACCTGCTGATTCTGGGCGCTGTAATGGCTAAACAAATTTCCCGCGGAAAGGTTGGCGCATGCAGAAAGAAGTGTGGTACTAACTACAATGAATGCGAGTTGAACGTGTCTACGCACCTCGTACTCCAGTAATTTTATTGATTATTAGTAATGAGAGTCAGACGGTGGGCAACTAAAAAAGTTCCAGCCACACCGTCACATAGAATTAGGCAGTTAGCTCATTAACATTGGGCCTAAAGGACGACCGCCAACCAAATGCATGTGGATATGGTAAACCTCCTGGCCGCCGTGCGAGTTACAATTCACGATCAAACGATAACCATCTTCAGCAATGCCCTCTTCTTTCGCGAGTTTCTTTGCCACAATAAACATGCGCCCCATAAGAACTTCGTCTTCATCAGCAACATCATTCACTGTCGGGATCAGTTTGTTTGGAATGATCAGAATGTGACTTGGCGCACGAGGGTTAATATCGCGGAAAGCCGTCACCAAATCATCTTGATACACAACGTCAGCAGGGATTTCCTTGCGAATGATCTTACTAAAAATGGTTTCTTCAGCCATGAAGCTCTCCATCATCTGCATTTGAGAATAATTGTATTTGTCGAGTATGCGCCAAGCTGCTTTAAATCACAATAAAAAACATTGTTCATTAAATATAAAGTGCAATTAGTCACCTGCAACAAACTAATTTTGTATTGTGCGTCATAAAATGCGCGTCTCAGTATCAATAAAATAACACTCTTTTTGTTAGATTTTTAAGACAACTATAATTTAGGGAGAGGTCTATGAAAGGCTCAGTCATTAGACGTATGTATGTGGGCTTTGCATTGATCATTATCACTTTCGTTATCACCACTGTGATGACGATGCGAGGAATGCAACAAATCCATACCAATTTCGAGAGTGTTTCCAACACCTCACTTCCGCTGGTATCTCAATCCAACAACACCAGTGTTTCATTGCTTTCTGCGGACAAACTTTTTAAGGACTTTTTAACTACGCAAAGCTTCGAACGCATGGCCGAGATCTCAGCTCAATTTAACGAAGCAAAACAAAATTACACTTCAACTCTTCTCGATTTAGAGCAAGCCAGCTTAAATCAACCTCAACTCGAAGAGCGCATCGCTCAGCTAAAAGAGATGGAAGTTCGCTACTTCACCGAAGCTGAAGAAGCAATGACCAACTATCGAGACATGTTTGAAGCTCAAGCCAAAGTCCAAAAATCGACTCGCCAGTTCCAGCGCCTCCACTCAGAGTTGAGCGTCGGAATGAAAGAGTATGTAGATGAACAAAGCAGTATCTCAGTTAAAGTGATGGCAAAAAGCTATTTCATAAAACTTAAAGATGCTGAGGTCATCACTTCCGATGCGTTGGCAAGCAGCGATACCGAGTTAGTGGCAAAAGCTGTGGCTAAAAACAAAAAAGCGGTAACGCACCTCAACTATGCCTACCGCGGGCTTACAACTCAAATGCCGGAAATAAAGAAAGTGTTTGATGAGTCTGTGCAGCAATTTACGATTGATGTGGGTAAAAAAGGTGGCGTGCTAGATCAACACGCTTCTTACCTAGTCGCGAAAGACGCCCTGTATGCCAACATCGCAAATTTGACTCAAGAGATCGATGCGACAATGGCGGTTCTGAACTCCTTCAACCAAGTCGCACAAGAAGGATTACATGCGTCTCTACTTGAAGCAGGAGAAGTATATGAGCAAGGCGTCATTCGCTCTATTAGCATTGGTGCATTTGTCATTCTTTTAGCGATTGGTGTGGGTTACCATATCGCTCAAAGTGTACGTGAGCCACTAACTCGCATTCTAAAAACACTTGAGCACCTAACTAACGGTGACATGACGCAACGTATCGATATTCGCTACAACAATGAATTTAGTCGCGTTAGCGGACACATCAATACACTGGCTGATAGCTTGCACAATATTCTGGTTAAGCTAAATGACGCCTCAGACAACCTTACAGAAACCGCGAACACTAACCAAACAACCTCTTCTCAAGCTCAACACCAGTTAAGCCAACAAAGAGAGCAAACTGCCACAGTAGCAACTGCAATGACTGAAATGTCTCACTCGGTTCAAGAAGTGGCGCAAAGTGCACAAAGCTCTCAGCAAATGGTAGAAAGAGTTGAAACAGCTTCTGAGTCAGGTCGTCAGATTATGAGTAGTAACATTACGACCATCAACCAACTAGAGACGCGTTTGACTAAGTCGGTTGATGCCGTGAAAGACCTACAAAGTATGAGTAGCCAGATTGGGTCCATTTTGGATGTGATTCGCAATATTGCCGAACAAACGAATCTACTTGCGCTTAACGCTGCTATTGAAGCGGCTCGAGCAGGTGAGCAAGGACGAGGATTTGCCGTAGTTGCGGATGAGGTACGAGTGCTCGCACAGCGCACTACCGAGTCCACTTCTGAAATCGAAAACATGATTAGTAACCTACAATCGAGCTCGACGTCGGCAAGTAAAGTCATCCAAAGCTGTATGGATGACATGGAACAATCAGTAGAGCAGGCTTCAAATGCCAATAGTGCGATGGAAGAAATTCAAGCGCTCATTCTGGAAATCAGTCAAATGAGCGGTCAGATATCTCAAGCCGCAGCGGAGCAAAGTGAAACATCTACAGATATTGCGCGTAATATTGAAGAAATCAATTTGATCGCAGAGCAGAGCTATCAAGCGATGGCTCAAAT
>CEUP01006658.1_pt1 | contig 10763 bp, 19 predicted proteins | sample 531371 | NCBI WGS metagenome assembly CEUP01 (sample SAMEA2622738, study PRJEB7988) | marine metagenome | biome: marine biome (ENVO:00000447); feature: marine epipelagic mixed layer (ENVO:xxxxxxxxx); material: "saline water (ENVO:00002010), including plankton (ENVO:xxxxxxxx)" | depth 150 m
TTGACAATGGAAGTTTTAGAAAAAGAAATTGACGGACAACTTATCGCAGTAGATTTCCCTATTCAGGATATTTCTCTATCTGCTAAAACTATTTCCTTTACCGATTCTTCAGGGAAACGGTCTTGTATATTTAGCACTTCCCGTAAAGTAAGAGAGTTTTTAACTTGGCTAACATCTAACAACAGCCTTTGAAATTTTATATGGAGATTGAAATGAGTATTACAGTAGGTGAACTAAAAGAACTTTTGGAAGGATTCACTGATGATACAGAGCTCTACTTTAGCGGCTTGGACTTTTACCGAGTCAAGAGAAGAGGTGAAAAAGTCGTTCAAATTGAGTTCAATCAACAAGTATACAAAGATAGCTCAGGTAAGGTCGTGATCGAGGATGTTTGAAAACGTACATAACAAACGCATTAACACTCGCTTCGCTCGGTATTATAGCCTACGTATTTTGCCCGTTATGCGGGCCATTAGTAACCACTCCAAACATTTATAAAGGACTATGATGGCACCAAAATCACATACTCTGTTTCATTTCACTAAAGGAAAAGAAACGTTAGAGAAAATATTAAAAAATGGTTTTTGGCCACGGTATTGTTTAGAAGATATTCGTTGGGTAGACCAGTCAGATGCGGATTATATTGCATTCCCGATGGTCTGCTTTTGTGATATTCCACTAAGTAGAATCTCAGAGCATGTGGGGTTTTATGGTTCCTTTGGTCTTGGTATGACCAAAGATTGGGCAAATAAAAACAGCCTCAATCCGCTATTGTATCTCGCTTCATCAAACAATCTTTCATCTGAAATCCGTTCCCTTAATAAGCATGCGGGAAAGTGTAAAACAGATGATGATATAAAAGACGCTAAAGAAACGATGCGCTATATCTATATGCACATAAAGCCATCAGATGGAAACATGTTAGTGGACGGAAAACCTGTAGAAAAAGAATTTTATCAAGAGTCAGAGTGGCGATTTGTTCCGAAAAATGAAAACATTAAACCATATATGTTTAAGGATAAATTCGATAATGAAGACACACTTAACGCAGAAAACGCTAAAACACTTGAGCATACATCCTTAAAATTTACGCCCGATGATATAAAGTACATTTTTGTAAAAAGTGACTCTGATATTCCAGGGATCGTTAACTTCATTCAAACTGAACTTGATCATTTTCCTGCTGCGGACTTGAAAATTTTATTATCCAGAATAGTTTCAATTGAGAGTATTCAAGCTGATTTATAGGTGGTTACTAACAAGCGCATTAACACTCGCTCCGCTCGCTAGGGACAAAAACACGTAGGCTCCCTGCGCTTCGCTTGGTATTGTAGCCTACGTATTTTGGCCCGTTATGCGGGTGTTAGGTGTCGCGTGTGATTAAACATTGCTGTAATGAAATGGAATTAGCAATCAAGTTTGATTGCAACCATCACAAAGATGAATATGAGTGTCCAGATACACTGATTTCATATAATCCAAAATTCGACGAATACGGCATAATCATCCATGATGGCGGTACCGCTACTTCGGGTATCTCATATTGTCCTTGGTGTGGTTCAAAACTACCAAAGTCGAAAAGAGATCTTTGGTTTGACACCCTGGAAGCCCTCGGCTTTGATGACCCGAGTGAGCAAGATATACCAAAACAGTTTCAAGGGAGTGATTGGTATCGTAACACCTAACAAACCACTCAAGGCACTCGCGCTGCTCGCTGGGACGCATACACGCGGGGCGGCTTCGCCATTATGCCCCACATGTCTGCGCCCGTTATTGAAAAGTTAGCGGACAAGAGAAATCATGGAAGAATATTCTCCGAATAAAATCCCTAAACCCATTCGTATTTTCAATATTATATGGGCTGCTATCCTTTTAGGTCTTTGTTGTTATACCTTTATTAAAGGGAGTTTTGTATACCCTGGTGTAAGGGAATCTGAACCAGTCGAGTTGTCAGGTGCATCTCTTATATTGTTTGGTATCGGGCTTATTAGCAGTTCTTTAAATGCAGTGTTAGTTGTAGTTGATCACTATGATAAACGAGACAATGAATTCCTCTATAAGCAAATCGCTAAGGTTTTAAACGTAATTAGTGTAGTTGCAATTGTTTTAGCATTTGGTTATCAATTCATAGTCAACCAAGAATCTGCGGTAGTTTTAAACAATGTCCGCTAACAAAAAAATTATGTCGCCCGCAGGCGGACTGGGACACAAACAGCCAGGCGGCTTCGCCATTGTAGCCTTCCTGTTTGTGCCCCATATTTAAGCGTTAGCACTACAAGGAAATTAATGAGTTACTATTTATCTCTCTTTACTGAAATGGAAAAGTTCTTGCTATTATTCTGCCCCATAGCAGGAATGATTGGTGGCTTTATTCATATGTTAATACTCGATTTCGATTGGAATAAGGTTCCCGAATTAACTCTCACTAACGTTCCAAAGAAAGAGCAGCCAAAATTAGTCATTACGAACGAATCGTCGACAAAGAGAGGCGGATGGTACTTTGCTAGAATCTGCTTAGGGGTTGTTGCTGGTCTAATAGTCTTTCTTTTTGTTCATGGTAGTATCACCGATACCGCCGCAGCCGCTTCCAAAGTTTTAATTTTAGCCTTCTTTGGCGGACTCACTGCGCCCTCTTTATTTAAAGAACTAGAACAAAAATACAAATTAAAATTAAAAGACGAAATTGGTGGAAAGTAGTGCTAACAAACGCATTAAATCGCTCGCAAGCTCGCTGGGACGCTAACACATGGGCTGCGTCACTTCGTTCCTAATTTTAGCCCATGTGTTATCGCCCTTTATGCGGGTGTTATATTGCAACAGGAAATATTGTATGGAACTTGAAACATTTATAAAAGAAACACTAACCCAAATATATCGTGGTGTTGAAAGCGCCAACACTGAGCTTGAACCGTCAAGAACAAAAGAAGACGGCTCACCGTTACCAAAAATGTTTCTTTTGCAACCTGGTGCTAAAAAAGACTCAGGTAGCGGAGTATTTTTTGATGTTGCAGTCACAGTAAAAAGTAGTAGTAACGCTGGAGCTAGCGCAAAAGCATCATTGTTGTCTGTTGTTGAGATTAACGTTGATGGCAAACAACAAGGCTCGTCGGAGCAAATATCACGAATAAGCTTTGCAGTAAATACAAATCAATGGCATGGCTAATTGCAATATAACAAGTCAATAAACGCACTCACTACGTTCGCTGGGACGCTAACACATGGGCTGCGTCACTTCGTTCCTAATTTTAGCCCATGTGTTATCGCCCCTTAGTGGGGTGTTATAACTACGTTTAGCGATAGTGGTTATTTTTATTCAAGGAGAGATGAAATTTCAAATTCCCTAGGTAAACAAATTCAACTTATATTTGCTTTAGTTTTTTCGGTAACCGTTGCTATTTTTGTACTGATTTGGGCGCGAACAGATAGCCCAATATATAGACCTCTAATTCAAGATATGCGGCTTGTAGACTCCGTTGAAATAGTGGACGTTCTAGATCAAGAAGACATCAAGTATTACTCGGATGTCAAAAATCACATGCTATATGTAGACAGAGGAAAATCTGATTTAGCGCGAGTAGCTCTCGCGAAAAGAGGCTTTGTTATTGAATATCCAAAAATAACTAAGCATAGCGATTTAAACGAAGCATATGATGAATTCATAAAGCAACAGAAAGAAAAAGAAGTAAATGGCAAAGTCTGGGAGCATCCAGCTTTTCTCCAATTAGTTAAACTTGTTGTGGGTGGATTAGTTATCATTGTTCTTATTCTCGCAGTAGTTCGCCCAATGCTAAGACAGCTTTTATTGGGTGATAAGGATGAGTAGTTATAACAAACCGATCAACACACTCGCTACGCTCGTTGGGACGCATACATGCGGGGCGGCTTCGCCATTATGCCCCACATGCCTGCGCCCCTTATTTAAAAGTTGTACGCAAAAGGAAACCTGTGAGTAAAAAGGAATTTTTTGGTCTTGTTGTATTAGTTTGCTTACTCAACTTTTTACTTCAAATTTGGTATGTAGGTAATGCAGGCGATTTCATTGCAAATTATGCTGGTTATCCAATAAGCGTTTTCATCATTCCTATTTTCATATCACAATTGCTCCCTTGTATTGCTCTTTCAGCTAGCTCAAAGTCTCTGGCGCTAAAACAAAAACTGCAGTTATTTGGTATTCCTTGCTTTGTTTCGGTATGTTTAGTTTGTGGCTTTTACTTAGTAATGCAATATGGCGGTTGATTTTGGCTATTGCGTATAACAAACAAATTATGCCACTCGCTGGGACTAAAGGAATAGAATCATCTAATGACTAATGAAGACAGACTGCAACTTCCTAAGATACAGTTATTGGTCCTTTTTTTATCTAGTTGCTTCTTCATACTTCCTTGTGTTTTCAAGCTCAATGTTTTAGCTAGTTGTACTTTTGCATTCGTCATTTTTTTCTATCTGCTCAGTGAAATAGACTGGTTGCGCAGGTACTTTGATATGTCCAATAAACAGTTAGCGCTTAACATTATCTTAATTGCGATTAGTGGGCTTCTGGCCTTCGAAGTGTTTTTTATGTTCGCTCTGGTTGCCATATACCCAGTTTCTAAATTCCATAAAACTTAGGTACTCTGTATTGGCAAAGTCACATAACAAAAAAAATAAGTCACTCACTTCGTTCGTTGGGACGCATACACGCAGGGCGGCTTCGCCATTATGCCCTATGTGCGTGCGCCCGTTATTGAAAAGTTATGTGCTAAAAGGACTTTAAAAATGCGTATCTCTCTATTAATTATCATCTTCTCATTTCAATGCTTAGCCGCTTCAAATACAGAGTTACAAAAAGAACTTGTGTCCATGGAAAAAGCTGATCAAGAAGTCAGAAATAAAATAGCTACTATCGGATGGAAAAACGCGCCTACTGATTTGCTCGAAAAAATGAGGCTTATCGATACAAGAAATACAGATAGGCTGAAAGAAATCGTTGAACAGCACTCGTGGGTTACTGAAGACTCAGTTGGTAAAAAAGGTGTTTCAGCCGCATTCTTAATTTTGCAACATTCACCAGACTACAAATTTCAAGAAGAAATGCTTCCACTTTTAAAGCAATCCTTCTTGAACGGCGAAGGTGTTACTGGTCAAGAATTTGCTCTACTAACAGATAGAATCTTAGTTCATCAGAATAAACCACAATTGTATGGAACCCAGTTAAACATCCTAAATGGTGAGCTAGTTTTCGACCCGATTTTAGACAAAGAGAATGTAAATAAAAGAAGAGCAGAAGTCGGGCTTCCTTCAATGGAAGAATACGAAAAAATAGTTGCAGAAGCTTACGGCATGCCTGTGAAATGAATAGTCACGCACATAACAAACCAATAAACGTACTCACTTCGATCGCTGGGACGCTAACACACGGGCTGGCTCACTTCGTTCGGATTTTAGCCCACGTGCTAGCGCCCCAAAGCTTAGCGCTATGTGCTGAGGATAATTAACAATGGAAGTTATTTTTGAATTGAAGAAAGCCCCTGAGTGGGCAAATGAGATCAATGATGAAATAAAGTCGTCTTTTTCTAGCTATTTTGAGACAACCCCTTTGCTTGGTAGTGATGCATGGTGGGATGCCATAAATGAGGATGTCATTAATGGTAAAATCACTCATCTAGGCAATATCGTTGAAGAAGGCGAGCTTGTTGATATTGTTTCCACTCAACCGTTCGAAGATTTCAATGGAGATGGCGCTCACTCAATTGGGCAACCTGAGTTTAGCGTTATACGAGAAGATTTTTGGTTAAATGAAGCCGAAAAACCTAAAGCGTTAGTTCAAATAAAATCGGTTACAATTTGCCCATCAGGGGAGTTAGATGAGCACTCTATTTATATTGAGACCGAGGTAATTGTAAACTAACGCACATAACAAAATACTCAAGTCGCTCGCAAGCTTGCTGGAACATTAAAACTACGCGGCGATTAGTTTGGAGCTCAAACACATGTTCAATCTATTGTGTTTTTTTCAAAAACGGAATTTAAATGACATCGATATTTAATAAATTTTACCGTCTATATTTTAGACCTTCACAATTTTTTTTAGATACAAACTTACTTCAAAAGCGTTGGCTTATCGTTTTAGCTACGGCTTTTTATAGTGTCATTGTCGTCTTTGAAAGGATAGAACAAAAAGTAATTCGCTACGATATGGTCAATGTACCAGAATCTAAAGAGGCTTTATTAAACACAATAGTTACTAGCTGGTTTGTATTTTGGTCTGTATCTTTGGTTATCGGCTTTCTCTTTGCATGGTTAATATGGTGGATCGGCGGTTGGTTTTATAACTTACGAATAAAGTGGTGTGGTGCTGGTCAATTCAATCGAGAACTAGGTCGCACTATTTACGTTATTTCTAACATGGTATACGCCTTACCAGTTGCAATAGGAATGCTTATTGTAACTATTTGCTATAAAGATTATTTAAGCTTCTATAGTGAAGATTATATATTTTCAATTGTAGCTATGGTTTTTGTTGTTTGGTCTCTAATCGTCAGCTATAAAGCTGTAGCTACAAATTTTAAAGTTAAAAGATGGTTAGCTATATGGTGGTTTATCGCTGCTCCAATAATAGTAAATATACTTATCTTGTCTTTTTACGTTTTTGTTTCTTTGTATATAAAATAAAATAGCACCTAACAAGAAAATTAAGTCACTCACTTCGTGAGTTGGGACGCAAACACGTGCGCGGCTTCGCCATTATTACCCCGCGCCTACGCCCCATATTTAAAAGTTAGACTTCAAGGATGAACATGAAAATTTCTGTCGATATTAAAAAGTCTGATATTGTGAAGCTCAATATTTGGCTCGCGTTAAAAAGCAAAGGTACTTATTCGTTAATAGCTATCGTTTTCGCTGCCTTGTGGGCCTATGCAATATTTAAACATGGCGTTCCCCAAACGACTGAAGAATGGGTGGTCACTTTCCTGATTGCTTTAACGTCAGGACTTGCTGCGGCCATATTGGGTCTAGCAACAAACCTACTTCAAATTTTACTATCATCTTCAGTTGAAAATGGTGTTTTGGGCTTACATGAATACGAGATTTCTGAAGGTGGTTTGTATGAAAAAACTGCAGCGAATGAAGCTAAAACAATGTGGAAAGGTATTACAGACATTCGAAAGCTGAGGCAATACATGCTAATTCAAATAGCCCCTGGATTATTTCATGTAATACCAAACTCAAGTTTTGATAGCGAGGAAGAGTTTAGTAATTTCTACTTGGCTTCAAGGAAGTTTTGGAAAGATGCCTAACAAAACGCTAATGTTACTCACTTCGTTCGCTGGGACGTTATCTGACAAGGAAAGCTCTATGAAAACCATATCAGTAAGTATTGATTCGAAACCTATTCAATCATTTTTCATGGTAGTTGGCGTGACATTCTGGATTGTAGCTTGGTACATTTTTCAATCAACGAATGCTACAACAGAATTTCTTTTCTCATTACACGATATTCAAATTGAGTCACTTGCATCAAAGAATATTGACCCTAATCAGTTGGTACTAAGTGGTGAAACACTTCGTGATATTGCCACCAAGTTTAACAACCACAGCAACTTCGGTGTTATCGGGATGATAATTGCTGGGTGTTTTTTTCTTTTACTAACGTTAGTGTTGTCTATATTTAATGTTTCAGTGGGCAATAAAGTCCAAGCTTCAGAGAAATAATGGGACGCAAACACATGGGCTATGTCGATTCTCTTCTGACTCTAGCCCATGTGTAACTGCCACTTAGTGGGCTGTTACAAGACAAGGAAGTTTTATGAAAATCTTAAACTTAGCTATACCTTTAACTTTACTATCTCAATTGGCTTCTGCAAATGTTGAAATTTCTCTATCGAATGACAGTGATAAAGAGGAAATGAAACGAACACAAGTTTTAAGGATCATTGAACAACATGACCTTAGCAAGTGGTGGTTTACGAATAAAATAATCATAGATGAGTCTGCTAGAAGTCCGTTTAGTCACCCTATTTTGACACTAAAAGCTTCAATGCCAAACAATGACCCAGCAGGTTTGTCTCAACTATTACATGAGCAGATACACTGGTTTGAAGACTCAAAGAAAAAAGAAGTAGAAAATACAATATCAGAGCTACGCAAAATGTATCCGTCTGTCCCCGTAGGCTATCCAGATGGAGCAAGAAGTGAGTTTTCAACCTACTTACACCTCGCTGTTTGCTTAATGGAACTCGATGCACTTACCGAAGTGCTAGGAAAGAAACAAGCAGAAACAGTTATCGCCACTAATGGAAAATACTTTTATAAATGGGTATATAAAACAGTATTAGAAGACCAAGCTAAAATACGTAAGGTGTTACAGAAGCACGATTTGTACATATAGCTTTGTCTTCTATCAATAAAATTAAGTCACTCGCGGAATCGTTCGGACACAAACATGGCGGCTGATTCAATTCGCTCGAATCTCAGCCCACATGTCTGCGCCCCTTATTTTAAAGTTAGCTATATGTTCAAGTATTTTTTATCAATTCTAATTCTTGGAGTTTCATTCATGGCGTGGTCAGAGGAAACATGGTCCGTTGGTGAAGCCACAATTCAAGGAAAACCTGTCGTTTATAAGTTCATGAATGATTTTCCTGATGGCAGCACTCGTTCAAAAATGGAGTGGTTGACTGTAGTTTCATGGACATATGATGGCTCAACTAATAACGGGATGCCGCCAAAACATGTGAATGAACTCATGATCAAACTTGAAGATGGCCTTGAAACAATCAGAGGCCGAGAAGAACTTTATTTCGACGTATACTCAGCGACAGGAAATGGCCTTAAAGAGTTTGTGTTTTATATCGCTGATAGGGAAGTTTTCATGAAGCGTTTTAATGAAGCCTTATCTGATCACGATGCTTATCCCATTGGCATTAATTTCTATAAAGATAAAGAATGGAGTAACCTTAAAAAACTTCAGACTGATTTCGGCATATAGCTGACAAACACTGGAACAAGGACGCGAAGCAGCAGGCTTGCTCTCCTTCGTTGCTAATACTAGCCTGTTAAGTTGAGCGTTTTATACTTAAGGGAACATGAATCTTTTATTCGTTTGTTCAGAAAATAGATTGCTTAGCCCGACAGCCGAAGAAGTATTCTCTGAATATGAAGGTGTAAAAGCTATAAGCTGCGGCACTAACTTAGATGCACAAACACCACTATCAGGCGATCTTATTGAGTGGGCTGTTAGGTGCTAAAAGGGAAAATTATGAAATCATGGAAAGAATTAACTAATTCACAACGGGTAGTTATCGGCATCGCAATGGTTGTTGCAGCCGCATTTTTGCCAGAGATAGCCTTCTTAGTTCAACTGGGCGGTATGGAAGTCGCATTTGCTCTCGTTTTTGCTAGCGTAGCTCCCCTCCTTTCTTGGTTTTCGACTAAATACCAAGCAATTAAAGAGTGTTTAAAAACCTCAGTAGTAGCTTTTAGGCATAGTGTATCTGCCAAACCTTCCGTTTTCTTCGTACAAGCTTCTTTTTGTGCCGTCGCACTTCTATTTACAAGTTCGGGCTTATTGGCTTTTTACTTTTTTATGCCAAGTATGCTGCTAAATGGGGTCTTGGCGTGAGCGCACCTAACAACCCAATAAACGCACTAACTTCGTTCGCTGAGGCGCATATATGCGGGGCGGCCTAGCCATTATTCCCCACGTGTCTTCAGCCGTTATTGAAATGGTAGCTGCCAGAAGGTAAGCATGGACAAAACAACAAAAACGGTAGTAATTTTTCTGCTTATTATCGGAAGTCTTTCATTGATTTCGAATTCGGTATGGAAGCCTTTCATAAAGAAAGAATCGTTGAAAATAAGTGACGCTCAATTACAAAATGTTGTGAATGAGATCAATGAAATGGTACCAATATTTCTAGACGATATAACTCAGTTAAATAGTGTCCAGCTTGAAGGGAGAACAATTGTTTACGAGTATATTCTTGACCACGGTGAATCCGAGGATATCTTAACTTTTGGACAGCTTGAAGATATGCAGTTAAATGAATACTGCAATTCAAATGAAAATAGTTATTTTTCGAAAGTGGGTGTTTCAGTGACTTCAAACTACTTAACCCGTAATGGGGAGAAGCTACATAGTTTTACTATGCGACCATCTGATTGCGTTGGCAGCTAACAAACAACGGTTTGCGGTCATTTGCATTTGCAGGGACGCACAATGGCTGGGCGGCTTCGTCTGTTTGGCTATGTTTTTGTACTCCTTAGCGTAATCTTGAAGTTATCAGCCCAGCTAAGTGAAACACATTTTTACAAAGTTATTCAGAACAACTCTAAAACTGCACTATATTAAATAAGCGGACTTTTACTAGGGAAAGGTTATGAAGAACCATTATCGTGTTTTATTTATTCTTACATTTTTGATTGCTGCCATTGTCACATTTAGTCTTGGCATGATAAATGGGACATTTGGATTAATTTTATTGGCTTTCGTTTTTGAAGGTTTATTTTGGTATAACTCTTATAAAGCTGAATCAGAAAACAAAAAAGCGAACTATAGAAAGGCGTAAACTGCCAACTCACAAAATTTACTTCGAATAATACTTGCGTACGATGTAGGCCTAAACCTCTTATTACTCAAGGGGCTGCGTGCCTGCTACCAACCGCATTAACACTCGTCGAGTTCAGTATGGTAGCTGTATGCCCTGAGTGAAACCAGAAAGAGATTGATGCCTGGTGCATAACCAAGAATTAAAGTCGTTCCCTTTAGTTGTTGGAGCGCAAAC
>CEUP01024231.1_pt1 | contig 10733 bp, 10 predicted proteins | sample 531371 | NCBI WGS metagenome assembly CEUP01 (sample SAMEA2622738, study PRJEB7988) | marine metagenome | biome: marine biome (ENVO:00000447); feature: marine epipelagic mixed layer (ENVO:xxxxxxxxx); material: "saline water (ENVO:00002010), including plankton (ENVO:xxxxxxxx)" | depth 150 m
CACGACAATATATTTTAGTAGTCTTACATGCATTCAACATGCCAAAAGTTTACCACCATGTATATTGTTTGCAAGTACAATTGTAAACAAAGAAAATTGGCACAATTATCTTAAAAATTTAGTGTGTTATAATCCTTCCCAAAGTAGTATGAAAGCTCAGTTAATTTAATTATGAAAAAACCAGAATATATATTATCAATAGATCAAGGTACTACAGGAACAAGAGCAGGAATTGTAAACCAAGACGGTAAATTAGTTGCTTCAAGATATCAGGAAATAAAACAATTTTATCCTAAGCCTGGTTGGGTAGAACAAGATCCAATAGAAATTTTTGAAAGTGTTTCAAACACAGTAAGTAAATTATTAAATGAATGTAAAATACAGTTTTCATCAATTATTTCTGTTGGTATTACCAATCAGAGAGAAACAATTATAGCTTGGGATAAAACTACTGGAAAACCTATATATAACGCAATAGTTTGGCAATGCAGGAGAACAACTGATTACTGTAATTTGCTTATTGATAAAGGATTTTCCCAAACAATAAAAAACACTACAGGGTTAACTATCGATCCATATTTTTCTGCTACCAAGATTTTATGGATCCTAGATAATGTGCCAGGAGCACGCACGTTAGCAGACAATGGGTCTTTAGCTTTTGGTACCGTGGATTCATGGTTAGTTTGGAACTTGTCTCATGAATCAAGTCATATTATTGATATAACTAATGCTAGTCGGACAATGCTTTTTGATATTAATAAATTAGAGTGGTCAAATGAGCTTCTCAATATTATGAATATTCCTAAATCAATGCTCCCTGAAGTTGTACCATCAAGTGGAGAATTGACTAATATATCCTTTGGATTAAATAATCCTTCTCTGCCTTTAACTGGAATAGCTGGAGATCAACAAAGCGCTTTATTTGGGCAAGGTTGTTTTGAACCAGGGATGGTCAAAGTAACCTATGGAACTGGAGCCTTTTTATTAATTAATACGGGTACTGAATTGATTTCCACTGGAAAAGAACTTTTAACCACAATAGGATGGAGTTTAGATGGACAGGTTTCATATGCACTAGAAGGAGCAGTATTTTCAGCAGGTTCCACAATACAATGGTTGAGAGATCAAATGAAAATTATTAATAATTCTTCAGACGTTGAAGATTTAGCTTTAAGTGTGAAAGATAATGGTGGAGTATTTTTTGTACCTGCATTTTCAGGATTGGGTAGCCCTTACTGGGATCCTGAAGCCCGAGCAACTATACAAGGAATTACGGGAGGTAGTAATCGAGGACATATTGCTAGAGCAGCGATAGAGTCTATTGCGTACCAATGTGATGATGTCATTAATTTTATGCTTGATCAATCAAATATTTCGCTGAAGGAATTTAAAGCCGATGGAGGAGCTTCAGTTAACGATACTCTAATGCAATTTCAATCTGATATATCTGACTTTAATATCCAACGTTCTGCCACATCTGAATCCACACTATTAGGAGCTGCTTATTTATCAGGCATTGGCAGTGGTTTCTGGTCTAATATGAAAGAGCTTTCAGATAAATGGGAAAATGGTGGCTCTTTTTCTCCTACAATGTCAGAAAAAAAGAGAAGGTTATTGAAATCAGGTTGGAGTAAAGCAGTTGAGAGATCTCTAAGATGGAACTCATCCGGAGAATAAAAGATTAGTCACACACAAGATCAAGTCCTTCCAAGACTCTGTATAACTTAAAGAAGGACTATTGGTTGTAACAAACCTTCATAGGCAACACTAAAATACAGAGATGCTACTATTGAAATTATTGGTTTGTTGCAAACTAGTATAGCAAATATTCCAATGAATTAGTCCTAAATGGTATTAGCATTTTTCATTTGTTTAATTAATTCAGCTATCAATTTACTTGCTGGTAATAAACGTATCTTTTTATATTCTTGTCCTGCCCAAAGACTTTGATATTCTATATTATTGTTAGTTTCAGCAAATGACCTTAATGAACTTGTAATTAAATTCTGAAAAGGAAATGGTAAAATAAATTGTTTATCCATTAATTTAATGAATTCATTCTTAATACCTTGTGCCCATCTACCTGAAAATCCATTTGTATATGCTGTATCTCTTTCTTTTTGGGTGCGGATAGCATCTCTATATAAAGAACTTTTACCGGACTCATCGCAGCATAAAAATGCTGTACCCATTTGAACAGCCAGTGCACCATTATTTAGAGCATTATTAATATCTTTTCCTTCCATCATCCCGCCGGCAGAAATAATCGGTATTCTACAATGAGAAGTCAAAGATTTTAGTAAATCTATGGCACTCAATTTTGTATCATGTTCACCAGTTGCATCAAAAGTACCTCTATGCCCTCCAGCTTCAATTCCTTGTGCTACTATAAAATCGACACCAGAATTTTCAATTGCTTGTGCTTCATCTAAACAAGTAGCTGTTACTCCAACTTGCATACCTAGGAAATGCGCCTTCTTAATTACATGTTTTGGTGGTATACCAAAATGGAATGTTAATAACTCAGGTTTATATTCCCATATAGGTTCAAGTTGTTTCTCTAATTCAGGAAAAAATGGAGGCGAAGGTATAGAGTATTCAATAGAATTAATTATAGGTAAGCTCTGTAAGATTTCTATAGCTTGTTTGTAATCGCTTTCAGTTGGAGTTTGTAATTCTTTAAAAATAAAAAAATTAGTATTGATTGGTTGTTTTGTAAGGTTTCTTACTTCCTTTAAATCTGAATAAATCTTTTCTACAGTACTATATGCAAATCCAAAACTACCCATAGCACCAGAATTTGAAACTGCAGCTACTAATTTAGGATTAGTAACACCAGCCATTGGTGCTTGAATTATAGGTGTGATGCTTTTAAATAAATCAACAATACTTTTATTCAAGTTTTTCCTTAAAAACTCATGATAGAAAATCAAAGGTTCTTTATTTACGATTACGATAGGTTTTGTATGTTTTAAGCATTAATCGAACTATAATTTAGTTTCCCATTTTTACTTAACAGCAGTGATTTTACCACTCAGTTTATAAATTTCATACCAATTTATCTATTTCTAATCCATCAATTGCGATAAGCTTAATTGCTAAAATAATAAGAACTATCCTGAATAATATTAAAAAGTACTTTTCATTAAGTTTACTTAAACCTATACGTCCTATATAAGTCCCTAATATCCCTGAAGGGATTACGCAAATTATTGCTAATGAGTATTTCATAAAACTGAAACCAACTATTGTGAATCCGATAATTTTTAGCAGATTTCCTATAAAACCAAAAAATCCTAAGGTCCCAACAATAGCTTCTTTAGATAATTCTTTTCTAATCACAAGCACGCCTAAAATTGGAGCAATTACTCCTACTAACATATTTAAAGCTCCTGTAATTAATCCCAATGGATAAAATCCCCAAAGAGGAAAGTCTTTATTTCTATTTTTAGCTAACTGTTGTAGCACAAGAGAAAATAAAATAAAAGATCCGATGAGTATTTGAATAATTTCTACTGGTAATCCCTGGAAAACTTTCAACCCCATCCAAACTCCTATAGGCATTAATAGTGAGAATCTAAGAATAATAGACCATGACATCTGTTTCCAAAATAATATAACCCTTGTTGTGTTAGAACTTAGTTGCTGTATTCCATGAATTGGAATAGCAATGGATGGATGCATAATCTGTAGCATAATTGCGATCAAAGCAGTTCCTCCTCCTGCGCCCACAACTGCGGTTAATGCAGACGTTACAAAGGATGATACAGATAGTATGCCTATGTCTAAATAAGTTATGATCTGCTCCTTAATTTAATGGAGAGGAATGATGGACTTTAATTTTCAAACCTTCACCAATCTTAGCTAGAATAAATGTAAATGCAATTTTTGTTTGATTATTAGAATTTAATAACTTCAAGTTTAGTACTCCATGAACTGCACACAAACCATATTCAATTAAAAAACTAACGTTTGAAACATTGATATCTTCCCATGGGTTTATGGCAAAACCAGAATCTTCAGAGATATCACCAGCAATAAAGTATGATAAAGCAGATTCAAGATTATTTCTGAATACGACCTCAGTTGTATACGTTGGTTTGAATAAAACTTCTCCATCCTCAAAAAAATAATGTGTCTGGATAAAAGATTTGGCTACCTCTTTATAATTATTGTCTTCTCGGTAAGCTCTCCCAATCCCAAGCACACCATCTTTCCATGATCTAAGGAAATCTTCTACTTCATTTTGATCGATTAATTTCTCCATATTGGTCCTTATAAATTATTTTCAAATTGATTGAGTTAAATTGGTATCTTTTTTAAATCTGTTCCTACAATTATTGATCCTTCAAAGTTTTCACCTACACCAGCTAACCAAATTTCTTCTTTGTCCAATACTGGCGAACCTGTCGGCACAAAATGATTGAGAACCAAAGTTTTTACCTCTGCTTTCCTTGCAACCTCACCTACTTCTGCCATCGAGGTATGCCCCTCAACTATATGATTCCTAAATGCTTCATTACCAGGGTAGGTATTTTTGACAATTGCATCTACACCTTGGAGATTTATGACTTCATGTACAAGTATGTCCGCTTGTGAAGAAAAATTTATTAATTCTTCACTTTTTGAAGTATCTCCAGAAAAAACTATTATCTTATTGTCAATTTGAAAACGATATGCAAAAGAAGGATCAGCTTCTCCATGAGGCACTTTCAAGGAATCAACCTTTAAGTTTGAGTCCTGATAAACCATCATATTATTTTCTATTTCAGTAACATTCAGCATAGATCTGAAATCAGGTCTACCTTCATGTTTAATTCTCAGATTAATATCCCAATCCATATAGTCTATGTATGCATTAGTCATTTTTTTGAGTGGCGGAGGTCCAAAACAATTTATAGGTCCTTTATGGCCACTCTGCCAGGTTCGTAAGAGTAGAGTCCCATAATCAGCAACATGATCTGAATGATTATGTGTTATGAATACTGATTTTATTGCATTGGTGTCTATTCCAGCTTTTGCCAGCTGAACAGTTACACCATTTCCTGCATCAATAATGTAGACAATACCGTCTACAATTATCGCACTAGCAGGCTGAGAACGGGCTGCCCATATTCTAGGGCCACCTCCTGTACCAAGTAAGACCAATTCAGCGTATTTTGCCTGTGACATCTACATCTCCCTTAATTCATAATACTTTGGGATTATAGCATAAGCTTATTCTGAGGTTATACTACTTCGAAAGGAAGCAATAATTATAATTTTAATGAGTCTTTTACAGTGTTTCCTATGTCACTAGTTGTTGGAATAATTTCTACGCCTGCAGAAGAAAGAGCTTTAATTTTTTCTGATGCTCTAGCAGATTTCCCCGTTATTATTGCACCAGCATGCCCCATACGTTTACCTCTAGGAGCACTAGCTCCTACAATTAAACCAAAAATGGGTTTGTGAAAATTAGTTTTAATATATTCTGCTGCTTCTTGTTCTTTTGTTCCACCTATTTCCCCAATTAAAACTACAGCATCGGTGTCATCATCTTTTTCAAACATTTCTAACATATCGATAAATGATGTTCCAGTAATTGAATCACCACCAATTCCTACACATGTCGATTGACCAATTCCCAAATTACTTAATTGCCCTACTGCTTCATAGGTTAAAGTTCCACTTCTCGATACAACACCTATTCTTCCAGGCAAATGAATACTTCCAGGCATAATTCCAACTTTACAATGGCCGTTAGGAGAAATCATTCCAGGACAATTAGGACCAACCAAAATAGATGATGAGTTTTGTAAATAATTATAAATTTTTAAAGAATCTAAAGCTGGTACACCTTCTGTAATGCAAGCAATTACCTCAATTCCTGAATCTATAGACTCCGATATTGCTTCAATTGCAAATGGTGGAGGCACAAATATCAAAGAAGTATTTGCCCCAGTCATACGAACTGCTTCTTCCACAGTATCAAAAATTGGTACGGTCTGGTCAAACTTATTACCACCTTGACCTGGAGTTACTCCTGCTACTAAGTTTGTTCCATAGTTTTTGCACCTTATGGCGTGGAAACTACCTTCCCTACCAGTAATTCCCTGTACAACCAATTTAGTTTTATTATTTACTAAAATACTCATGATTTTAAAAACTCTTTCCTAGCATCATGTAAATCATGAATTAATTTAACCTCTAATGATGAATCTAATAATATTTGTGCTCCTTCATCAGCATTTGTACCCAGCATTCTTACAATAATTGGTGGTATTGTTGTTTCTTTACTAGCTTGAACAATTCCTCGGGCTGCTACATCACACCGCAGGATACCTCCAAAAAGATTTACGAATATTTTATCAACATCAGTATCTGAACAAATTATTTTCATAGCTTCAGCAACTTTATCTTCATCTGCCCCGCCACCTATATCTAAAAAGTTAGCGGGTTGTGAACCAGATTCTGAAATTACATCCATTGTGGCCATTGCAAGCCCTGCTCCATTAACTAAGCATCCAACATTACCATCTAATTTCACATAATTAATATTGCTTTTATCCGCGCGAGTTTCTCTCTCGTCCTCTTGACTAATATCTCTTAAGTGTACTAATTCTGGATGTCTAAATAATGCATCATCATCAATATTTACTTTCGCATCCAAAGCAAGAAGTAATCTGTCATTTGTTATTACCAAAGGATTTATCTCAACCATAGAACAATCATTCTCAACAAAAAGGTTGTAAGCACTCGTGGCTAACCCAGAAAAAGAGCGAATAAGATCACTAGTAATATTTAATTTTTTAGCCAATAGTCTTAATTTATATGGTTGCAATCCTAATATTGGGTCTGCAACAACTGTAAATATTTTATCTGGATTGCTCTCCGCAACTTCTTCAATATTGACCCCACCAAATTCACTAGCAACACAAATTATCGATTTTGTTACAGCATCAATAATTATTGCTAGATAAATCTCACGATGAATATCATAAATCTTTTCTACTAATAGTTTATTGACTGGAACCCCTGATTTACCAGTTTGGGCAGTAATTAAATTAGATCCTAATAAATTAGCTGAAAAGGATTCAATTTCTTTTGAATCAGAAAATAATTTTACGCCGCCAGCCTTACCTCTTCCACCTGCATGAATTTGTGCTTTAACAACGACTTTATTATTATAGATACCCGAAATTTCAATTGCTTCTTGAGGAGTTGTAGCGACGGAACCTTCTGGAACAGGTATGGAGTAATCTGCAAAGAGTTTTTTTGCTTGAAATTCATGGATATTCATAATTTAACCAATCTTTAATTATTTGGCCACCCAAACATCCACTTTAAATAATTCTCTATATAATGATATAGATTTTATCTATTTAATGCAATGATTTTATCAATAACTAAGACTGTTATAGAAATAGAAGAATTGTTTAATGTGGTATATTATGATCAGAAATTCAGACTAGATTTCTAAACTAATTTTCAAGTAAGGAATGATGAATCAAAATTCTATCTTCCTCAGAACTTTTTATTGCTATGAAACGATTATCATAATGTACAAAATACAACTAGCCTCTATTGACGATATAACACAACTATCACAATTTGCAGGTAAAACATTTAGTGATACTTTCAGACATTACAAACAAGAAGATCTACAAAACCATCTTGAGAAAACCTGTTCAGAAAAATACTTCACGAACCAAATAAACAACTCCAACAATAAAACTATAATTATAAAAGAAGATAGTATAATTATTGCATATGCTAAGTACGGGAAACTAGAATTACCAGTTAATAATCCTGTATATCCAGGTAATGAATTGCATAGACTATATGTTGATCCTAACAAAAAACATTCTGGTATTGGAAGCCAACTAATTAAATACGTTTTTGATAAATCGATTGAAGAAAAAAATAAATCGATTTATCTAGGAGTTTATAACGATAATAAAATTGCAATCCAATTTTATCAAAAACATGGCTTTCAAAAAATAGGAGAGTATAATTATTTTGTAGGACCACATATTGATCGAGAACACATCATGCAAAAAATACTATAGGCTCTAATATGCAAAATCCACAATATAGTTACTACCGATGGGTAATTCAGTCCATTTTATTCCTAATACAAATTGGACTTGGTTTAAATTTTATGGCACCTTCTCCCTTATTTCTTTCAATTATGGAAAATTATGACATTAATAAAGGAATAGTTGGTTTATTAATATCTTCTGTGACTTTTGTAATGGCTTTATTTCTATTACCAGGAGGTTTTTTAATTTCCAAAATAGGTTCTAAAAATGCAATGATCTTAAGTGGAAGTTTAATGTCTTCAGGTCTGTTACTTCCATTTATAGACTCCTTCATAATAATAATCTTATTAAGAATTTTATTTGGTATTGGGGCTGCTATTTCTATACCAACTACTAGTGCAATTACTATGGAATGGTTCAAACCCAAAGAATTATCAATTATGAATGGAATCAATGAATCAGGTCGAGCTTTGGGTGTTTCATTGGGGGTATTATTAGCGATACCTATCGCTAATAGTGTAGGATGGAATACGACCTTGTTTTTTTATAGCATGATACCTGCTTTTGCTACTCTTTGTTGGACAATCGGTGGTCGTACTTCAAAAAACAAAGTAAATAAAACTCATTTTCCCATGCGTGAAAATTTACCGTTCATTTTTAACCGTAATGTATTATTACTTGCATTAGGAACTATTGGACCGCTTACACTTTTTGTTGGATATAGTGCATGGTTACCAACGTATTATAATGACTTTAAAGATATGACTTTAGCTGAATCAGGGTCAATAGTATCAATCATCCCTTTAATCAATGCTATATCAAATCCAATAAGTGGAGTGATTTTATCTAAATTTAATAGTCGTAAATTATTATTGATATCATCAGGATTAGTTTTACCTTTATTTGCGTTTGGATCAGTTTTTAGTGAAAGTGAAATATTTCTAATAATAAGTGTTGCTGGTATTGGAATGTTTATGTCGATATTTATCGTAAGTATCATTACGATACCAATGGAACTTCCTAATGTCGATGCTTCAAAAGTTGGAATAGTCACAGCGGCAATACTCACAACAGGTAATTTTGCGTCAGTGATATCTCCAATTTTTATAGGAACTTTCACCGATTATACTGGATCATATATTCCTGCTCTGATAATAATAGCTTTAATGCCACTAACTTTAGTAATACCTGGATGTTTTTTAAAAATATCTAAATCTCAATAATTTACTATCAACTATATTTAAAAAATTGACTTATGCGACAATTTCTGTAGTATTGATTCATCCTATTTACAGAATATGTAGTATTTATTAATTAAATTACTGATTACATAATAGGTCTTTCAATTAAATGCGAATAGAGCAATATAGGCCATGAAAAAGTCTTTAACAGTATTGGAAAATCTCCAAACTGAAGAAAAAATATTTTTTAATCTTGAGGAATTGCATAAATTTTTTATTTCACTTGGATTTAAAATCGGAAAACCTCAAAATAACCCTACCGAACTTACTTTAGGTTTGCAAAAAGATTTTTTGTTTGGATATGTTATATTTTTTGGATTTGGTCAACAAGCCATTGATATTTGGAATGATTGTAGCTATAGAATACCTCCTTTAGAGAAAAAAGACGCAAAAGAAATGGTAGCTCAGCCGATTGCATCAAAAATATTGTTAGATCAATACAAAAATCTTACTCCTCCAAATGTTGAAATACTTTATAAGGCTATTGACGTTTTATCAAAATTATCCACCCTACAAGAGTGTATTGAAAAGTTGCTATTAGAAGAAATTTATACTGATGACAATGATTTGTATATAAATAAGGGAAGCCTAGAATTAGTTTCAAAAGGAAGTTCGAATGGATAGTTTAGATAGAATACTAGAACCACAAAGTATTGCAGTTGTTGGTTCAAAATCAGTTGACAACCACATGTGGCTTAGAACAATACAGCCGTTTGAAGGTAAAAAATACCATGTAAATGTAGATCGTAATGAATGGGCAAGTGCAAAAGAATTAGGTTTTGATAGTTTCCCTTCAATATTAGATGTTCCAGAAAGCATAGATTTGGTAATAGTATCAGTACCAGCTCAAATTGTACCTAGGATATTGAAAGACTGTGCAACAAAAAAAGTTATTGGCGTTCATTTATACACCGCAGGATTCAGTGAAACAGGAACTCCCGAAGGTATTGAGCTTGAAAAAGAAATCGAACGTATCGCAATAGAAGGTAATTTGAAAATTGTTGGACCAAATTGTATGGGAATATTTAATCCGAAGTTAGGTATTGGAGTAAACTTAGGTAGATATCATGGAGAATATGGAAATTTGGCATTTATATCACAAAGTGGCTCACAATCTGTAGCATTTGCACAAGGTAGTGCATTTCATGATCTTAAAGTAAGTAAATTAGTTAGTATGGGGAATGGCATCATTTTAGATAGTCACGACTATCTAAAATATTTAGCAAATGATGAGGATACAAAAGTCATCGGAATGTATCTCGAAGGAATAAGAAGTGGGAAAGATTTTTTCAAAGAATTAAAAGAAATTTCAAAAATAAAACCAACAATGATCTGGAAAGTAGGAGAAACTGATGATGCTGAACGCGCTGTTGCTTCACACTCTACTTCAAAAACCTCTAACCCTAAAATCTGGGATGATATGTTGATTCAATGTAACGCTATAAAAATAGATAATATGGATGAAATGTTT
>CEUP01050465.1_pt1 | contig 10694 bp, 8 predicted proteins | sample 531371 | NCBI WGS metagenome assembly CEUP01 (sample SAMEA2622738, study PRJEB7988) | marine metagenome | biome: marine biome (ENVO:00000447); feature: marine epipelagic mixed layer (ENVO:xxxxxxxxx); material: "saline water (ENVO:00002010), including plankton (ENVO:xxxxxxxx)" | depth 150 m
TCTTCATTGAAGAGCTACACGCTGCTGATCTTTACAACAAAGTATCTCAAGCGTTCACAGTATTCCTACCAGTACGCTCTGTAGGTGTAATGGGCGACGGTCGTAAGTACGATTGGGTTGTATCTCTACGTGCAGTTGAAACAATTGACTTCATGACGGCACATTGGGCACACCTACCGTACGATTTCTTAGGTAAGGTTTCTAACCGTATTATCAACGAAGTTGACGGCATTTCTCGTGTTGTTTACGACATTTCTGGTAAGCCGCCAGCGACAATTGAGTGGGAATAATTCTGCTAAAAATTGAACTCAATTAAGCACATATGAAGCCAGCCTTCGGGCTGGTTTTTTTGAACACATCTATCGCTTTTATAACGGCGCATATACCTTTATTACGTTGCTTTTCGTGTTGCCTCGCAAGTTGACTTTTGGCCTTATCTACCGCACGAAGTCCTAATCTATCCTCATACAACTTCGAAACAAAAGGAGTTGTATAATAATGAAACCCCTACATATTTTGGCGGCAGCAAGCGTACTGAGCATGAGCTCAACTGCATGGGCTGCTATGAACATTCAACCCGATCCAAATAATCCAACCGGTTATGTGGTCTCACGTGCTGATATTCAAGCTGTTGAGAATCAAAAAACAGCCGACCCCATGTATAAAATTTGGTCTCAGGCTTTACGTACAGCGCCAAACAGCGTGGTAGAGGCAATTGATTCTGGTCTTGCTAGCAATCCAGAAAACGTAAAGCGAGCAGAGCGCGTCTTTCCGCGTGCAGAGTGGGACTTTCTCACTCATATGGCGGCTCCGGAATACACCTATACCCGTTTCTTACGTGCAATAGGTAAGTTCCCTGCATTCTGTGCAGAATATACCGATGGCCGCGATTCTGATGCGATTTGTAAACGTTCCATCGTTACCGCATTTGCTCACTTTGCCCAAGAAACGGGTGGGCACATTGCTAAAGATAATATTTCAGACAACCCATTGGCCCTTGAAGAGTGGCAACAAGCGTTAGTACACGTGCGTGAAATGGGCTGGTCAGAAGGTCAGGAAGGTTACACAACAGGCTGTGGCCAAAACGATTGGCAAAACAAGAAATGGCCATGTGCGGCTGGGCAAGGCTATTTTGGTCGTGGCGCAAAACAGCTTTCTTACCACTTTAACTATGGCGCGTTCTCTGAGGTGATGTTTGACGGAGACGCGTCAGTATTGCTCAATAACCCGGGTTTGGTTGCAGACTCTTGGTTAAACCTAGCTTCTGCGGTTTGGTTCTTCCTTACACCACAAGCGCCTAAGCCAGCGATGCTGCATGTAATCGATAAAACTTGGTCGCCTTCTCAGCGCGAAATTGATGCAGGTATTGGTTATGGTTTTGGTACCACCATTAACATTATCAACGGCGGTATTGAGTGCGGTGAGCAAAACAAAAATAAAGGTCAACCAGTTAATCGCATTCGTTACTGGGAAGGCTTGTCTTCGCACTACCAAATCCCACTGGAAGCGGACGAGAAGAATACTTGTTGGCAACAAACTCCATATGGCAGCTTGAACCTAAATGGTGCTACCGATGTGTTATATACCAACTGGGACGGTAACTGGAAGTATTACGCTGATCGCCCTGGTGGTTACTCATTTGAGTGTGAGCTGGTGGGCTTCCAAACTGCATACTCAGCACTGGTCCCTGGTGATTACGAAAAATGTGTGACTAACTTCTACGGCTCTCATTCAAGTTGGCCTGAGGTGCGAGTAGTAGACAAACTTGACCCTGTTGATCCTGGCACAGGCCCTGGTACGGGAACGGACTGGGACGCGAATAAGGTTTACACCGGTGGCGAGCAAGTTACTTATAAAGGTGCAACGTATAAAGCTAAATGGTGGACTCAAGGCGATGACCCAAGCCTAGGCGGCCCATGGGAGTTGATCTCAGGTACACCGACTGAGCCAGTCCCTACGCCGGAGCCAACGCCAACCCCAGCCCCAACTCCAGATCCGGAACCAACGCCAGAGCCAACTCCCGTTCCTGATACCTTTATCCAATGGGAGCCAGGTGTGACGCAAGTAGCGAATGGAGACAAAGTGACTTATCTGGGTAAGTGCTTTATTGCTAAGAACGGTCCTGGAGTATGGGAGAGCCCAACACAATCTAATTGGTTCTGGGATGAGATTTCTTGTCAGTAAGTTATTCAGTTAGAAATCGAACACGATAAACATCAGCCTCAAGCATTGTCTTGGGGCTTTTTTTATTGCTGTATTGCGTAAAAATGTCACAAATTTAATGTGTTACAGATGTCTGGAATCAGTTGGGTTTATATAAAATGATTTGCGTAATCTTAGATTGCAAATTCAATGTTTATCTTTTCTGTTGAAGGGGATTAAACTTCGCGCGTAATTTTTATTAACTTTTTTGAAAGGTGCGCAAAATGTCAACAAAACTGGCAAACCCAGCTCCACTTGGCCTGATGGGTTTCGGTATGACGACCATCCTGCTAAACATCCACAATGCAGGCTTTTTCCCAATTGACTCAATGATTCTTGCAATGGGTATTTTTTATGGTGGTCTTAGCCAAGTTCTAGTTGGCATGATGTGCTTTAAGCGTGGTGATACATTTGGTACTACTGCATTTACTTCATACGGTCTTTTCTGGTTGACGCTGGTTGGTTTAATCGTAATGCCTTACATGGGCTTACCAGCAAGTCCAGCAAGCTTTATGGGTTGGTACCTACTACTATGGGGCGTTTTCACTGGCTTCATGTTTATTGGTTCGCTGTGCTATCCAGTAGCAAAACAGATCGTATTTGGTTCTTTGACCATCCTATTTTTCCTACTTGCTGCGCGCGACTTCACTGGTAGTGAACTTATTGGCACTATCGCGGGTTTTGAAGGTATCTTCTGTGGCGCGAGCGCAATTTACTTTGCGATGGCACAGGTACTAAATAATGAGTACGGTCGTACGATTCTACCTATCGGTGAAAAGAAAGCCGCTCAAGAAGTTGAATTAGAGCAGGTTGCTGCTTAACAGACGAATATTAAGTATGGGTGTTGGCCTGATAACATCGGTACTGAAATATATGGGAACAGTAAGAACAAAGGGGTTAGCCATCGGCTAACCCCTTTTTTTACCACTGCGTTTTCTTATTTAATTCATCGCTTAAGTTGAAGGTTGCTCTACAGGCTTAGTTTCAACTTCTGCAGAAGGTTCTTTACCTGTCTTGCGACGGTATTTATCTTCCCAGTAATCAGCACCTTTGATGCCTAGTTTTACTGGGTTAAAGGTAAACTCGGTTACACCTTTTTTCTGTTGTTCTTCATAATCGTGCAGAGCTTTTAGCGCTGGTTTTGACATAAAGAAGATGATCAAAATACCTACGATGTTTAGCCAAGCCATTAAGCCTACACCAACATCACCCATTGCCCATGCAAGGTTGGCGGTTTTCACTGTTCCGTAAAAGACCACAGCAATAAGTGCGACTTTTAACATGAACATCAAACCATTTACTTTGAATGTACGGCGGATGTAAGCAATGTTAGTTTCTGCGATGTAGTAGTAAGCCAGAATTGTTGTGAAAGCGAAGAAGAATAACGCAATCGCAATGAACGGCTTGCCGATGCCTGGTAGGGCACTTTCAATCGCCATCTGAGTAAATACTGGGCCGTTTGCTGCAATATCTGCGGCTACGTTTTGTACTAGGAAGCCTTCTGCTCCATGAACGTTGTATGCACCAGTGATGATGATCATGAACGCTGTCGCTGAACATACTAGTAGTGTATCGATGTAGATAGAGAACGACTGAACTAGACCTTGCTGAGCTGGGTGATCAACGCTTGCCGCTGCCGCTGCGTGAGGGCCAGTACCTTGGCCAGCTTCGTTTGAGTAAACACCACGTTTTACACCCCAACCGATAGCTGCACCAACACCCGCCATTGGCGTGAATGCATCACCGACAATCATTGCGAATACACGTGGTACTTCACCGATGTTAAGCAGGATGATGACAAATGCGGTAATGATGTAAGCGAGAGCCATGAAAGGAACGACGATCTGAGTGAAGTTCGCGATACGCTTTACACCACCAAAGATGATGAAGGCCAGGATGACTGAAATCAGTGTACCAGTGAAGATTTTAGCAAAACTGAATGTGCCGATAGCCGTTTCAATCATTTCGCCAGAACCAAATGCTGCTTCTACAGCATTACCAATACTGTTTGACTGGACGCCTGGAAGTAGGAAGCCACACGCGAAGATGGTCGCAATCGCGAAGATCCATGCGTACCACTTCTGTCCCATTGCTTTTTCGATGTAGTAAGCTGGACCACCACGGAACTCGCCGTTATCTTCTTCTTTGTAAATTTGCGCTAGAGTTGATTCTGCGTAAGCAGTTGCAGCACCAAAGAAAGCGACTACCCACATCCAAAATACTGCACCTGGTCCACCGAAACCGATAGCTGCAGCAACACCAGCGATGTTACCTGTACCTACACGGCCAGATAGTGATACCGCTAATGCTTGAAATGAAGAGATGCCTTTTGAAGAACTTTTTCCTGATAGAAGTAAGCGCCACATTTCCCCAAAGTGACGAACTTGTACAAAACGAGTCATGATCGAGTAGAACAAACCAGCGCCTAGACATAAATAAATCAGTACCGGGCTCCAGATGATTCCATTCAAAAAATCAACAAGTGACTGCATAAGTATTTCCCTGTTCTTAGTTGTAATGGTTGTTTTCTGAGCAGGATATTACCCTTTCTGTAATGGGTTTGTTAATAAATTTATTCTTTAAAGTTAATTAGCGTGAGCTTAGGCACAAAATGCTAAAAAAATGTTAATAAGTGAATTTAATGGTCAATATTGGCTGGTTAATTAGAGTTTGTAGATAAAAATGCACTAAAAGCCGACAATGTGTTCATTGTCGACTAATGGCTTTGTGTTGATGATATATTCTGTATATCTATTGTTTAATAGTAATAGACTCTACTATAGGTATCGTTCGTAGCTTAACTCCAGATAGCGAGCTTCTTCCCCCATCATTATTTGGGTCAAGATCTCCGCTGAACCGCACGCCATCGTCCAGCCAAGGGTCCCATGACCAGTATTGGTATACAGGTTTGAAATGGGGGTTCTTCCTATAATCGGTGTTCCATCCGGAGTCATGGGTCTAAAACCTGTCCAATACTCTGCTTGTGATAAGTCGGTTCCGTTTGGAAATAGATTCGAGACAACATGGTTGAGTGTGGCGAGTCGCTTGTCAGGTAGAGAGGGATCAAAGCCCGCAAGTTCTGCAGTGCCTGCGACTCGAATTCGTTGATCAAAACGAGTGAGTGCGACCTTAAACGTCTCATCCATGACTGTGGATTGAGGTGCGCTCAACTCATTGATAACCGGCAAGGTTAATGAGTAGCCCTTCACCGGATAAACGGGGATATCGATGCCAACGGATTCAAGTAAAGCCTTCGAATAACTGCCAAGAGCGACCACAAAGCGGTCAGCGACGATATCACCCTCGCTCGTTTCTACTGCTGCTATATTATTGCTCGTTTGAACCAAGCGTTTTATTTCTGTGTTGTACAGGAACTTAACGCCAGCATCTTGCGCCATTTTCTGTAACTGCTGGCAAAATAGATAGCAATCGCCCGTTTCGTCATCTGGCAGATACAGGCCTCCAACTAAATTCCCTTGCATTTGGCTGAGCCCTGGCTCTTGCTTCAAGCACTCTTTGGTATCGAACAATTGATAGCGTGTCCCGCTTTCTTCAAGCAAAGTGATATCTTTTTCGATTGCCTTCAGCTGCGATGGGGAACGAAATATCTGGAGCGTTCCTTGTGTGCGCCCCTGATAATTCATTGAATATCGATTATTTAACTCAGCTAAACACTCTCTGCTTCGATTTGCGATGGTTAGCATACGAGCTTTGTTGATTCGGTATCGATCCAGCTGACAGTTAAGTAACATTTTACTTGCCCAACTCATGAGATCAGGGCTGAGTGATGGTTTAATTTTTAGTGGAGCATGCTCTTCAAATAACCACTTTATCGCTTTAGCTGGTATACCAGGTGCGGCCCAAGGAGAAGAGTAGCCATAGGAAATTTGCCCCGCGTTAGCGAAGCTTGTTTCCTCTGCCGCTCTTGGCTGGCGGTCCACGACAGTCACCTCATAACCAGACTGAGACAAATACCAAGCGCTCGTAAGCCCGATCACACCACTACCTAAAACAACGACTTTCACCACACGCTCCACAAAATAGATTTTCGCTAAGAGTGTTTGATTTACATCTGCTTAACAATCGATAAGAATTAATATCACTGTTTAGTAAATCTAAAAGCTTATGAAGTCAGCATTACTGCATGGCGTTAATCTTGTTTGTATTGTCGCCCGCCATACCAGCTTAACCAGCGCCTCACGTGAACTTAATTTGACGACAGGAGCGGTGAGTCAGCAATTACAAGCTATTGAAGATAGGCTGGGTTTTAGCGTTTTTGAACGTCACGCTCGTGGAATTCGTTTAACCGATCAAGGTCGTAAGCTGGTGGAGGCGGTCTCTCATCATCTCTCTGCGATAGAAGAGAACGTTTATCAGCTTACTCGAGTGTCTGATAGCCAACAGATCCGTTTAAAACTCACGCCATCATTGGCTTTTAAGTGGCTGGTGCCAAGGTTAGAGGATTTTCAAAAACAGTATCCGGAAATCCAAATTCATACTTTTGCAGAGGGGGCGTTAGTTGACAGTGATAACCGCAATTTTGACGTCGCTATCGATTATGGCCCTATCCCTTACAAATCTGCGGATGCCGAACTGTTGATGGAAGAGAGCTTATTGCCTGTTATGAGCCCCAGTTACTTAGCAAAATATGCGTGTTTAGTCGATCAGCCAGAAAGTTGGAAGGATGTGACCTTGCTGCATGATGCGATGCCCTGGCAAGGAGCACCGAAAGATTATGAGTGGTTGTATTGGGCGTCACACAATCAACTCGACTTTGAGACCAATCAAGGACATTTTTTTAATCGAACTGATATGGCGATGTCTGCCGCTGAAGCTGGTGTCGGCGTTGCCTTGGCACGGATGGCGCTGCTAGGTGAAGAGCTTGAGCAAAATCGGCTTGTTGCCCCCTTACCTGCGATTAAAGCCAACGCAGGCTACTTTATGATTACCCATGTTGATAACCCACCAACGAGATTATTCAAGCAGTGGCTGAGAGAGCAAAGCACTACTGATAAAAAACTAAAATAGTCTCACATCCCCATATGCACCCACTACACTTAAGAATAACGAGCTCAACATAACGGCTCGTATATTCTGGGGCAGCAACTATGAAATCTGAACATGGCCAATGCAGCTATCGAAATCCTGATGGCTGGTGCTGCGATCAACCGTGTGGGGAATCTGGCCTCTGTTATTGGCACGATCCCAATGTAGATAAAAGCAAAGATGATATAAAAACGAAGGTTGAACAATGGGCCGCAGCGGGTAAACCACTAGACGGATTTCAGTTGGCAAAAACAAACCTGGTTGACTTGGATTTGGTTAACCGAGGGTGTAAAGAAGGCTATTCATGTCGTGACGCGGATTTTTACCGTGCGGACTTAAGCGACGCTCACTTCTTTGGCTTAGATTTACGAGGCACATCTTTGATGAAGGCCAAAATGCTTGGCGCAAATCTTCATTGCGCAAAATTAGGCAGTTGTAATCTACTCGGGGCTGAATTGGGGCGAGCAAAGTTAGACAACGTAGATTGGGGGCCAAACTTAAAGCAAGAAGTGCAAGCAAAACAAGCGTTAAAGAAAAGAGATAAGAAACTAGCTGCGTCTTTATATCAAGAAGCGGAAGAAGTGTGTCGAGCAATACGTAAGCAGTCTGAAAAGCAGGGATTGTTTGAGGTAGCAGGGGAATTCTTTAAGCGTGAAATGCGCTTTCGGCGTTACCAAATGCCTAAGTGGAGCTTGCAACGCATGATTTCCAAAACGGTCGATATGTTTTGCGGTTATGGAGAAGATCCCCTTAGAGTTGTGCTGTTTTCCATTTTTCTCATCTTTGTTTGTGCATTAGCGTACTTCTTTTTGGATACCACGGGCGCTCATCCCATCTACGAGGGAGTCACTGGGTGGAAGTTTTATCTCCTAGAGTTTTTTAACTCTTTGTACTTTAGCGTTGTGACGTTTACGACGTTAGGGTATGGCGATATTTCACCTGTTGGGGTAGCTCGCTTTATCGCCGCGTTTGAAGCCTTTCTGGGCAGCTTTACAATGGCATTGTTTGTGGTGGTATTTGTAAAGAAGATGACCCGTTAGCAATGGGGCTTAGTGAATAAAAACGCCAGCGAGTTGCTGGCGTTTTTTAGATAGGATGTTTTTACGCTGCGTTAGCAAATTGCTCTAAAAACGCATCTTTACGAGCGTTAAAGCGCTCAACTAAGTCGTCGACTGAGGCTTGCTCATACGGTTTGAGGCCGCTTGCCACCATACGTTTAATACCTTTACCTACCACTTTACCGTCTTCTTTGAATGCAAAGTTCAAAGTCACCACACCACGCTTACCATCAACATCAAATGTCGCTCCGGTAAAATCAACTTCTGGGTGAGTCAAATCTAAGCGGTCAAATTCAACTTCCATGCTTTCATAGATAACCAATGGACGCTGGCAGTTAATCATAGCCTGCTGCTCTTCCATTAATGGAACCATAATGTGTGGAAAGTTCATGCCAGAGAACTGAACGTAGCTAGTGACGACATGCTCAATGAATTCAGGGTTGCGGTTAACTTCACCCTCGTGAGACATGTGTAGGTATTCTTTACCATTGGCGTCTACAACTGCACTCTCTTTTTCGCATTTGTTTTCAACCGACAATGCAACACCATCATTCACCATTCCCGAAAAATTAAAGCGCATTTTCTGGCTGATGCCTTCTTTGCTCAATAGAACAGCAAAGAGTAAATCACCAGGTACACAGAAGCGTTTATTGTCTTCGTCATGGATCGGGTTGAAATCACCCGCCACCTTTTTAGCAAAATGACTTGCTTGCTGGCGAGTGAATTGGAACTGGTCGCTATTTTGCGAAAAATACGGTGTCAGAAACATACTTAAATTCGTGTGGCTATAACTGGAGCGAAGTATACATGAAGGTTCATGGTTAAATGGTCTATCCAGATGAGAAGCGGTAATGAATATTGAAAATAATATTTTTGTGCGATATCTGCACAACTGGTCAATACTGTAGATTAAGAAACTAGTTGAGTAAGGCTGGAACTTTCGTTCAGTTTAGGCAAGGGGGCGACATGTTACGACATCGTCTATTTTTGGCTGCCTGTTTAGTGTGGCCATTTTCTACGCATGCGATTGTAGCAGGCAACGAAATCACCCAGATAGAATATGACAGCGAATACAGCTACATGGTGTCTGTCGGGGCGGCTGTTCAGGCAGAAGATCATTATTGTGGTGGGACCATCGTTGCTAGTCAGTGGGTTTTGACGGCAGCTCACTGCTTAGTGGCGTCAGGCTCAACACAGGAAGACTCTCAGACTAACCCAGAAAACATCACCCAATATGAAGTGGCAAAACCTTTGGAGGTATCAATTACCTCTGGTGTGGCTGACTTAGCGGATACTGAAATTAGTCATCTATTCCGTGTTACTCACGTAGTGATACACCCTGATTACTTTCCTACTGCCAGTGCAACGACCACCGCTTATCAAAATGATATTGCATTGCTGCGTGTTGAGCGCGTGTTAACTGGGACGCCCGTTAGACTAGTTGATAGTACTCGATACAACGAGCTTCTAGCACTAGAGCCATTATGGGACGCAAATAACATTCAGCCTAACCTTCAAGTTATCGGTTGGGGAGATGGTGATGCAAATGAGGAAGACCCTGTAATTGGTAATAGCGACTCAAGGTTAGATGAAGTTGATGTGGCGTTTTATCCAATTTCCAACTGCTATTCCACGCTCGAAGGGGCGAATGATACATCGCTCTATATAGCTTCTGAGTCTGATGAAACTAAACTGTGTTCTCTTCCTTACGATGAAGTGAGTATAAATGATGAAACCTATGGCCTTGGTGCTTGTATCGGTGATGCTGGAGGGCCACTGACCTTTACTGGGGCTGACTCCAACGTCTATCAAGTCGGTATTATCAGTGCTAGTCCAATCAGTAACACGGTCTGTAGTTCTGCAACAATTCCCGCTTGGTACACCAACATAAACCACTATCTTGATTGGATTGCGTCGTATACTGATGATCCGCAACCTCCGACGGAAAAGGTGATTAAACCTCTGTTTCTAACCGCGACGACCACACCTGAGCCAGAAGAGTCTCCGGACGATACTATTACTCCAGATGAGGTGGAATCAGACACATCAGCTAACTGCTCAGGAACCGCGAACGTAGGGGTAGGAGGGGGGACTGCGCAATTAGGTTGTGACTCTAGTTCTAGTGGAGGTGGTGGGAGTAATGGGTTACTCAGTTTACTGGCTCTGCTTTTTATATACCGTCGTAATCGGGTTTAGTGCTGGAGCGAGACTCAGTGCTCGCTACCCGCTTTCCATTGTTCAGCAATAATTTCATCATCTTTGTATTGATTAGAGAAGTGCTCGATTAATGCAGCAAGGTTTTCTCCGCTGTCGCACATTGTATTAGCGACTAAATCCTCTGATACATGGATCGCAGCGCCTTGTGGTTGTGCATTAGGGGTAAGTAAA
>CEUP01002391.1_pt1 | contig 10621 bp, 6 predicted proteins | sample 531371 | NCBI WGS metagenome assembly CEUP01 (sample SAMEA2622738, study PRJEB7988) | marine metagenome | biome: marine biome (ENVO:00000447); feature: marine epipelagic mixed layer (ENVO:xxxxxxxxx); material: "saline water (ENVO:00002010), including plankton (ENVO:xxxxxxxx)" | depth 150 m
TCTGAGAGTGATAGCAGCTGTCGAATCGCTTTAGCACCCGCTTCAAAAGTGAAGTCACCATTGGTGCAATAATTTGGATTCATCGTAATACCTGCTCGACGCAGCGCTTGTTGATAACCCTGATGACGGAACTGACAAAGCACCGCAGACTCTGGACCTGAGATCTGAGCAACTCGCTTGTGCCCCATCTGAGTCAGGTAGTTAACCGCTTCAAACGCAGAAGTGAGGTTATCGATGTGTACCGTAGGTAATTCAAGCTCTGGAGCAAACTCACAAGCCATCACCATCGGTGGTAGATTTTTCTGTTCAGGCTTACTTACATCGAATGGAAGATCAGTGCCAAGCAGCAGCATTCCATCAGCTTGCTTAGTAAAGACTAGATTTACAAATGAGCTCTCACGCTTTTTCTGCTGACCGCTGTCACCCAGCAAAACAATGTAGCCATGCTCCATTGCTGCATCTTCGATGCCACGAATGATCTCGGTATAATAGGGATCACAGATATCAGGAATGATAGCAATGATGGTTTTTGACTCATTGCGACGCAAGTTACGCGCCAAAGAGTTTGGTGAATATCCAGCTTCTAGCACGGCATCTTCAACTCTCTTTCTTGTTGCTGAAGACACTTTTTCTGGGTTCATCAACGCGCGGGAAACCGTTGCTGTCGAAACTCCTGCTAGCTGGGCAACATCCTTCATTGTCGCCATAAAATTTTTACCCTCTTCAATTTCCAACATTGGTAGCGCGGTGCCACCTAAACCTTGCTGAATCACACACATATTTCTTGTGACTGTGTGTGTCGATGATGAGCTACAACTCATTCTTATCGTTCATTTGCACAAAGCAAACGTTTAACCTGCCGTTATTTAACGTGCAGAGTTAAGCAATACTTCGTCTAGTTTATTCATTTCACAACACAAAGTTACGGGAGATTTAACAAAACGGGCAGCCCAAACCAGATCTGAATCACAAATAAATGAAAAACATGCAACTCATTAATCTTGCGACAACTAATTCATTGCACTTCAATAACTCTCAGTGATGTGACCGATGAATCACTAGCTCAGATCCTGAGGCTCAATATCCAGTGTCCAGCGTACTTTTTTAGCGCTAGGCAACAGCTGGATTGCTGGTTTAGCACTCGACAGCAACTTTTGCATTGTGGAACGATGCTGGGTTTGCAACAACAAATGCCAACGATATTTGCCCGCACGCTTCGCCAAAGGTGCAGGTGTCGGTCCAAGAACTTGGCAGTAGTCGTCAAATAGAGGGTGCGCTTCTAATGTATGCCGAACTTGGCGCAAAAACTCTTCTACCTGTTCACTGCTGTTTGCCTCAGCTCGGAACAAGGTTAAGAAAGAATAAGGAGGTAACATCGCCAACTTACGCTCTTCAAGCGCCGTATCAGCAAAGTGACGATAGCTCTTGGTTAACAAAGCCTGCAATAAGCTATGATCAGGATGATGGGTTTGCAAGACCACCTCACCAGGCTTACTCGCTCGGCCTGCACGGCCGGCAACCTGAATAAAGAGTTGAGCCAGACGTTCAGAAGCTCGAAAATCGCTGCTATATAAAGAGCCATCGACATCTAACAAACCAACTAAGGTCACGTCAGGGAAATGGTGTCCTTTAGCTAGCATTTGGGTTCCAATCAGAATCTGATACTCACCGTTTCGAATTGACGAAAGTGCGGCTTCTAAGCTGCCCTTTCGGCGAGTACTGTCTCTGTCGATACGAATGGCTTTGTAATCTGGAAACAGTTGCGACAGTTGGGTTTCAAGCTGTTCGGTTCCGACACCAACCGTGACTAAATGGGTCGAACCACATCCTTGGCATTGGTGAATAATCGGTTGCTGAGAACCACAATGATGGCAACGAATCTCATTGTTGTACTGATGATAGGTATAATAGGCGTCACAACGCTTACATTCGGCAATCCATCCGCACTCATGACACATTAATGCTGGCGAGAAACCGCGGCGATTGAGAAACAGCATAACTTGATTCCCTGCCTGTAAGTGCTTGCGCATTTCGGCAATTAGGGGAGCCGAAAGACCACTCTCAAGGTAGAGTCCTTTAATATCCAAGACTTTATTGGTTGTTGGGGTCGCATTTCCGGCTCGCTTAGATAAGACTAAATGATGATATTTACCGACCAAGGCATTATGAAGTGTTTCTAATGCTGGAGTAGCTGAGCCAAGGATAATAGGAATTTGCTCTTTGTTAGCACGCATCACCGCCACATCACGAGCGTGATAACGCAAACTATCTTGCTGCTTATAAGAAGAATCATGCTCCTCGTCCACGATAATAATGCCCAGATCGTGGAAAGGTGTTAGTAATGCCGATCGCGTACCAATCACGATACCAGCCGCATTGTCTCGAGCAGAGAGCCAAGCATTAAGTCTTTCCGTATCATTTAAGCCCGAATGAATCACTTCGACAGGTACATTAAAGCGTTTTTTGAATCGATTGATAGTCTGTGGCGTTAATCCAATTTCAGGGACCAGAACTAGCGCCTGCCTTCCTTTCTCAAGAACGGGTTTTATCAAGTTAAGATACACTTCCGTTTTACCCGAGCCAGTCACCCCTTCCAACAAAAAGCACCCAAATTCCTGAGTACTATTAACCGTCGCAATAGCTACTGCTTGCTCGGTGTTGAGTTTCGGTTTCTCGACTTGGGCTTCAACTTCATGGCTCCAATCTCGGATGACAGGCTTTCTCTCTATCGACTCTATCCACCCTTTGTCATGCAGGGTTTTCAAGACACTCGAACTGATTTCTTGGTCAACGAACTCTTGGTGAGGTACAGGACCCGCTTCTAGCATATGCATTGCTTTTGCTTGCTGAACCGCTCGCCCAAAGCTTTGCATCAATTGATTACGGCCAGCCGTCGTCAACTGCCATTCCACCAGCGCCGCAAAATCCGCTGGTTTTCCTTTCCTTAATGCACTCGGCATCGCGTTCAACAGAGTATCGCCCAAAGGATACTGATAAAACTGACTACACCAATGGAGCAAAGAATAAAGCGTTTCTGGCCATACAGGCTGACTATCAAGCACTTGCTTAATCGGTTTGAGCTTATCAAGGCTAAATTCAGATTCATTGACCATAGCAGTCACGACACCAACCAGTGTCTGACGACCAAAAGGGACTGATACTCGTCCACCGATGATGGGAAACAAGTGTGATGGAATCTGGTAATCAAACTGTTTGTCCAGTGGAACAGGTAACGCTACTCGCGCAATCGTTGGTCGCATATAAGCCATTGAGAATGTGTAGATAGAGACCAAAACAGTGTAAGGGAAAAGGTGATAAGTAGGAAGGAAACGAATTTCTCCCTCGAAAATGCCTGTTCCATGCGCTCAATAACTCACTCGACTAAGTTAGGCTAAAAAAGTAGCAATTTTCTCTGCAAACTGGTTGATTCAGAGACATGGATTCATTACTATATCGCGCCTTAGAGATATGGCTCGCCTGATGGTAGCGGTATCCCTAAATACTATTTTTTAAACTACGTGTGGTGTCCGGCATAGAATCGGATGGCGACACGGCCCATATATTGAGGTTATCCCATGAAAGCTGGTATCCACCCAGAATACAAAGCTGTTAAAGCAACTTGTTCTTGTGGCAACTCTTTTGAGTTCAACTCAACTCTAGCTAAAGAGTCAATCCACCTAGACGTATGTGACAAATGTCACCCATTCTACACTGGTAAGCAACGTATCGTTGATACAGGCGGTCGTGTTGATCGCTTTAACAAGCGTTTCGGTGCTCTATCAAGCAAGAAGTAATTTCTGCTTAGCCGAATCTAAAAAGGACGCCAAGGCGTCCTTTTTTGTTGCCTGCAGTATATCCCTCAGCGCTCGCCCTAGCGTATTGTTTTAATAAAACAGAGTTTTTCTAGCGATATCTCTATTCATCTGGTCTTATCTCCAGTCATTTGCCACTTTTTGTCGTCATGGGTCGCATTCTGACCTTTGCAGCTTGACTTAGTTACTCTAGAATGGATTTCCCCTTTCCAATTATTATTAACGAGTACCTACACCTATGTCAGACGACAATCACCAAGAATTATCCCCTGAAGAGCAATTCCGTCAGCAAGCTCTGGATTACCATGCATACCCAACTGCAGGTAAAATTTCTGTCGAACTAACAAAACCTGCAGAAACAGCTAATGACCTTGCCCTAGCCTACAGCCCAGGCGTAGCGGAACCTGTTCGTGAAATCGCGCAAAACCCTGATAATGTTTATAAATACACCTCTAAAGGTAACATGGTTGCGGTGATTTCTAACGGCACAGCAATTCTTGGTCTTGGTAACTTAGGTCCACTAGCCTCAAAGCCTGTAATGGAAGGTAAATCGCTTCTATTCAAACGCTTTGCTGGTCTAGACTCGATTGATATTGAAGTGAAACATCGCACAATTGAAGAATTTGTTGATACCGTCGCCAACATTGCCGACACCTTTGGCGGTATCAACTTAGAAGACATCAAAGCTCCTGACTGTTTTGAAATTGAAAAACAACTTATCGAACGTTGTGATGTGCCAGTTTTCCACGATGACCAACACGGCACAGCGATTGTTACTGCTGCTGGTATGCTTAATGCGATCGAGCTGCAAGGCAAAAAGCTAGAAGATGCAACGATCGTTTGTTTAGGTGCAGGTGCTGCAGCCGTCGCTTGTATGGAGCTACTGATCAAGTGTGGTGCCATGCGTGAAAAGATCTACATGCTTGATCGCAAGGGTGTCATTCATACTCGCCGCGATGACTTAAATGAATACAAGCAACTGTTTGCTAACAATACTGACAAGCGTACTTTGGAAGATGTAATTGAAGGTGCAGATCTGTTCCTAGGCGTATCTGGTCCGAATCTACTGCCAGCAGAAGCGCTAAAACTGATGGCTGACAAACCAGTTGTGTTTGCGTGTTCAAACCCTGATCCAGAGATTAAACCAGAACTAGCCCATGAAGTTCGTGATGATCTTATTATGGGTACAGGTCGCAGCGACTACCCGAACCAAGTAAACAACGTACTCTGCTTCCCATTCATTTTCCGCGGCGCACTGGATGTCCGAGCAAGCGAAATCAACGATGAAATGAAGCTGGCAGCCGTTGATGCTATTCGCCAACTTGCAAAAGAAGACGTACCAGCAGAAGTATTAAAGGCAGCAGGCGTTGATCATTTGGAGTTTGGTCCTGGCTACATCATTCCAAAACCAATGGACTCTCGCTTACTACCTCGTGTAGCCAAAGCGGTAGCACAAGCCGCTGTAGACTCTGGCGTTGCGCGCATCGAAATGCCAGAAAACTACATGGAAGCCTAGTCGCTAGATTAGAACCAATAAAAAACCGCTGTTACTACACAGCGGTTTTTTTATAACGATGATCGGCTCTCAGCGAAAACTAGGTGCTTTATTGTTTTTGTTATTCTTCGTCAAACGCTTCGTATTCGATTCCCATCTCTTCCATCAATTTTTTAACTTCTGCTGGAATGTCGTCAGGGCGATCTTTTCTTAAATCTTCATCAGTTGGCAGTGGTTGCCCAGTGTAGGCATGCAAAAATGCTTCACACAATAGCTCGCTATTTGTTGCATGGCGCAGGTTATTAATCTGACGACGCGTGCGCTCATCGGTTAATACCTTTAATACTTTCAATGGAATAGAAACAGTAATCTTCTTTACTTGTTCGCTTTTCTTTCCATGCTCAGCGTATGGGCTAATGTATTCGCCATTCCAGTCTGCCATTGCGCACCTTTAATAATTCTTTGTGTTTAATTGAGTAAAGCGCAATTTTAGCGGTATTTATAGCCACAAGCAAAGACATATAGACGTCTAGAAGTGTTGACGTCTCAAAAAATGAGAAGTAAAGTGATGAGATATGGAGATGGAATAACATATATCTAACATCCAACAGGTATAACGTATTCCCTACAAGTTGTCATCACTGTTCGAAAGGAAACACTTATGAGCGCCCGTAAGCCAGCCACCATCGCCGTACGTACTGGTATTGAATCTGACACTCAACACCACGCCGTTGTGCCACCTATTTACCTCTCGACCAACTATGGATTTCCTGCATTTGGCGAAGTACCTCAGTATGACTACACTCGTTCGGGAAACCCAAACCGCGGCTTGCTCGAAACGGCGCTGTATGAACTAGAGTCCGGAAAGGGCGCTGTGGTAACGAATTGCGGGACCTCTGCGCTTAACCTGTGGGTGTCAGCATTCCTGGGCCCTGACGATCTCATCATTGCACCTCATGACTGTTACGGCGGTACGTATCGTCTATTTAATACACGCTCACAAAAAGGCGATTTCAAAGTGCAATTTGTCGATCAATCCGACGAGAAAGCACTCGATGCAGCCATTGCTCTTAAGCCAAAGCTGATTTTACTTGAAACACCATCCAACCCCTTGGTTCGCGTCGTCGATATCGCAAATGTATGTGACAAAGCAAAACAGGTCGGCGCACTAGTCGGTGTAGACAATACCTTTTTGACACCTGTGTTCCAAAAACCTCTTGAGCTAGGCGCTGACTTCGTTATTCACTCAACAACTAAGTACATCAATGGTCATTCCGACGTGATAGGTGGCGTGGTAATCACTAAAACCGAGCAGCATGCCGAAGATTTAGCTTGGTGGGGCAACTGTATCGGCGCAACAGGTACTCCATTCGATAGCTACATGACTTTACGCGGTATTCGCACTCTGGGTGCTCGAATGAAAGTACACGAAGAAAGCTCGGCGCAGATCCTTGAGTACCTCAAAACACAAGACTTAGTTGGCACCATCTACCACCCAAGCCTCCCTGAACACCCAGGGCATGAAATTGCCAAGAAACAGCAATCAGGCTTTGGCTCAATGCTCAGCTTTGAATTTGCCGGCAGCTTTGAACAACTAAAATTCTTCGTTGGCCAGCTTGAGCTTTTCTCACTGGCAGAATCTTTAGGCGGTGTCGAGAGTTTGATTTGTCACCCGGCATCGATGACTCATAGAGCAATGGGAGAAGAAGCGCTGGCAGAAGCTGGGGTTACCCATCAGCTATTGCGTCTTTCTGTAGGCCTAGAAGACGCCGACGATCTAATTGCAGACCTTGATAAGGCGTTCGCTGAAACTAAGGGGGCATGCTAATGACTATTTCTCGCCAACTGCATAAATTCGGTGGTAGTAGCTTAGCCGACCCGGAATGTTATCGCCGCGTAGTTAATATCTTAAAAGAGTACTCTGCCAGTGAAGACTTGATTGTCGTCTCAGCCGCAGGGAAGACCACTAACCGCTTAATAGAGTTTCTAGAGTCACTCAATAAAGATGGTCGCTTAGCACATGAAGTGTTGCAAAGCCTACGCCAATTTCAAACTACTCTTATCGAAGAGCTGATCTCTATAGAAGAACAACAAACATTACTTGCCAAGCTAAACGACGAATTTTCTACTTTGGGTGAGCTTACGGCACCGTTGACTGAAGCAGAAAAGGCCTCTGTGCTTGGTCATGGTGAGGTATGGTCGTCACGTCTATTGGCTGCTCTCCTCAACCAGAATAACCTTCAAGCCGTTGCTCAAGATGCGCGAGCTTTCCTTCGAGCAGAAATCGGTACTCAGCCAGAAGTTGATCGCGGAGCATCTTATCCGCTCGTCAAAGAAGTACTAGCTCAACATGCCCATCATCGAGTGGTGATTACCGGGTTTATGGCACAAGATGAACAAGGGCAAACCGTGTTACTGGGTCGGAATGGCTCAGACTATTCAGCAACGGTCATCGGTGCTTTAGCGGAAGTCAAACAAGTAACCATTTGGAGTGATGTAGCGGGTGTATACAGTGCAGATCCTCGTATTGTTAGCGATGCCTGCTTACTACCACTCCTCAGGCTTGATGAAGCGAGCGAACTGGCTCGTCTTGCCGCACCAGTTTTGCATAGCCGGACTCTACAGCCAGTTGCTCAAAGCACCATGGATTTGCATCTACGCTGCAGCTACGAACCCGAATCTGGCTCTACTCGAATCGAACGCGTATTGGCATCTGGTCGTGGAGCAAAGATCATTTCATCACTCAACGAAGTGCTGCTAATCCAACTTAACTTCTCTGCAGGTCACGACTTCGCAAGACTTGAGAAAGAAGTACTATCTAGCTTAAAACGCGCTCAGCTCGAACCTTTAACCTATGAAGTACAAGATGACCAAAATACGCTTCGCTTAGCTTACACGGCTGAAATTGCCGGTGGTGCGCTAGAATATCTGCAAGACGCAGCAATTGAAGCCGAAATTAAACTAAAAGAAGGCTACTCTCTCGTAGCGGCGGTCGGCGCTGGTGTAACGAAAAATGCTAATCACTGCTACGGTTTCTATCAAAAGCTCAAATCATCTCCCGTTGAATTTATCTCTGAATCTCAATCTGGATTGAGTTTAGTGGCGATACTGCGTAAAGCTGACACTACCCAATTGGTCAAAGCCATTCATAGCCAGTTATTCCAAGCTCAGAAACGTGTCGGCATCGCATTGTGTGGTAAAGGCAATATTGGATCGAGTTGGTTAACTCTCTTTGCAGAGCAAAAAGCCGATCTAGAAAAACGCCGTGGTATGAGTTTTGAGTTAGTAGCGGTTATCGATAGTCAAACTTATTGGTTCAATCCTCAGGGCATCGATGCATCTTCAGTGAGCGAGCATTTTGACGAAGAAGCCATCGAGTACCAGTCTGGTGAGTGGATTGACAAGTTAGGAGCTATCCAAGGATACGATGATGTCGTGGTGTTGGATGTGACGGCAAGTAAAGAGTTAGCTGGCCAATACTTGAACATTGCGGAACAAGGCATGCACCTTATCTCTGCCAATAAAGTAGCGGGCTCCGCTTCGAGTGATTATTACCATCAAGTCCAAAATGCTTTCGCCAAAATTAATCGTCACTGGCTATACAACGCCACCGTGGGCGCTGGGCTGCCTATCAACCACACAGTGCGTGATTTACGTGAAAGTGGTGATGATATTCAAGCATTATCTGGAATCTTCTCAGGTACGCTCTCATGGCTATTTCAACAATACGATGGTTCAGTCCCTTTTGCCGAGTTAGTCGATCTAGCTTGGCAACAGGGCCTCACTGAGCCAGATCCTCGCAATGACCTTGATGGTTCAGACGTGATGCGAAAACTAGTAATCCTAGCCCGTGAAGCTGGGCTAGACATTGAACCAGAAGCCGTAAAAGTAGAAAGTTTAGTGCCATCAGAGTTAGCTGACCTGTCGCTAGATGACTTTTTAGATAAGAGTCAGTTGTTAAGTCAGCTTCTTGCTGAGCGCTTAGAAAAAGCGCAGCGCGAAGACAAAGTCCTACGCTATGTAGCCCGTTTAGAGAAAGATGGCCAAGCGAGTGTCGGCGTTGAAGCTCTGAATAAGGAACATGCGCTAGCGAATTTACTACCTTGCGACAACATATTCGCGATTGAGAGCAAGTGGTACAAGGACAACCCACTCGTTATCCGTGGACCAGGAGCTGGACGAGAAGTCACTTCAGGTGCAATTCAATCGGATCTCAATTTACTTTCTAGCTTCCTCTAAACATCTAGGGCTGCTTTTTGCAGCCCTTTTTTATCCTGACTCGCAAACTCTGTCTAAAATCATAGACAGAACACTCCAGTAAAGTGAACTTCAATATCACTCATGATCAACTTGAATAAAATTCATAATTACACTGTTGACATTAAATCGTATTCAATACATTCTGTGGACATATAGACGTCTAAACGTCAATTCAAGGATTTGCAGTTTAGTGGGCAGAGTTACCACAGGGAGAGAGTAAGATGGGATACACACACGCAGGTCATATCGACGCCTTAAATCAAAATATCGCTGAACTTTCTGACAACATTAATGTGTCATTTGAATTTTTTCCACCGAGCAGTGAAAAAATGGAAGAGACACTTTGGAACTCTGTACATCGCCTAAAAACACTTAAGCCTAAGTTTGTCTCTGTAACCTATGGGGCAAATTCAGGTGAGCGAGACCGCACCCACTCAATCATCAAAGAGATCAAAGCTGAAACAGGACTGATCGCAGCGCCTCACTTGACTTGTATTGATGCTAGCCGTGAAGAACTGATCCAGATCGCTGACGACTACTGGAACAATGGTATTCAAAGCATTGTGGCTCTTCGTGGTGATATTCCTCCAGGTGGAGGTAAACCAGATATGTATGCATCGGATCTAGTGACTCTGCTAAAAGATCGCCATGATTTCGACATCTCCGTTGCTGCATTTCCTGAAGTACATCCTGAAGCGAAAAGCGCTCAAGCTGATTTGTTAAACCTTAAACGTAAAGTAGATGCTGGCGCAAACCGCGCCATTACCCAGTTCTTCTTTGATGTAGAGAGCTACTTACGATTCCGCGACCGTTGTGTTGCAGCAGGTATCGATGTTGAAATCGTTCCTGGTATTCTTCCAGTCTCAAACTTTAAGCAGGCATCACGCTTTGCTGCGCAGAACAATGTAAAAGTACCAAGCTGGATGGCAAAGCAGTTTGAAGGCTTAGATGACGACCCAACGACACGTCAATTGGTAGGTGCAAGCCAAGCGATCGACATGATTCGAGTACTGAGTCGTGAAGGCGTAAAAGACTTCCACTTCTACACACTTAA
>CEUP01001150.1_pt1 | contig 10609 bp, 14 predicted proteins | sample 531371 | NCBI WGS metagenome assembly CEUP01 (sample SAMEA2622738, study PRJEB7988) | marine metagenome | biome: marine biome (ENVO:00000447); feature: marine epipelagic mixed layer (ENVO:xxxxxxxxx); material: "saline water (ENVO:00002010), including plankton (ENVO:xxxxxxxx)" | depth 150 m
TATCACGAATTGACAGTGTATTTGCCCCCTTATATGTTAATTAGGGCGGGCGGTTAGCTAAAAAAGTCAACAACCCTAACCTACAAAAGTATCCCAACGAGCGATATATAAAAAATTTTTGCAAAATTAAAAAACCCCCTATAGTTTTTTTCCACAGGGTCTGTGGAAAACGGTCAACCTATACATATTATATCATATACGTATGAGTTTGTCAATGAAGAACTTTGATTTGCCCCCTGTAGAACATAAGAGAGTATATTACCCATTTCCGAGAGATGACTTTGGATGGTCAGAGTCATTGGAACATCGAGATTTAGGAGACGTTGTATATACGACTAATAGTAATTTCTATCTTACCAAAACGACTACTTATTCTGGTGAAGAAAGGTATCAGATGGATATAGAAAACCTCAAACGACTCAGAGAAGAAAAGTTTTCCACAATCAAAGTCCCTGAGTATACATTTGAGTACTCAGATCTTACTATACAATGTACTGTACAGTATATTAAAGGTTTATTTCCAAACAAAAGACAGATTGAAGAGTATTATGAAGAATTGGTACTTAGGGATTCTGAGTATAGTTTTTGTGATTATGGTCTACCAAATTTTATCATGGATAAAAGAGGAGAGTTGTGGTCGATAGATTTGACATCATACTGTAAAGCAAGTATAAAACATCGTAAATATCTGTGGAAAAGAGAAGGTTATCGATGGAATGATCCTATATAATTTACTTTTGATATTGTTATGGGTTATAGAAGAAGAAAAAATGGTACACAATTAGTTGTATCAATAAAAAAGAATGCTAATGGTACATGGCATTGGAGAGTAAGAGAACCATTTGAAGGTGGTGTTATACCAGAATTAGGAGATGGTTTAGTTGAAGGAGTGAATACTGTTGCTGGTAATTGTGAGACTACATCAAGAAATTTACTCAAAGGTGAAAGAAAGGATGCTGGTGCTCCTGATTTCGAGACTGCATGTAAAGAAGCAAATGAAGCAGTAATAGAAGTTGAAAATAGATGGGAGAAACTAAATAACTCAGGATAATACTTTACAAGTAATGGCATACACAAGAAAAGCTTCAGGTACACAGTTAGTAGTAAACATTCAAAAAATGAGTGATGGTACTTTCAGTTGGAATGTAAAAGAGAATTTTACAGGTGCTGCTGTTGACTCAAAAACTGGTGACCAGAAAGGATTAATAATTTTAGATGAAGGTAGTGGAGTGGCAGATTATGACACTGCAGCTGCAGCAGCTAAGTCAGCATTTACAGCCGCTGGATAGTCTCCATAGTATTGGAAGGTATATTCAAAGTAACATCACCTGAATAGACAAGCAAAGTATATCCCTCTTGTCTCCTCTCAGAGAATTCTTCTATAGCATTCTTTGTGAGGAGACTTCCTGATATGTGGTATCCCATTGGTACATTGTTTCTTTGACACCCTTTCTTGAACTCTCCCAATGCTTGCAGATATTTGGGGTTATCCCATTCTGCTGCACAACCAAGAGATGCTGAAAGATCAAATGGACCTATAAGTGTAGCATCTACACCGACACTTAGAATCTCATCGATGTTTTCCACAGCTTCGTAGTGCTCTATCATTGGTATGAGTATAGGTTCTTGTCCCAACCCCTCTCGGTACTTATGAAACTTCTCTCCATACCCGTTTCCTCTGTTGAACCCCATACCCCGTGTGCCTCTGGGTGGGAGCGAAAAACTCTCTTTTATCTCAGAAAGTTGTGATTTATTTCTTATCTGAGGAACTACTATACCAGCAGCACCTTGTTCTAATGCTTCTATGGCAAGATAAGGATCTGGTTTAGAAGTACGTGCTAAAGGTAATGTATGACCTAACTCTAATGCCCGAAACATGTCAGGTAATTGATTACGTGTAATATTACTATGTTCTAAGTCCACTCCTACAAAGTCAAATCCTCTTGATCCCATAATTTCTGCAACTTCAGAACATGGTAGTTGCATCCAAGACCCCACAACTTCCTTACCTTCTACTAAATATTGTCGAATTCTTTTGACTGCTGCAAATTTGTCCATGATTTTATATACTGGGTGTAGTGTAACTTGGGGTGATGAATTAGAAAATAGACTTGAAGAAAGATTTTCTGGTTCTCATTCTAATATTGCTGAGTGTGGTATGTCAAATGACCGTATGGTCATGAAAACAATCGAATATATTGAAGAAAATCCAGATGTAGATTACGTAGTTGCTCAATTCTCTGTTCCAAGAAGAGTCGTACACTACAAAAATGGTTGGAAAAACATAACTCCTTGGACAAAAAACCTAGAATCAAGAGTCTGGTACAAACATATTGACTCTGTTGAACTAAGAATGATGAACCTGTGGAAAAATGTTTATATCTTAGAGCAGTATTTACATAATATCCCACATTATTTCTGGAGAGTTAGTGAATTTTCTGAGACAACTCTTACAGAGGACAGTGTTTTTAGGAAAATGACGAAGTGGAGTGATATGATTACGATGCAAGACTTGATTGGAACTCCAAAATCTGACCCAGATCACTATGGAAAGGGTCATCCAAACAAAAAAGGTCACGAAATAATAAATCAACATATCCAAGGCATACTACCAAAGTAATTATACCACTCATCATAGTATTTGGCAAGGTGTTTTCTACCGAATTCAAGGTCTTCTTCAGTCAAATCTTCTAAATCTGATGACCATTGGTCTTTTACATACTCATGACGAGGTGCTTTTGTTCCCATTTCTGGAAAATATGCATTTGGCCACAATTTTTTTATGTCAAAATCTAAAAATTTAGCTAATTTTTCTTGACTATTATTTTTTCCACCCCATAATTCTTCAGAAACGATACTTATGGTACTAAAAAACTCGTTATATGATTTAATCGTCCAAATATAGTCTGAATTTTTAGTAATTTTTCCTTTATTAAGATAACTTCGCCAATATTCCTTTGAAGTACCATAACTATTTTGCAATTTTTGGGAATTTTGGTAATCATGGGACAATTCTGAGTATAATCTTCTTACTGGATCACGAAATATCATCAAAACCTTGATATCAAAGTGTTTTTTAAGCACTGGAGCAATTTTTGCAAGAAAATTTCTTGGTAAAAAGGCATTACTGTTAGAAAAATCATGAACATACTTGAATTCATGTTTTACTCTTTGATAATGACGCTTATAATACTTAATGTATGTCTGTAAAGTTGGTTTTCGAGTAAAAAGTTCTTCTATTTCTTCTTTATTATTATGAAAACCATATTTTGATTGATATCCATATGGAAATTTCCATTTAGGAGTCATACAATCGTTCAAAAGTCTTTTGTACCAGTATTCCCTACAATCCCAAGCATTACTATCATAAATGTTATATAATAAGTGGTCTTCTTTCAGTATACCTGGATGACTACATTTATTTGCACAAGATAATGTAAGATGAAGAGGACTAGTTGCACACCAACCCTTACCTGCTCCTATGATAAGTGGAGTTTTCATAAATGAAAATATTATTCAGTGGCGATAGTTTTACCTACGGTGACGAATTGCCAAATAGAGAAAAAGATCGTTTCTCTAGACTAGTTAGCGAACATTACTCTGCAGAAGAAATAAATGTTGCAGAAAATGGTTCTTCAAACGATAAAATTGTTCGGAAGGTATTTGAATACTTGAATTTGTTTGACGCAGACGCTGTAGTTATACAGTTTTCAGTATTGAGTAGATATGAACTGTTTAAGATTAATTTAGAAGATCAGAAAGGAAATGGCGACTTCGTTAGTATTTGTCCGAGTGATACAGGAAATGGAGAATTCTTTTTTGGTGATGATTGGAGGCAAATGAAGGCAAGACCATATTATAAACACATTCAAAATAATGCAACTGATCAACAAAGATATTTTCAACAAATATTACTATTACAATTATATCTAAAACAAAAAAATATACCCTATGTCATGTTACACTTAGAAGATTTCCACTATAAGCAGCATCATCTTTATAGACCCAATTATTTTAAGGATGAATGTGAAGATTTTGAAAGTATTATACCAAACCTTATAGGAAAACACTTCACTGAAAACTTCTGTCCTGATCTTAGAAAGAAAGGGCATCCAGATAAACATGGTACACACCCTAATCCAAAAGGACATCGTTTGATAGCAGATCATATTATTAGTAAATTATGAAGCTAACTCATAAACCTAGAATACCAGTTCCACCACCTCCTAAAAAACCAATTCTACTAATGAACCTTGGTGTAGGGTGGTCTGCAACTACTCCATTCTTATATACTCTTTCAATAGATCAAAGATATTGTCATCCTGGTCATGTTAAGGAAAATCACTATCTTAGAATGATATTTGAGCAGGATTGCCTTAATTCCACTGAAATTAGAGATTTTATTTTATCAACATCTGTAAATCCAAAACAATGGATCTTTAGATTGTGGCAAAAAGAATTGTATGAGTATAATTATCATTTTATGGATAATCAGGATTATCTTACTGAGTGGTATTCAGATGTTACGATTAAAAAGTATATTGATTACTATCTAAAACATTGGGAAGTTATAAAAACTGATTTTCATGCTGTAGCAGATTTCTCAAATCATAATTGGTCGTTACCTTATTGGGAAAATGGTAAAGAGATGATAGACAAGATAATGGAAGTATTTGATCTGAAAGTAACAGTGCAATTTAGAGATCCAATTAGAAGATTATATTCTGAACTGGGTACTTGCTTTATCGATGAACAAACTCCTTATATGCCAGTTGAAGCTGCTGATAATAAAATCAGTATTGGGCAAGAATTTCTAAAAAATAATCAACATAATGAATTTTTTAAAATTTCTTTGGATGATAGTGCTTGGGGAGGTGCAAATTGTCAATATGTGGATTTATATACTAAATGGGAGAAATTAGTAGGTGAAAATAATATATTATCTATTATTATGGAAGAATTTTGGAATCCTCAATATAGAAAACAACAATGTGAGAGATTATCTAATTTTTTAGGAGCACCAATTCAAAAAATTCATCAAAATGCCTATTTTCCAGATATGGGTGCAGATGCTCCTCATTACGATGGACTTATAGATCAATGGACTTCTGATAAAGAAACAATTACTGAAGAAACTATAGAATATGCACTAAAATACATGAAACCGTGCTATACTGATTGGAAGTCTAAATTTGGAAGTGTACCTGAGTTGTGGACAAAGTATGAAGATTAATTATGTTACTGATCCTTGGAAATGTGTAGAAATAGAAGATTTTCTACCTGAAGATAGGTGGAAAGAAATACAAGGACTAGCAAAAATAGAATTAGATAACTACCACTCTTCAAATACTAAAGAAAAGTCTGGTCATTATGTAAGATTCCTAGATTATGATATTATTCCAGAAACCAATAGTTTATTTACAGATATTGCTTTACCTCATCGTGAATATAAAGGTAAATTGAAAAAACTTGTGCATTGGGCAATTTCTCCTCCAAAATGGAATTATCCAACTCATTGTGACAATAAATCCAGAATAAGTACTTCAATCATGTATATTTCTCCTGAGAATAGTGATGGTACTGTTCTACATAAGAACGTTAGTCAAAATGATGGAGGTGATCATGAAAAGGCAGATTTACCATCAACCTACACTTGTAAATTAGATTGGAAACCCAATAAGGTTTTCTTTCATAATAGTATTCCAAATAAAACTTGGCATAGTATTCAAAATTCTACAGATCTTCCTAGAGTCGTATTAAGTTCGTTTCTAATACAAGAAGATTTGATTTTACCGAACAGACCTTATTCGGGGCATGAAATTTCTATTGATTAATTATGAACGTCCAGCATCACAATAAACCTTGGGAATATGTCATTATTGATGACTTTTTATCACCAGAAAGGTTTCAAAAAGTACATGATCTAGCTATTGAAGAGTTAGGGAGATATCAAGTAGAGGGACCAAATACTCGTCGTGGAAAGTATGTGAGATATACAAAGGAAGATTTAGTTCCTGAAGTAACAGTAGAAACTATGAAATTAATGAGTACTCATAGAGATTATGATGAATTGGTTAAGTTGAATCATTGGGCAATTATGCCTCCTAATGGAACTTATCCTGTCCATATAGACAATGCATCAAGAATACATACTTCTACCTTTTACATAGCACCACAAAAAAATATTGGGACTATATTATGTGATAATCCAAGTACAAATGATAAAGGTGACCATGAAGAAGCTGATCAAGATTCAACTTGCGAATATCCACTGCCATGGAAACCTAATAGATTATTTGCACATAATCCTGGACCTATGAAATGGCATAGGTATATGGCTGGAGATACTGTCAGAATAAATTTATCAATATTTTTGCTAGATCCAAATAAAGTAAAACCTCACAGGGTGGATTATGACTACTTTATTGATTAGTGCTGGTACAGCATTCTCTGCTACCTCGCCATTACATTATACTTTGTGTTGGGATAATAATTATGCCCATACAGGTGTTGTAAAGGAATCTATGTATCTCTTTCAATTGAATTATCCTGATCAATGGAAGAAAAGAACTAAAAGAAACCGACAGAGAAAAAAAATAATAAGACCTGGAGACAGTAAACCTACTATTTTGACTGGTGATTCAAAATATTGTTTGCAAATGTCTCAAGAGCATAAAGATGAGTTTCTTAAAGGTAAAGTTTCTCTTGAGAATTATATCAATTATTTTGAACGTCACTGGGAGATAATAAAAGATGACTACAAGGCAGTTGCTGATTTTTCCAATCTAAATGCATGTCTAAGTGAAGAGTTCATGCAATCTATAAAACCTAAGTTACTTGAACACTTTGATGTGAAGGTTGTTATGGTTTTTAGAGATCCTGTTCGTAGATTGTGGTCAGTGTGCAACAAATCCTGTCAATATCAAGATGATAATGTAAAATATTTGTTCAAAAAATGGGTTGGTGGTGAATTAGAACCAAATGCTATGTACTCTGACATTTATAAGAGACATAGGAATATTTGGGGTGAAGAAAACGTTCATATGATTGTAATGGAAGAATTTTGGAGTGGTAAAGTACAACCATTATCCGATTTCCTAAATTTTCCGATAAAGAAAGTTCATGAGAATGTATATTGGCCTGACAAGGGATCTAAAGCACCACATTATGATTATTTGTGGGATCAATGGATATCCAATACACATGACCTTGATTTAAAGACTTGGGCATACGGTATGAACAATATAAGTTGGGTATATAAAGATTTTAAGGATACTTTTGGATATATACCTGATCAATGGGGTCAATGGTATGAAACCTAAGTTATTATTGAATGCTGGTACAAATTTTTCAGCAACAACACCATTATGGTATACTTTAGGATTGAATAATCATTATGCTCATACTGGACACGCAAAGGAGCACAATTATCTGTATCATATGATGATTGATGCGAAAAGGTCTATTAATACACCTAGTCAACTCAATTCATCTGTTAGATTGACTCAAAAGTGGGAACAAACTGATTTGATAAAAAAAACCAAGAAGAAGGAGAAAAAGAGGGATGGAAAAGATGGATTCATGCATGTTTACCCTGAAATGACTAAAAGGTCACCTTTTATAGAAGGTAAGTGGACATTAGAAGAAAGAAGAGATTTTTTTGATAATTCAGAACTTAGTATTGACAAATATATCAAATATTACCTAAAACATTGGGAAAACTTCAAATGCGAGTATGAATCAGTTGCAGACTTCTCTAATACTAATGCTTGCTTGTCTGTAGAGTTTATGGAAAGGATAAAACCTAAGTTATTAGAATATTTTGATATAAAAGTAACAATGATCTTTAGAGATCCTATTCGTAGGTTATTTTCAGCGTGTAATAGAGTTCATTCTAAATCTGGTGGAATTATGGAAGGATTTAGGAGTTGGGTCTTATCTGACAGTATGGAAGAGAACGTTTACTACTCAGACATCTATAATAGGCATTGTCAGGTATGGGGTAAAGAAAATGTAATGCCTATTATAATGGAGGAGTTCTCTACAGACAAATTATCTGATTTTTTAGGTTATCGTCTAGTCACTGCTCATCAGAATTGTTATTATCCTGAAATGGGTTCTAATGCACCAAAATATCCTGGATTGTCAGATCAATACACTTCAGATAAGATAGATTTGTATAAAGAGACTTATGAGTTTGCTTTAGAACATATGGAGCACATTTATAAATCATTTGAAAACACTTTTGGTTATATACCCGAAACATGGAAAAAATAAAGTTATTATGGAACATTGGAACCAACTATTCAGCTACAACTCCTTTTTGGTACACATTATCGCTAAATCATAAATTTTGCCATACTGGTCATCGTAAAGAATTGCATTGGCTTGATATTCTGGAATCTCAAGAGTTTTGGGCAACAAAAGTTAAAGGTAGACCACGTTATTACAAATATTTCTGTAATAGGTTGAGAGGTTTTGTTAAATCACCTTTAGCATACCTAAAAACTGATAAACCATCAAAATTGCAAAATGCTAGATGTTTTACTAAGGAAGAAGAAGAATATTTCTTCTCTTATCCAACATCTATTGAAAAGTACATAGATTATCGTAAAAGGCATTGGAATCACATAAAACATGAGTATCATGCATTAGGTGACTTCTCAAATAGTTATTGTTTACTATCTGAGGACTTTATGAGAAGTATTAAGGATAAATTACTAGAAGTCTTTGATCTAAAAATTACTGTATGCCTTAGAGACCCTGTTCGTCGTATATGGTCTCATAACCTTTGTAAGGAGAATCTTATATTCAATAAATCAGGAGGAGTTGATAGAGTTTCTGATTATGGTAAAATATTACGGTCTTATTACAATGTTTGGGGTAAAGACAATGTTCTTCCTATTATAATGGAAGAATTTTGGGATCCTAGTAAACATAGAGAGCAGACTGAAAGATTATCGAATTTTTTGAATTATCCTATTACTAACATCTATAAAAACGTATATTGGCCTGAACTGGGTTCTAATTCACCACAATATGAATTTTTGAGAGATCAATGGAAAGATGAGAAAGATATTGATTCGGAAACCTATAAACGCATTTATTCTAAATTAGAATGGATTTACCAAGACTGTGAAGAACATTTAGGGTATATTCCAGATTCTTGGCATTCTTTGTAAACCCAATCAAGTTTTTCTCTCCCATATGCAAGATCTCCATCTGATAGGTCTTGTAGGTCTGAATTATACTGATCACCTAAACCAGGTATTTCTGGTCTGTTAGTTCCCATTTCTGGGTAGTATACATTGGGAGACATCTCGGATATTGGACAACCTATAAATTCAGACAGTTCTGAAGGGTCTTTCCATACATCTTCCATAATAATTGGAAAAACTTTAGGAAATGCACTTTTGTAGTTGTTATAAGTTTTTATATAACTTGGAATATGAAATGATGGATTATTATGTTCTAATTCATTTTTCCAGTAAGAAATACTGTCAGGAAACGTTTCTTTTATTTTTTTCCATTCTTGAACCTTTTCAGGGTCTCTATTTTTCCATTGCGAAGGTGCTTTTTCATTTTCGGTAAAATTTCTATACCAATTAGATATTTCCGAATATGATCTTCTTATTGGGTTTCTAAAAATAATAGTTACTCTAACATCAAAATTTTCTTGTAATATTGGCGATATTTCTTTTAGAAAGTGTAATGGAAGACTAGCATTACTATTAGAAAAGTCTGACACTCCAAGGTATTCATTTTTTAGATGACTCTTGATATAATGCATATACCAGTGTAATGTAGTGTTCTTTTTTACAAAATCAAATCCTCTATGTTTATGGTCAGTCTCCCAATAATATTGAGCATGTTCAGGTTTGTATTTTCTTTCATACAAGTAATATAAAACATTACACTCTGTTGTAGACCCACGATGACAGTATCCTACTTTCTCAAAAGTATGACATAATGGTTTTGTCGCAGACCATCCTATACCTGCGTTTATGTGTAATACTGACTTCATAAATATACGCACTTACCTGCTTATGTATCATGAGAAGATTATTAGAGTGGATCAAAGGCGAGTATAAACTTTGGAAGTTACGCAGAGAAGATCCGTATATTTACGAAGAAGACGAATGATTGGTTTTAGCGAAGGGTTTCATGATGCTGCTATTGCGGTTGTGCATAAGAATACTATCGGTTATGCTGCACACTCTGAGAGATATTCAAAAAGGAAGCATGATAAGAGATTAGATCTTACTGCAGTTACCATGGCAAGAGGTTTGAATATACATGATGATATAGTGGCATTCTATGAAAATCCAATAGTGAAAAGAAGTAGACAGTTATATGCAGGTCAAAAAGCGTGGAGAAAGGATAGAGAGTTGTCTTTGCAACCAAATAGGTGGTTTAATCATCATAAGTCACATGCTGCTGCTGCATTTCAAACCTCTAATTTCTCTCGTGCTGCGTGTGTTGTAGTAGATAGTATTGGTGAATGGGATTGTTCATCAATATGGACTGCTGATATAAAAGATGGTGTGGCAGTGTATGATAAAAAATGGTCTAGACGATATCCTAAGTCTATTGGTCTATGGTATAGTGC
>CEUP01050286.1_pt1 | contig 10584 bp, 9 predicted proteins | sample 531371 | NCBI WGS metagenome assembly CEUP01 (sample SAMEA2622738, study PRJEB7988) | marine metagenome | biome: marine biome (ENVO:00000447); feature: marine epipelagic mixed layer (ENVO:xxxxxxxxx); material: "saline water (ENVO:00002010), including plankton (ENVO:xxxxxxxx)" | depth 150 m
CCAAGGCTGCCGTTGTCGCACATGCGGCGATAATTCCGTTCATTGAGAAAAATATGAAAATGCAGCACACCACCATTGCAAGGCTATCCACTTCCAACATTACCAAAAGGGTCATTATCGACATTGCTGTCGCGGCAATGGCACTGGATATTTTGAGTAAATACTCTAAGGAATATTTAGTAATCAAACGTCGGTTGAAGTAACTAACACCTATAACACCCAAAATATTTAGGGCAAATAATAAACCGTAGTATTGTGGTTCGATACCGTAGTGATTGATGTATACCTGTGGTGAGCCGGTAATAAATGCATACGCCGCCACATAATAAAACGTGACACAAAGTGTGAATTGCATGAATGTGCCGTTGATCAGTAAGGTCGCGTAGTGTCCAAAAGTGTGCGATATCGGGGCCGAAATGCGTCGTTCAATGGGCAAAGTTTCTGGTAACCATCTCAGTAAAAACAGCATCATCCCACCTAGCAATGCCAGCATCCAGAAAATCGCATGCCATGAACTTACTTTGAGGATCTGGCCACCCAATACAGGACCAATAATCGGTGCAATAGCCATGATCATGAAGAGTGTCGAAAGCATATGTGCCGCCTTATCTCTTGGGTAAAGATCCCTGATCATAGCTCTTGAGAGCATTGGGCCAGTACAAGCACCTATCGCTTGGAAAACACGCCAAAACATAATGGATTCAATGGACTGAGAGCATGCACAACCAATAGAGCCGACGATAAATAAAGTCATGCCTATGATTAATGGAAGCTTCCGCCCAATTCTGTCACTTATTGGCCCCCAGATTAGTTGAGCGATGCTAAAACCAATCAAAAAACCAGTTATCGTCAGCTCTATATCCCCTTGAAGATCCTGTTTCATTGTTGGCATAGCTGGCAAATATACGTCCGTCGATAACGAAGTAAATGCCATTAGTGCACTCATTAAGAGGGTGAGAAATATCGAACTTTGAATGTTCTTGTTTGGTGTAACCATGAAACTACCTGCTGAGGTAAAAAACACTCTGATTGCAAAAAAGCATGATGAAATCTGTAAAATAAGACATGACCACTTTAATTTGGTCAAAGCAGTAACTGCTTAAACCTTCGATTGGGTCGATGGTCCAATTCCCATATGGAGTAATTCAATGCCCGCTTTAGACGGGCATTGGGATGCAAAGAGAAGTTTTAGATATCTAACTTGTGACTAGACAACCACTCAACCATTGCAGGATCTCTGTGCGAGAAAAAGGAACTCGTTGCGGTATCCAATGCTGTAATTTTATTCAAGTCTGAGATGGATAATTCGAAATCCCAGATATCCTGATTTTCAGCCATACGTGATGTTGTAACCGTTTTAGCAAGGGCAACAATTCCCCTTTGCACAACCCAACGAAGCACTACTTGCCCAACAGTTTTACCATGTGCTTTAGCAATTTCGGCCAGAACGGGATGTGAGAACAGGTTATTCCTGCCTTCCGCAAATGGTGCCCAGGCTTCTACCTGGATACCTCTGGACTGCATCCACGGTACGCCGTGAAGTTGTTGATTAAATGGATTCACTTCAATCTGATTCACAGCGGGTGTAACCGTGTTAAACGCAATTAAGTCAGCCAGTCTGTCTGGGGTAAAATTACTCACCCCGATAGCACGCACCTTTCCTGCTGATAACAGTGTTTCCATAGCTCGCCATGCACCATGAACATCACCATACGGCTGATGTATCAGGTACAAATCAATGTACTCAGTTTGTAATCTATCTAACGAACGTTGAAACTGCGCCAATGCTCCATCATAGCTGGCATCTTGTAACCACAATTTAGTGGTGACAAACATTTCGTCCCTGGCTATACCACTTTGTCGCAGCGCATTACCCACTTGCGTTTCATTGCCATAGGATGCTGCGGTATCGATATGCCGGTAACCTGATGCAATCGCATCAAGTACCGCACGTTCACATTCTTTTGGGTCAATGATCTGAAAAACGCCGTAGCCCAGTATGGGCAGTTGGACGCCGTTATTAAGTTGCAGGTTATGCATCGCCAGTTTACCTATTGTTGTGTTAATAAAGTGGTTAGCCGCCGGTTTGCTCCGACAGCCAGTGAGTCCGATTTTTATTGAAGACATGTAAAGCCCCATCGCAAGACAGGGGCCTTTCTAATTATGCCGAAAGCGCCTTTTTGACGTAGTCAGGCCTTAAGGGAAGTCGTCTGATGGCTTTGCCCGTGGCGTCATAAAATGCACCGGCAATAGCTGAAGAAGCCAAAGCGTTAGCACTTTCGGAGCCTTGCCCATACATCGTCGCGGTTTTATCAGGTGCAATCACCACCTTGATACTAGGTACTTCTGCCATTTTCAGAATTGGGTAGGAATACCAATCCGTACAGGTAAGTTTGCTATTATCAAAACTGACTTCTTCATGCAGCGCCTGAGACACGCCCATGATACAGCCTGCTTCCGCCTGACGTTTCAGTTGCAATGGATTCACCACAATACCGGTATCTGACACCAGAGTGATGCGCTCCACTTTTACTTCGCCCGTATCCGGTATTACCGCTATGTGTGCGGCACATGCCCAATAGCCATTGTCACGCAACATAATCGATACACCGCGCCCAAGTGCTGGCTCGCTACCATTGGCACGTGCTTGCGGTGAAGGCGAAGGTCGCGTGTCCCAGTCTGCTTCGATTTTCAATCGCTCAAGAATGGCTTTGAAGCGTGGTTCAGTAATGTGCGCCAGACGAAAATCAATCGCATCCATTCCGGCCAGTGCAGCCGCTTCACTGATGGCCGTTTCACGCGGAAAATTTTGCTGAAACTGAATCGGCGTGCGCATGGAATGATCACGTATACCCACATTAATCGGTGATTCCTGCTGGCCGAGTTGATACATACCGCGGCCAGTTTCAGCAATATTGTCTACCGTGCCATACACCCAGATGTCGGCGATAAAAATCCCCAGACCATGCAAAAACGAAGGATTGTCGGGCGTCGGTGGCAAGATCGTCTCTTTACCTGCCAGAATAGCCCCAATCGGCCGGTCATCCTGCATCGGCGGGCCGCTGTGTACTGCTTGATAACTCGCAATGCGACCCTGCTCATCCAAGCCAATGCTAATTTGTGACAGCATAGCCGACGAGTTAGTTGACCACTGCATATCGTCGTGGCGCATCCACTGTACCCTTACCGGCACACCCAGTTTGACGGCCAATAATGCAGCCTCATCTTCTGAACCTGCATTGCCACCATTTGAGCGACCAAAGTGGCCGGGGCCAATATAGGTTTTAATGATCACGTCGGCTTCCGGCTGTTTAAGCATCTTGGCAATCGCCATGCGCAAAAACTGCGGATTCTGACTGTGGGTATGCACCACCACTTTACCGTCTTTGACTTCGGCCACCGATACCATCGGGCCTATCGGCGCGTGTTTATAGTAGGGCATGAAATATTCAGCCGAATGAGACTTGGCGACCGGCAGACTGATATCACCTTTGGCGGCGCGGCTTTGCATATCCGGAACGTCGTCCCAACTCGGCTTATCGTGCAAGAATTGTTGCAATACAGCTGAAGTAGTGGGAATGCCCTGCCAGTCAGACCATTGGGTTTTAGCTTCAACTGACCGTGCCGCCTGCACTGCTTCCCATTCATCAGACGATACCACCGCCAACAGATTATTAATGGTTACTATCTGACTGTTGGCGAATAAGGTTTTATCCAATGAACCGGCTTTTAGTAAAGTTGAACCGAGGGTTTTGGGATGGATCACCCGTGCATGCAACATACCCGGTAATTTCACGTCACCAACCCAGATATTGTCGCCTGCTACTTTGGGCCTGACGATGGGATTTTTCAGTGGCTGACCGATGATTGTGTATTCGCTAACGGGCTTCATGGGTGGCTCCCCGGTAACGACAATTCCCATAAAGCTGGTTAGCTCCCCTCTGACCGGAATACTCAAGGACCAATTTTGATTGGCCAGCAATTCACCATAGCTAATTGTGTGATTACCAGCCTGGATAACCCCTTCTTTTATTTTTAGGCTATCTTTGGCTACGGCGAATTTTTCCGCTGCCAGGGTTGAAACCGCTTCGCGTATATAAGCAGCCACTTTACGCAAATTCTGCACGTTGGTACGCAATAAACCAAAGGTACCGCCGCCGTCAGGTGTCACATCCGTATCCCCCCACACCACATTGGTAATATTTGCTACCGGCATACTAAGTTCTTCGGCTACGATCTGTCGGTACGCAGTAAAAATAGAACTCTGACCAAAATCACATTTCCCGGTACGGATTAATGTTGTGTTATCGGCATGAATTTCAATCCAACTGGCTGGTTTAGCCGCATCCAGTGAGGTGGGTTGACTGCCGTTAGCCGCAGCAAATGCCAGTTTTTGGTCCAGTGCCAAGGATGCAATCAAAGCACCACTACCTCCTAGGAAAGCCCGGCGACTTAATTTCGCGCCATAAATCAAGTACTCACCAACTGATTGAGTTTCTTCATTATCGTTTTGTTCAATGTTCATCTCTTAGCCCTCTACAGTCTTGGTGGTAATCAACTCAGCGCCTTTAATCAGGGCGGCTGCGCGATGAATACCATCCTTGATGGCTGCATATGAGCCACAGCGACACAAATGCGCTGAGGGACCTGATACTGTCATCGCGTGATTGATGTCTTCATCACTCGGGCTAGGATTATTTTCTAATAGTTCGGTGGCTTTGATCATCATGCCGTACTGACAAATACCACATTGGGGAACCTGCTCGTCAATCCAGGCCTGTTGCACAGGATGCAAACGCTCAGGATCGTCCGGCAACGAACGTTGTTGTTGCCAGCGTGCTGGCAACCCATCTACCGTGGTGATTTGCTTTCCTTCAAGCGCCATAATGGGATAAATGCAGGCGCGAACCTCTTCACCATCGACCAATACTGAACACGCGCCACATTGCGCCAGGCCGCAACCAAACTTAGGGGTCATCACATTGAGTTCACCGCGCAAAACATACAACAGCGGGGTATCTGGCTTGGCCTTCACCTGACGGGAGTGGCCGTTTATTAACAGAGTTATCATCGCTTTGCTCCTTTGAGTATGGGCTTTACATGTCAATCAATACGTTCAGTAAGGCCTTTGGGTGTCAGCCATCGCTCATCATTCATTTTGCCTTTATAAAGTCACTAGACTTAACGACCAACAGGTTCCATCCAGGTCACGGTCTTATCATTATCTGGCGTTGAAATTGCGATGTGTGACATGGGTGAGTCTGGCGCAGCACCATGCCAATGCCGGGTACTGGGTGGGATAGTGATAACATTACCCGGTAACATCTCTTGAATATCTCCACCTTCATTCTGAACCAGTCCTTTTCCTGAGATAATGACGAGTGTTTGGCCTTTCGGATGGGTATGCCAAGCAGTACGAGAGCCCGCTTCAAACTCCACCAATGCTCCGCGATAATGACCATCTATCGGCGACGTAAACCGAGAACTGACCTTCGCCACACCGCTAAAGTTAGCGGGTGAACCTTGTGTAACCGTTGAATCATTATTCACAATGACGTGCAGTATGGTTTCGTTGTTCGCATCGATATTTGCAACACTACGAAGAACGTTACTTGCTCTTATTGCGCTGTCCTGACTCACTGAGTCCTTTAGAATGCGTGTGAATTCGAGCAACTGTTCGGGGCTGTATCCGACCCGTAGTGACAACTTCATATGAGATGTCAATTGAGCTTCAGCCCCCGGCATCGCAGAAAGCATACTAATAGTGAGTAGCTCTCTGTCTTTAACGGTCAGTACATCCCGATAAAATATATCTGCGAATAAATGCTCTACCAGAAATGTCTCTATAGTTGGTACAAACCCCGCGTAGCCAGATGTGCGATTGGACATATCTCGCCCTACCAACGCATTGCGAACCTGATGACCATAACTATTCGCGCTGTAATCATCCGGAAGCGGTGTCGCTTCTCTGCCTATCTCATCGGTTATTCCCTGCGCTTTTCGTTCTGCGGCCACATCCATAAAGGTCATAATGCCGTTTAGCGCACGGGGAAACCCTGCATACGCATATGAGTGGATGAAAATTTCTTTAATTTCGTTGACGGTTAACCCATTTTCCAACCCAACCTTAAGCGCATCATTCAATGTTTTTACATCACCTGATGCCGTGAGCGCCGCAATCGGAATCATAGCGGCTTGGCGTTTATCCAGAGACTGACTTTCTTCTGTGGCATCAACGGCACTGACGAACAACGCACATAATCCAAGAAGCGGCGTTACGATGACCTGTTTTAACGATAATCTAATACTTTGCGACATGATTTCCTCCCGTAATAGAATGATTCGTGTACTTTTAATCTAAACCTTTCTCATGCAACCAATCCGACATAAGCGTTGCTATTTCGGCGTTATTCAGGTCTGAAAATGGAAAGTGTGTGTTGCCATAAATACCTATTTTGGGAAGGTGAATAACAGTAGCATCACCGCCATGTCGATTTATGGTATCAGCCCACTCATAAGCCATCTCAAGCCTGATTCGCCAACCGTCTTCCCCCGGCAATTGACTGGTTTTTTCAGGAATATTGTCACCGTAATAAATAACAATTGGGATCTGAGTCAGCTTGTTAAAATCATCCAATGGAACCTCTACCGCAGCTAATGGACCATTGCTACTCTGCTTCGGGGCAGGCGCCTCGCCTTCAGGGAAAACAAAGTTACTACCGGGTTCATAAGAAACAATGGCCTTAATGTGCTGACTCTGCATGGCTGCCTGCCACCCCATTCCGCCACTGTGTGAATGGGTAACCAAGATGCCATCGCCAATTTTGGTAAATAAAGCTTCAACCGCATCAGCATTTACATTGATGTTGATAGGGCCGACATCAGGCACCATTTGTCGAAAATATTGTTCTAACGAAGCTTCATCTGTTGGAAACTGAACATTGGGGAAGTAGTCAGGCCATGTACCAACGCGAAACGTATTGAACCACATTTGCTCATTCGGAATCGGCTCGTAGCTACCAGATTGAGTGCCTTTTGCGGCGTTACCACGCCGGGGTTGGTCAATCAAATAAACACCGTACCCCTTGCGTAGGAATATATTCTGGTAACCTTCACGTCCATCAGGCGTAGATTCCCACGTTTTCGAGAACTGTCCGAAGCCATGCCACATTACTAATGGGTATTTTCGTTCATTGACTGGAATTTGATAAAAGGCATAGGCGTGATCGCCATGTAATGTTTGTCCGGCAGACGTCAATTTAATTGGATCAAATTCCCCCTCTTCTCGAATGACAGTTCCACCCACAGCGAAACTGCCTTGCTCTGCGATCATTAAGGGGGCTTCTGAGGTATCAGTCTTAGAGGTAGTACTACACGCACTCATTACCAGAACTGTAGACACCACCAGGGTAAAAATGCGATAGCTTCTTATGTTAGAAATCATATCGTTAACTCCTTATTGCAATGTGTCAGTAAAGAAGTGATTGAGCTGTGCCATGGCTTGTGAAACGTACTCTGGCTTCCAATAGGTCTCTATGTGTGTAGCACCCTCAATAAGAAATAACTGCTTATCCTTAGACTTGGTGGCTAATTCAAACGCGTTTTTGGTCATGTACAATGAATCCGCTTTACTACCGGCAATCATCAATAAAGGCTGGTCAATAAGATCCATATTTGTTGCCGCATCAAAATTCATCAGCGACAACAAACTGCTTTCTGTATAGCGAAAAGTCGAATTTGGATGGGCATGGGTTTTGCCATAATATTCAAAACCTTGACGGTAAAGATCGAAGGGCAAGGCTGCAATTTGTTCGTCGGTTAGCATTGCATCGCCGACATAACGGACCTCTCCCGTTGCGGCTTCTAACTCTCGCGCTTCGGAGGCAGAGGTTAACCGTTGTTGAATAGTATCTAGCGCAGAATCCATGTAACCATTTCGGCGAACACGTCCAGAATTAAACATGCTAAGAGTAGCAATGGATTTGAAACGTTTGTCGGATTGCGCCGCTTTAAGGGAATAACCACCGCCACCACAAATGCCAAGAAGTCCTATCTGGGACGTTGAAACCCCAGGGTAGGCAGAAATAAAGTCCACCATGCCGTGGATGTCTTCAATGCGGTTAGCCGGTTTATCAATATTTCGAGGCTCACCGCCGCTCGCTCCTTGGTAGGCGGCATCGGCAGTGATAGTAATGTAGCCTTGTTCCGAAAGTCGTTGTGCATAAAGCCCTGCAACCTGTTCTTTGACGCCCCCGTTAGGGTGGGCAACAACAATCGCCGGATAACTTTTCGATGCACTATAACCTGGCGGCGTATAAATATTCGCGGCGATACTAATGCCGTTCAATACATATCTAACAGAGCGGATATTTACTTTATCAACTTCATTAGCGTTGATGGCCCCTTCATACACTAGCGTAAATGGATTCTGCGTATAATCAGCTGACAATACTTCAGCAGACAATAGATTAGCCGACAGTAGGAATGCAGCCGTTTTAACCAGTGATTTCATATTTTTCTCGTTACTAAAAAGGTGCCAAATAGCGATCACACATCAAGAGTGAATCTCATGTTATTTAGGATAGTAACGGCGAGGAAAAGTCAGTATCCAAATTCTGTTCAATAGTTGCCTATTTCTCTGAGTACAAATTAGATCTATGTATTAGCGCCTACACAGTGGCTATACTGGCTGTATCTGAAACATCTGTAATGTGACAAAAGAGATGAAGACTAATACTGCCCATGTAAACAGTATGAAGCACTTAGCATCAAGTATTTCGAAGCTGACCGTACACGATGATTACTGCCCAACAGATGTTCCTGGATTGACAGTATTCAGGAAAATTGATGCGAACATTCCGATGGCCGGCGCATATGAACCTAGTGTGTGTCTGATTGCACAGGGAGCAAAGCGCGTTCAACTGGGTGAAGAAACCTTCTTCTATGACACAGAGCACTATTTGTTTTCAGGTGTTCATTTACCGGTAGTAGCGCAAGTGACAGAGGCAAGCGCCGAACATCCATATCTTGGTCTTAAACTGACTTTCGACTATCAGGAAATCACGCAATTGATGGCAGACAGCCAATTGCCACCTCCTAAGGGGCAACGCTCAGATCGTGGAATGGCAACGGGTAAACTAACACCAGCGTTAATCAGTGGGTTTCAACGGCTGGTTGATTTGGCTGATGAGAGTGCCAATATTCCGATGCTCGCCCCCATGATAAGACGAGAAATATTCTATCGACTGCTGGTCGGGGAACAGGGAGAAAAGCTAAGACAACTTGCCGCAATGGGAACGCAAACCCATCAAGTAGCAAAGGCAATCGCATGGCTCAAATCTCAGTTTTCTCAACACATCAAAGTGGAGGATTTGGCTCAGGTAGCGAACATGGGTGTATCTACTTTTCATCACCACTTTAGAAATATGACTGCAATGAGCCCGCTGCAATATATAAAGCAAATCCGACTTCAGGAAGCCAGACGTTTGATGTTAACTGAACATCTTGATGCGGCTACTGCTGCGTTTCAGGTTGGTTACGAAAGCCCTTCTCAGTTTAGTCGTGAATACGGGCGAATGTACGGGTGCTCTCCGGCAAAAGACGTCAATGAGTTACGTTATAAATTGGCGCAAGCGGGAAATTAAGGGTAATGAAATGAAGTCAGACATATTAAGCTGGAATACTGCAAGTGAATGTAGCATGCCAATTGTATAGTTAAACATTACTGTCTATTCTTCTCACGTATATAATAAAGTAAAATTTTAATAGGCATAATATGAGAAAATTAATTTTCATCCTGTTTATTTTAGCGCCTCTATCTTTGTTTGCTCAAAGTTCCGATTATAAAGTTTCCTCATATCTTACTGAGGGTACAAAAGCTCCAAATACACATTACACAGGGGGATATCAATCTCCTAGTTTAATAGCTTGGAATTTGGAAAAATTTCGCTCACCTGTCGCAGTACAGTTTCTATTAGAAAATCTTTTGATGAAGCATTCCTTCGAAGTTCGATCTGAATCCGCCTAATATCAAAATGACTAGTCAATGCATCATCAAACCCACCTTCGAAGAGGAGGTCATCGATTTCATCCAGAGATAAATTGGTTTCTCCAATCTCAATTGTCACCGTAACGTCGAAATTTTTCATGCAATAAATATCACGTAATTAACCAGCTTAGATAATGGCACAGTCAAATTAGTCAAACCAAAGGAAATATCAAAACTCAAAACATAGCAGAAATCTGTAGCAATAATTAATGAGTTCACTCACTGAATTTGGCAGCAAAAGGATCTTTTCGTTGAGCCATTCAATGTCGTGATGCAAAGAAAGAGCACAGAGTATGTAGATTGCGAACAACTATAGTTCAACAAAGTGAGACTTTGTAGTCAGCTTACAACCATTGAATCGACCTACGGGCTTTTAACTAACCGACGGAAATTTAAATAAGCAAACACGTGCGTATTTATTTTATCTGCAAAAACTGGCTAAAATAGGGAAAACAATATACACACATACACAGTGTATGTATCAACCAGCCCCTATTAAGGGTTCGAGTCGCGGTGGGGACGCCAGCCAACTTCTA
>CEUP01013944.1_pt1 | contig 10580 bp, 10 predicted proteins | sample 531371 | NCBI WGS metagenome assembly CEUP01 (sample SAMEA2622738, study PRJEB7988) | marine metagenome | biome: marine biome (ENVO:00000447); feature: marine epipelagic mixed layer (ENVO:xxxxxxxxx); material: "saline water (ENVO:00002010), including plankton (ENVO:xxxxxxxx)" | depth 150 m
TATTGTGGCCATTGCGTCCTCTTCAGTATCATTAATTACTAATCCTAGGATATTTATTTCGGGATTGTTTGCCAGCTTATTTAGTTCTGGAATCTCCTCTAAGCATGGAGAACACCAACTTGCCCATAAATTTATTATTAGGAAATCGCTATCGTTAATCGTATTTATATTTTTCTTTTTTCCCGAAGCAAGCAATAAAGTCTCATTTTGGATTACTTTCCCATCGTTTATCGTCGTATTTTTTTCAATTAAGGCGAAATTATTATCCCCAAAAAACATCAGGGGTAAAAGGATTAGCAAAATCAATACAGTAGAGATAAGAAATCTTTTAGACATAATTCAAATTTAATCGGGAAATAATCATAAACTAATAAACATGAAGGATGTTTTAGACAATAAGCTTTATCCAGGTTTCGACTTAACATTTAGTGATTTAAAAGCCATAAAAGCAGAAAAAAAAGATACAGTTAACATCATTGATTATTCAAGTATGATCTGGGTAAGAGAGGCAATTGAACATCTTGTAAAAGAAATAGATGATAAATACAAAATTCAGTTTGTTGAACCTACTGAAGCAGATCTAGATCATGGGAAAAAAGTTTTAAATATCGATGTTCCAATTGAGGAATCAAAAAAAGAATTTTCTAAAGACAAAAGGATAATAGGAATCTCCAGCGGGAAAGGTGGCGTTGGTAAATCAACTTGCTCGTCTATGCTTGCATTGACCATGACTCATGAACTTGGGAAAAAGGTCGGAGTAATGGATGCTGATATATGGGGTTACTCTATTCCAAAAATGCTAGGTGCAATATTTCCTCCAATACCTTTTGAAGGAAGGATACTTCCTTCGTATGTTCACGGGGTCAAGTTAATCTCGATGGATTACTTTGTAAAGAAGGATGAGGCGGTAATTTGGAGAGGGCCAATGCTTCATAAAGCAATCGAACAATTTCTATACGAAGTAATTTGGCAAGATATTGACATTCTTCTTATTGACATGCCTCCTGGAACAGGAGATGTTTCAATTTCTTTATCTCAATTTTTACCGATTTCTGAAACATTAATTATTACTACACCACAAAAAACGTCTTCTGATGTTGCACAAAGGGCGGGGATTATGGCAAATAAAGTAAAGTCAGATGTTTTGGGGGTTGTAGAAAATATGTCCTTTATTCAAAATGGAGAAGAGAGGCTCTTTCCATTTGGAGAAGGCGGAGGAGAAGCTTTGGCAAAAAATTTAGACACTAGCTTATTTGGACACATACCCCTTGATCCTGAACTAGGAAAACTAGCTGATTCTGGAAAATTGATTAGCTCAAAGGATACTGAGGTCTATAAGGTTTTTACAGAAATAGGGAAAAAGATTATTGATACTAAGCCAAAGAAGATTCCTTTAAATATATCAATAAATTAATTATGTCAAAAATTATTCTTAGTGATAGGTTTGCTCAAATTATCTCAGAGATTGGAGTTAAATCAGTATTTACCCTTACCGGTGGGCATATAGTGCCTCTGTTAGATAGTTGTCACAAAAAAAAGATAGAGATAGTTGATGTTCGCCATGAGCAGAATGCAGTATTTGCTGCTGAAGGCTATTCACGAATATCAGGAAAACTAGGTGTAGCTTTAGTAACAGCAGGTCCTGGATTTATGAATTCAATTAATTCAATAGCAACTGCGCATTTTTCAAACGTTCCATTGCTTGTTGTTTCAGGGAGACATTACAGAAGACAAGAAGGGAAAGGAGGACTTCAAGAGTTTGATCACCCCCCAATGATTAAAGAGATTACAAAATATGCATCGACAATTAATAATCCTGAAGAATTTGAAAGAAAAATAATCAAAGCAATAGAGGCATGTTTTACTGGAAGGGGAGGCCCTTCATTTATTGATATTCCTCTGGATGTTCAAGTCGAGTTAGTGAATGAACAAAATAATATACCTAAATTAAAGAAGAACACAGGTTTTCATAAGTCAACCTCAAAGAAATTATTAAGTACTAAAAACGTAATATCAAGTGCAAAAAGGCCTGTTTTATTAATTGGTTCAAAAGTAGAAGCTATTAAGGAGCTCAACAAATTTGTTTCTTCAAACAAATTACCTACTTATTTAAGTGGCCAAGCAAGAGGGTCAGTTCCATCTAGTAGCAAATATTTCTTCTCAAGGTCAAGAAAATATGCTTTATCAGAAGCAGATTTGGTCATCTCATTTGGTGTTGATTTTGATTTTCGACTCAAATATGGAGAAGGGATTTCTAAAGATGCCAAGATAATAACCATTGACCCAGATAAAGACAAGCTCTCTTGGAATATTAATCCTTCTATTGCAATCAATACATCTCTTGACTCAGCAATCGTTAAGTTATCAAGTTACAAAATTAAAGAATTTTCAAATGATTGGTTAAACAAATTAAGAGGAATAGAAGAAAAAGAAACAGAACGCATCGAAGATACTATAAATAACCACAAGGGATTTCATCCTGAAGAATTTGCAAAAATTGTTTCCGAATATATCGGAAAAGATGCAATTGTAGCAGTCGATGGGGGAGATGTAGTTTCCTCTACTGCTAAGAGATTACAAACATCTAACCAAGGTTGGCTTTTGGATCCAGGTCCTTTTGGAAGCTTAGGGACTGGTCCAGGATATGCACTTGGTGCAAAAATTGCAAGAAGAAACGCGAGGGTCTTTATTATATTTGGAGATGGTGGGTTTGGTTTTAATGGATTTGAATTTGATACATTTATTAGAATGGGCATTCCAATTATTGGAATAGTTGGAATGGATGGAGTCTGGAATAATATCAAAACTTTTCATGAAGCCTACTCTCCAGGCAACACGGTTGCCGATACTTTGGGTTACAGGCCTTACCACAAATATGTTGAATCAATGGGAGGCTATGCCCAACTAGTGACAAAACCAAAGAGTCTACTCCCAGCTCTTAAAAAGGCTGAGAAATCAGGTAAGCCAAGTTTAATTAACGTTCAACTAGATCAAGTAGTAAGGAATAGTTCAAATTACGACTCCTGATTAGTTAATGATTATTGCTATTAAACCTAAAGCAAAAGTATAAAGACTAAATTTGTAGAGATTTGAGTCCAACGTGAACTTAATAAGAATACGTATAGCAAGTATCCCAAATACGAATGCAAAGAGTGTCGACACTATTGAAAGTAGATCATAGTTAATACCATAACTTACTAACGAGAAGACCCAAGCACCTCCAATTGTTGGAATTCCCAAAAGGAATGAAAAAAGTAGAGCCTCTTTCTTATTCATACCTATTAGAAGAGCAGCAATTAAAGTTACTCCAGCTCTTGAGATCCCGGGCATAAGTGCTACCGATTGGGCAAGACCAATGTAAAGTGCTTCAAGATATGTTAAATTACTTATTCTTTTTTCTCCTTCAATGATATTTTTTGAGATATAGAGAAATAATGAGAGAGCAATATATGCAACTCCTGTGTAGATCAGAATATTTACGGAGTTTGTAATTATTTCTGAAAGATTTGTAAAAGCTCCTAGCAATACTGCAGGAACAATTCCAATAAGTATTTTGATTAACGTATCTTTTTCATTTATAGGTTGAAGTATAATTTTGATGACTTCATCCCTATAGAGGAAGAGGATGGAGCCAAGCGTTCCTAAGTGAAGAAGTGTTAGTGTAGAAATGTCAATATTAGATTCTTGAAAAAAACTGTTAAATAATACTAAATGACCACTCGATGAAATAGGTAGGAACTCTGTAATGCCTTGTATTATTCCTAAAAATATTTTCTCCATAATTTAAGGTTAGTTAAATCAGCCACTAATTGAAGCTAAATGCCAACCTTCACACAATGGGCACTCATAAACAATAAATTTTTGACCATATTCTTCTTCTTTCCGCCCTCGTTCTTGTCTAGCTTTTATTTCAGATTCATACTTAACTTTGTCTTCACATGCTCTACTATCATTGCAATTAATGCATTTACAATTAGAATCTCCCGATACTTCTTTCCAGCATATATCTTTATTCATTAGTTAAAACTATAAACATCTATAACGTAAAATATTGAAATTAATTCAGATAAAATAATTAAATATGGTAATTTATTTTGCTTCCGTATTTTTATTCAGTTATCTGGTAGGTAGCTTCAATTTCGCATATTTAGTTGCTCGAATAAAAAATATTGATATAAGAAATGAGGGAAGTGGAAACCCTGGTACTTCTAACATCCATAGAGTTTTAGGGAGGAAAATGGCTATTTTCGTTCTATTTGGAGATATATTGAAAGGAATTAGTATGCCCTATTGGGTCTTACCTTCAGCAGCATATTTCATCAATTCTTTATATAACGTCAATGATTATGGCTATATGGATAATCTTGTTGAAGCTTGGGAAATAGGGATACATGTTGCTGGATTTGCTGTGGTATTTGGTCATTGCTACCCGATATATTACAAATTTAGAGGTGGGAAGGGGGTAGCAAGTTTTATTGGGTATTTGTTATTCCTTTTTTACTATTATCAATTGAGTTTTCTGTGGATTCTATCTCTACTTGCTTTATATTATGCTGTATTTAGGTCTACAAAGACAGCTGCTCTAGCAAGTCTTGCTGTTGTATTTACTTCTGTTTTTATTCTTTTTAGCATAGTAAGTCATAGTGCAGATCCAGGATTAGTTTTATTTATTTCTACAGTGTTTTTGATTTTCTGGAGACATAAAGAGAACTTTCAGAGACTTATGAGAGGGGAAGAGAATAAATTTTAATTTCAATTCTTTAATTTTTTTTATGATAATGATAGAATTAGTTCACGACAGAAAGGACAGGGCTTGACGTCACCAATTGTATTATTGTTATTAGTAACATCATTATGTCTTGCAGTACTAATTCCTGAATATAAAACTAAAGGACAGTTAGATTTTCAAACAAATTCATTTAATAACCTTGTGTCTAGGCAGAGAAAAGTATATGCAGTTCTTGGATCTGCAGCAGTAATTACTTTTGCCTTAGCTATAGAACTATTGTCAGTACCCCTTTTCGTTACCCACTTAATTTTGGATTGCCTATTTGGCATTTATGTTAGAAGTGCAGTTCTATATAGGAGAGAAGTAAGGATCAATAACTTAGGGCATGTTTCAATAGGCAATGAAGCTATTGAGTACGCAAATGAATATGTCCAGCTTCACGATCGTGATGAATCTCAATTGAAAGAAGCTGTGTAGGCCACCATTGTTTGAAGAAAGTGAAAAAAGAGAAGTTGTTTCAGAATTAAAAAATTCTTTTGACTCAATTTACACTGTTAGAGAAGAATCGTTAAAGATATCTAGGCAAGCAATCCAATATGCTTCGAAATCAATAAGATCTGTTCACAGATCAGAGCTTATTGAGGCAGAAGAGTTCCTTATTGAATGTCAAAAGTGTCTTAGTGAATTAATGATAATAACTTATGACTATCCAATGATTAAATATAATGGTTTTGTTGTTGATGCAGAGAAAGAAATGGTGGAGGCATCTTTAGTTTTAACCTTTGAAAAAGACAATATTCTCCTATTCCCTTCGGAGCTTAATGTTTCGTCCGTTGGCTATATTGGTGGTCTTGGTGATGCAATTGGAGAGTGGAGAAGAAGGGCTCTTGATTTATTAAGAGAATTAGATATTGATTCAGCTAGCAAATATTTGTCAATAATGGAGTTGAGTATGGATATTTTAAGTGAACTTGACTATCCAGACGGAATGACAGGTGGCTTAAGAAGAATAGCTGATAATGCACGTGCAATAATTGAACGTACTCGATCTGATATAACTAATGCAACGGTTCAAGCACAGCTAAGAGTCTAGACGAATCTGTAATTAAGGAAGTAAGTTGGAATACAAGTACATTTCTGGAGACATAGTTAAAGTTGGGGAAGATAGCTCTTGGGAAAATGATATGGAGATGTCTTACTGGTATCCTGATACGTTTGTAAGCGGTAGCCAGAATGTTAATGGAATGAAAATGAAAGCCTTTTTTAATAATTCTAAAGTGATTACAAATTACACTTTTGACCAACAGTTTCAAGGAGGCCCAGGAGTAGTTCATGGTGGAATATTATCCGCAGCTGTTGATGACCTTATGGGGTATGCAGCGGTTATACACAAACGAGCTTGTGTTACTGCAAAGCTAGAGGTAAATTATATTTTTCCTGTCCTAATTGAAAAAGCGTATTCTATCGAGGCTTGGATTTCTAAGATTGATGGAAAAAAAATATATGCTGAATCTATAATCCATGACCAAGGCTCTATTCATACTGAGACAAATGCAATGTTTATTGATTTAGGAGAAAGAGCAGCTGAGCATTTTGGAGATAAGCTACCTGAAGAGACAAAAGAAGAGAAGTACGATTACAAAACAGAAAGTCAATATCCTTAATTTGAGTTTACAAATTTAGTACTTAGGTAATGAGACATTGCTTGTATTGAGACCATAGGGTTTACTCCAGAACATCTTGGGAAAGTTGAGCTGTCCATAACATAAACATTATCTAATCCATGTACTTTTCCATTTTCGTCGCATACACCATTCTTTTCATCTACACCAATTTTTGCCGAACCCATTTGATGGGCTGACCCAATAGCTAGACGGTAAGGTTGATTCTTTATTGATTCTATTTTTCCAAGAAACTTTTCAAAGGATTCATTTGAATTTCTAGTCCATAGATAGTTTGGGCAGGACGATATAGCAATCTTCTTTGCACCGGCTGCTTCGTATGCTCGACATACACTAATTAGTCCATGTAATAGATTTTCATTATCGAGCTTGTTTAATTTATAATGCCAGACAGGTCCTTTTTGGTTATACCTAACCTTTCCTCCACCGGAATCAGAAGTTAGTACTATTGCCCCTGACCAATTTGGATAAGAATCTAAAAATTTATTTTTTTCTATTTCAAAAATTGATGAAAAGAATGGAACAAATAACCCAGGATGAAGTGGTAGTCCTTCAATGATATATCCATAGTTTTCTTTCCTATACAAGAATTGGTCAGAATAGATCCCTTGCATGCTCCCCATCCAAGGGTTTTGTGCTTCATCAAATTCTGCTATTACACCAGAAACAGGATGTAATTTAAGATTGTTGCCAAGGTGTTTATTCCTATATCCACTTTTCCTAAGAATATTTGGCGTATTTAATGCTCCTGCAGCCAGAATAACGTCGTTTATCGGGAGTATCTTTTTTTGGTTCTTAATTACTACATTCAATGAACGAGCTCTTCCTTTTTCTATATTTATTGAGTCAATTTCAAACTCAGAATAAATATTCGCACCATTTTTTTGTGCATCTTTAATCCACGTTTCTTTAGTTGATTGTTTTTTTTCATTAATACATCCGAATCCACAAAATCCACATTCTGCTCCATCACAACCTTTTACATTTCTTGCCATTTCTTTAGTTTCAATATCAATTAGTTCCAAGCCCTCTTTAAGTTTCATCTCTTTCCGAGGTGTTTTGTTTGAAGATAAATTTACATTTATACGGTCCATAACTTCCTTGATACTCTGAGAGAATTCATTAGATGTAAAGGTATTGGAAGTTTTCGATATTTTTTCCCATTCTTTTCTAATTAGTGGTGGTGGTTCAAAGGATGTGGTCCAGTTAATAGTTGTCCCTCCACCAAGCGTGGACCCAGCAAGGAGAAGGGCACCGGATCCTCTTGCTTGAGCTAGTCCACTTGCTTCATATAGCTGTGAATATGCCTCTCCTTCAGAAACAGATGATTTAGCTTCAACCATTTCTTTAGATTTTTCAAAAATAGATACTTTTCTTGAAGATTCACTTATTACACCTGCAGCAACTCCACCTCCAGCTCCAGAGCCAATTACTGCAACATCTATCTCTTCACCATTGAATTCATTTTTTTTATATGAATATGCTGAAACATTTATATTTTGAGGATAGTTCATTGATTTCCATAATTTTTCCGTTGCATGATTGTTTTCTCTCGTAACTAAGATTCCTAGAAGAGATAAAATATTAAATGTTGCTTTTCGTTTAAGCATAATTTTTGACTCTAAATTTTTTTTAAAAATTACTTCAATCCTATTTCTTGATAGGTCAGTTATTTTTTTAAACGAATTAAAGAATATTAAATTTCCGATTCTTAGATTTAGCAATATTAGCAAAGCCTTTAGTTGGACAATTTCATTTTTATCTGGAACTTGGTTTATTAATTTTGGATAATACGTTATAAGACCAGAAATCTCTTTTTTTGTAAGTGTTGGATAAAAAGAGTTAAGTAGGTGCTTTATTAATGGAGATGTATATTTTATATATATTGACATAATGAACTATTGTACACTTATTAATCTAAGCCCGAATACTTAGATAATCAATAATTATGAGTTAGTCTACTAATAGAGCAACATGACTAGGGATTATTCATATACATCAAATAGTTATAATGCTTTGATGAGATGCCCTGCGTCACTGGGTTCCAAAACTAATATAGCCAAACCCCATCTTGACAGATGGATTTATTTAAAAGATGCTATTGAAGAGTGGCTTTATAATGATGCTCTTGATGAAACAAGTATCAATCAAGCACGAAGTAAATATGCAAATGATTTAGACCCAGTCCAAACAAAAATTTGTGACGATCTATTCGAAACATTCAGAGCTATTTATCCTAAAACAGTGGGAATGAGCATGAGTAGAGAGTATCCACCTCTACCTAGAAGTGAGGCTAGAGATTTATCCGAAGATGAGAAGATTATCCTTTCAAGCTGGGTCCAGTTTGAAGTTGATTATGGTGAGAAAAGAGAAACAATAAAACTTAGAACAGGGAAGGAGACAATGGACAATCTAGATTTAGCAATATTGACTCTCCAGAAAGATACAAACGAGACAAATATAGAAATTAATTTAACAAGAGGCACTGTAGAAGAGTTACCACTTATTGATGGTGCCTCAGCAATATTAAATGATTCCTTTGAACAAGTTGAGAAGTATCTTAACCTCAAAAAAAAAGAAACCATTCCTGGCAAACATTGCAACCTCTGCGATAGACCGTCAATTTGCGGACAGTACAGGGAGATTGATGGAAAGAAGATTTCTAATAAGGACAGGTCTCTTTACTTAACAAAAACGGACCTTATGAAACTTGAGACATGTAGTCGTCAGGCGGCCTGGAAGTTTTTGTATGGTATTCCAAGAGATGTTAATGAAGAGGAAGTCATTCCAAACTATGGTGATATTTTTCATGCATATACACAAAAAATAATTAATGAATTTGATAACCCCCTTTCCTCAATGGGGGTGAACAAATTTTCTGAAATAATTTCAGAAGAATCGGAGGAAATAAAAGTAAAACTTTTAGAGACCTATTCATCACTAGTAGAGCAGATGTCTTCTTATAACAATGTCCAACTAAAAGCAACTGAATTTCCTCTTGGTTTTACTATTCTTTCTAACCCTCCCCAAAGAAAAACTGAAGATGAAACTTTTGATGAGAATATAGCAGTTACATTCATGGGGATGGCAGATATAGTTGGCAGAATAAATAATAATACTCCTGTAGTTGTTGAATTAAAAACAGGGAAAGAGAGAGCTATCCATCAACATGAAGCAAGCCTTTATGCATTGGGGGCATCTCAAGCTACAAATGAGAAGGAAGTTGTTGTTTTACATGTATATATGAGGCCGGGATCTTCAAAAATAACTGAAAGGCTTTATAAAGAAAAAGAATTGAACAAAGCTAAAGAGTATTTTGTTACAAAATCAATGGAAATCTCTAATTGGGACCAAAAAGATACTTTAAGCCCGAGTTATAACCCAGGTTCTTGGTGTGAATATTGCAGTTATGAAACAAGATGTTTAGACAGCAGAAAATGATTTCATTGAACATTAATCGAGATATAATTTATTTGTATGGGTAATGTTTATTCAAAGACACCGCTTGATTTGGTTGAGAAAGCTTATGAAAAATTAAATGGCAATTTAGAGATAATTAGAGATCGTCTCAACAGGCCTCTAACTCTTTCTGAGAAGATACTATATGGCCATGCTTCAAGACCAAAAGAAATAAACCTTTCTAGAGGAAATAGTTACGGTGACTTCAGTCCTGATAGGGTAGCAATGCAAGATGCTACAGCACAGATGGCATTGTTGCAGTTTATGTTAGCTGGGTTGGATGAAACTGCCGTTCCTACTACTGTACATTGTGACCATTTGATTCAAGCCTATAAAGGTTCCAAATTTGATTTAAATATTGCTAGCAATGACAACAGAGAAGTTTTTGAATTCCTCCAAGAGGCTTCGTCTAAATACGGTATTGGATTTTGGGGACCGGGTGCTGGGATTATTCATCAAGTTGTTCTTGAGCAATATGCTTTCCCCGGGGGGATGATGATTGGTACAGATAGCCATACCCCAAACGCGGGGGGCTTAACTATGGTTGCAATAGGTGTTGGAGGTGCAGATGCAGTAGATGTGATGTCTGGTTGGCCATTTAATACAAAAGTACCTAGTTTGATAGGAGTCCACCTCACTGGCTCTCTTAGTGGTTGGACTGCCCCCAAAGATATTATTCTAAAAGTAGCTGAGATATTAACTGTAAAAGG
>CEUP01050570.1_pt1 | contig 10571 bp, 10 predicted proteins | sample 531371 | NCBI WGS metagenome assembly CEUP01 (sample SAMEA2622738, study PRJEB7988) | marine metagenome | biome: marine biome (ENVO:00000447); feature: marine epipelagic mixed layer (ENVO:xxxxxxxxx); material: "saline water (ENVO:00002010), including plankton (ENVO:xxxxxxxx)" | depth 150 m
CAAACTGGCTTCAGTCATAATCAAATAAGTCGATTCCACAGAACCCAAAATGATGGGTACCACAGCCGGGAGAAATAATATGGGTAACATTACTTCCTTAGCCCTCATGTTCATGGATATAGCTGCAAATAACGTCCCTGATAGAGACAGACCTAAAAGGGCGGGTAAAGATACACATATCATATCTAGGGGAGACAGGGTTATATTGAACAATATTATTAAAACGGGTACTAATATCGCCTCTATGACTACCAAAAACATTAAATTGGATAGCACTTTTCCCAGAAAAATAACGTCTCGGCCTATTGGAGAAGTCAATAATCCTTGAAAAGCTCCAAGTTCCAACTCTGACAAAAAGACTCTGTTAAATCCCACCATTGAACCAAACAACATAGAAACCCAAAGTATCCCAGGTACAATCAAATTAACTGTGTTTGGGGTAGCCTCAAGAGCAAAGTTAAAAGTTACGACTACTAGAAAAGAAAACATAAAAACAGGCAATATAACATCTTTGCTCCTTATTTCTAGCAAGAAATCCTTTCTTGCAATCACAAATAGGTGGTAAAAATACATGCCCACCGATCTATAGAGGGTCATCAACCAGCATCCCTTTTGTGATACGCAGGTTCCTGACATCCCCTTGATACGGGATTTGAGGGGAATGGGTAGTCATTAATATTGACCGCTCCTTTGCTAACTCTCCTGTAATAATTTCCTCGAATAGCTGCAAAGACTCTCTATCCAAGCCCGATTCTGGTTCATCAAACAATAATATCTTTGGATCATGAAGAAGCGCGCGAGCTATAGCAACTCTTTTGATAAAACCATGCGACAAAGTCGCGATTTTACTATCCAATCTGTCAGAAAGCCCAATAAGGGAAGTTTTATTCAAAACTTTGCTGTTGATATCTTTAAGTGAATGTAATCGGGCAGAAAATTCCAAATTCTCTCGTACTGTAAGTTGAGAATATAAAAAAGGTTGATGAGCCACAAAAGCCAATTCAGACCTACAAATGTGGGGGTTGAGTTTTAGATCATTTCCTAATATTTTCACTCTCCCTGAATCAGAAGATACGAGAGAAGAAATGATCGACAGCAACGTGGTTTTGCCAGAACCATTAGCGCCTCGTATTATGACTATTTCTCCCGACGATAGACTAAGATACAAATTATCAATAACCCGATTTCTACCATACGATTTCGTTAGGTTTTCTACTTCCAAAAGCGAATTCATGCGATACACGTCCAGAACTTTAGTAAGGAAATCTGCCTTATTGCTATTTCGTTGTTACAATTAAAACATTAACTGGCGAATATAGCATTGGAGAGTGACTATGCCCTCTATAGAAGATTTACAAACTGCTTATGAGGCATTAGATGACAAAATGGAAACTGTTTCTGAAGATTCCATAAATTCTGAGATGTTAATAGCTTTCGACTATGAATATCCAGGATCTGACAGCAACATCAGCATAGAAACTGACGAGTTCACAGCCGTATGCCCATGGACTGGACTCCCAGATTTTGGAACTCTAAGTATTAGATATGTCCCTTCTAATTTATGCATTGAACTCAAATCTCTGAAGTATTATTTGATGGGATACACTGGAGTTGGAATTGTACAAGAACATGCCGCTAACAGAATATTAAATGACCTAGTCGATTGCTCCCACCCTGAAGAGATGACCGTAGAGCTCGCATACAAAGTGAGAGGCGGTATAACGACTAAAGTTTCGGTGCGTTACCAGAATTAAGTATGTAGTTGTGGAAGTGATTTTGCTTATAGGTTAAACTTTCGCCCATCCTGTTGTGTAAGGATCTAAAAAAGTCGATAAGTGCACTCGAAATTAGGAGATTATTATGACAAATTATGTAAGGTTCGAAAATAAGGGCAATATTTCTTTTGGCGTTCTCGAAGGGGATACCGTATCCGAAATTTCAAATGCACCATTTGACTCATATCAGACAACAGGCGAAACATTTTCATTGTCGAATATTAAACTGTTATCTCCTGTAGCCCCCAACAAGGTTGTGGCTATCGGGCTGAACTATAAAAGCCATCTTGGTGGCAGACCAGGACCTGAAGCTCCTGAACCATTCCTTAAAGCCTCTACTACTGTCATTGGGCACGGTGATGATATCGTCATACCTAAAATAGCACTAGAAGAAGGGGTTAAAATACAACCAGAGGCTGAATTAGCGTTGGTGATTGGCAAAAAATGCAAAGGGGCCACTCAGGCCAATGCACTTGACTACGTGTTTGCGTATACCTGTGGTAATGATGTTTCTGCCAGGGATTGGCAACAAAATGACTTGCAATGGACGAGAGCTAAATCATCGGACACTTTTGCACCAATAGGACCGTGGATGACAACCGGTCTCGACCCTACCAACATCCAAGTGATTTGCAGGGTGAATGGAGAGGAAAAGCAGAACCAAAATACCTCAGACCTACTACATCCAGTAACCAAAATTATCGAATATGTTAGCGCTGTTATAACTTTGGAAGTTGGTGATGTGATAATGACGGGGACCCCAGGCACCCCTGGCGACATTCATCCTGGAGATACTGTAGAAGTAGAGATCGGCGGTGTGGGAGTATTGAGCAACCCAGTTGTTTCAGGATAGGCAATTCTGTCCCCAACATGATTCGGAGTGAAAGACTATTTTATCTCCGAATCATGGTTACATGTTTTCTAACCTGAATCTCAAAAGTTCAGACCCATCCCCAAAAAGCCAATAAATAGCAATATACGCGCCCGCTATCACCATGGATAATTTACCAACTATCTCGACATAGGGAATCAGAATACTGAACAATCGCTGAGTTGCGTCTTCCCAATACAAAACAGCTACCGTCACAGCCGTCATGATTAACCCCATACCGAAACTGTAAGCAACTGAACCTACGACAACATTTATTAACCCACCTGTCGAAACACCAGCTCCAATTACAATTCCAAGGGCCGATAAAAAAACCGGCAAAGCACAGCTCAAAGAGGCCAAGGCGTATGCTATGCCAAACAAAAATACTTGATAAATTCCCCCGAATGAACCGAATGATAACTGATTAAAAAACCCGATAGATAAACTTCGCTTTGTTATGAGCAACCAAGCTCCGATAACACAAATCGACATTCCGACTATCAATCCTATAAAAGGAAGTAACGAACCTATCAATCTAAAACCTAGGGCCATAAGAATCCCGAATATACCGAATACTGTGACGAATCCTAGGGCCATAATGATTCCGGTAACCAAACCCTTTACAAGTATGAACAAAGGCGAATGGGAGGCAGAAGAATTACTCAAATGAAAACCCACATAGGCCGGGAACATGGCTGCACCACAAGGATTAAAAGCTGCCACTGTCCCTGCAGTAAAAGCAAACAGGATCGATACATCCATAATTGAAGCTATGCCTTCCTGACTTGGTTAAGTTAAGCTATCTGCTTCTGTTTCCTGGCAATCCGCCCCACCAAGACTTGAATCTATTCCAAATCACACGAGGTCGCTGAAGGAAAATATGGCAAACAAAGGTGAGGTAGGAAACAAGCAAAAAAGTGATACTCAAAACAGCTAATACATTGAATTTAGTAACCATGAACCCCAAAAAGGCCAAACCAGACAAAGCTAGAGTATTAAACGATGAAAGCCGTCCTAATTTTCTCTCTCTACTAAGATAAAAGATGCTGATAATATGATCACGAATTGATTCAGGCGAATTCTCAGTTACAGAATGTTCCTCAGGAAGATCTGGTGTACTTTGAAGTATATTTTCAATCTCGTCCTTATATCTATCTGACATGAGTTCAAATAGCTCCAAAAATTAACAACATTTCATTAGGAATCGTAAGGTAAACTCAGAATTTGTGTCAATAACATTATCCAGATAATTGTAGGAGCCTAAATTTAACCTGATTTGATAAATATCACTATCATTTTGTGTAATGATATAATTATCATCCTGCTTTTTGAAAAATCACTCCTAGGAGACATCAGTGAAAATAACCCAGGACGATGTCGTTGAACGGCAAACTGTGCTGCACATCGAACTTGAAGAGGACGATGTTGACCCTTATTTAAACAGGGCTTATAAACGAGTAGTTCAGAAGGTAAACATACCAGGTTTCAGGAAGGGTAAGGCCCCTCGAAGAATCATAGAACAATACTTTGGAAGAGAATCCATGTTGAACGAAATCCTGGATACAATGCTGCCAGAGCTAACAACCCAAGCAATAACCGATCAGAATCTGGATGCCGTCGGCCTCCCTAGCATCGAACTGGAAGACCTAGACCCGTTTCAGTTCTCCGCGACAGTTCCCTTGAGACCCGAAGTGGATCTCGGGGAATATTCGTCAATTAGAATTGATAGAAGTCCTCCAGTAATCGAAGATGATGCGATTGATAATAGAATCGAGCAAATCCGCCTCAGTGTCGCTACATGGGAACCCACTGAAAGACCTGTGGAAATCGGTGATATGGTAACTGCCCAAATTAAAGGAACTATAGAGGAAAATACGATATTTGACGAAGCAGATGCTGTGTATTTAGTCAATGAAGAGATAGGCCGTCCTTTCCCTGGATTTTCGGAAAATTTGGTGGGTCTTGAAACCAATAAATCATCACAATTTAATCTGCTAATCCCTGAGAATTTCGCCGATTCAAAGTTAGCTGGTAAAGATGCTCATTTTGAAGTGACAATAAAAGATATAAAGACCAGGATATTACCTGAGGTAGATGACGAATTCGCAAAAGGCATTGGTGAAGGTTATGAAAGTCTGGAAGAACTAAAAAACGAAATCCAAAAGGGTATTGAAACAGAAGCTGAAGAAGAAAATTCAAGAGTTCACAGGGAGTCAATTGTAGAAGCGTTAATGGCGAACGCAACTGTGGACATGTCGCCTCTCTTGTTGCAGCGAGAAGCTGAGCATATGGTGGAAGAACAAGAAAGAATGGTGTCTCAGGCAAATATGAATATAGATGATTACCTGACCTCCTTGGGAAAAACCAGGGAAGAATTTGTGGAAGAGTCGAAGTCAGAGGCATCAGACAGACTAAAACGATCCTTCGTGCTCGAGAAATTAGCCAAAGAAGAAGACATTGAAATCTCTGATGAAGACATTGATGAGAGAATTTCTGAAATGTTTGCCAATTCGGAACAGGAAATTCCTGAATCGACCCAAAATGCACAAATGCGAGACTATTTGAGCAGATCAATGTTAATGGAAGAAACTATGAAGAAACTAGAACTTATAGCTTCTGGTGATTCCGTAGAAACCGATAATACCGATGACATTCCATCAGGCGAAAATAGTGACTCAAAAGCCGATGACAGCAAAGAACAAGAAAATAATGAGGAGAAGTAGATGCTTGATAGACCTGAAAATATAATTCCCTACGTAGTGGAAAGGGATCCAAGAGGAGAAAGAACTTACGACATATACTCTCTCTTACTTAAGGAAAGGATAGTTTTTCTGGGCACAGGAATTAACGACCAGGTTGCAAACGCAATAATCGCTCAATTACTTTTCCTCGACAGAGAAGATCCGGAAAGGGATATAAATCTCTACATTAATTCACCAGGTGGAGTAATAACTGCCGGGTTAGCCATTTACGACACGATGCAATTAATTAGACCCAATGTATCTACCATATGCGTAGGAATGGCTGCTAGCATGGGAACTGTCTTGTTATGTGGAGGAGCAGCGGGAAAGAGATATGCTCTTCCTAATTCCACGATACACATGCATCAAGCTCTTGGTGGCGCCCAAGGTCAAGCATCCGATATTGAAATAGCTGCGCGGGAAATAATAAGGATGCAGGATAAAATTCGAAACATAATCTCGGAACACACTGGCCAATCATACGAAAAAATTGCCCGTGATACAGATCGAGACTTTTATATGAGTTCAGAGCAAGCTCAAGAATACGGCCTGATTGATATAGTAATGGCTTCTCCCGAAGACACGGCAAAATAGAGGTTCATATGTCCACGAACCAAAATGACTATTTATGTTCCTTCTGCAGCAAACCTCAAGCACAGGTCAAAAGATTGATAGCCGGACCCGACCGTGTGTTCATATGTGACGAATGTGTAGACCTCTGCCAACAAATAATTTCAGAAGAGACTACAGAAGATGTGGAGCGATTAGATAACCCTCTTGAAAAAGGAATAACACCTAGATACATCTACGAAAAACTTGAAGAATACGTTATTGGTCAGGAAAAAGCTAAAAGAATCTTAAGCGTGGCCGTATACAATCATTATAAAAGAGTGTGGTCTAATAAACACTCAGATGAAAAAGTAGAACTGCAAAAAGCAAATATTTTGATGTACGGACCATCCGGGTCAGGTAAAACGCATTTGGCCCAAACTCTAGCCCGCATTCTGGACGTTCCTTTCGCAATTGTCGATGCAACTTCAATAACAGAGGCCGGCTATGTTGGAGAAGACGTTGAAAATATATTGTTGAGACTGATACAAGCTGCTGACTACGATATATCGAGGGCAGAACATGGAATAATTTATATTGACGAGATAGATAAAATTACTCGTAAAAGCCCAAACCCTTCGATAACCAGAGATGTATCAGGGGAAGGTGTACAGCAAGCTCTTTTAAAGATAATAGAGGGGTGCATTGCCAACGTTCCGCCTCAAGGTGGTAGAAAACACCCACACCAAGAATTCATGCAAATAAAGACTGACGATATTTTATTCATGGTTGGTGGAGCATTTGAAGGTATGAGTGAGCTTCTTATGAGGCGAGTACACAAAGATAAATACATTTTAGGTTTCAAACAAACAACAGCCGTTGAAGAAAGTGCCGAGGATTTAGTCCAGTTGGTACGCCATCAAATCAATCCTGATGATTTGATGGAATTCGGTTTCATAACAGAATTCGTTGGAAGATTACCTGTTCTAGTAACTCTAGATGAACTGAAAAAAGCGGATTTAATACGAATATTGACTGAACCCAAAAATGCCTTCGTTGAACAATATAGAGCATTGTTCAAAATGGAAGAGGTTGATCTAAAATTTAGCGAAGAAGCCTTGTCAGCCACTGCAGAAAAAGCAATAGAACAAAAGACCGGGGCTAGAGGGCTAAGGACAATACTAGAATCGACCCTTATGGAAGTCATGTTTGAATTACCCAGCCTGAGAGATATAACTGACTGCACAGTTGAAGCAGATGCGATTAGAGGAGATGCTCCTGTGAAACTGTCCAAGGACGGCGGAGAAATTATCGAACTGCCAACGCTTGAAAAAAAATCGGCCTAATTAGCTATCATCAGGTTCGATACCTACAACTTCTAAATGGAGCTCTTTCAGTTGGCTTTCTTCAACTACAGATGGGGCGTCAAACAAGGGATCCAACTGGCTCTGAGTTTTAGGAAAAGCTATAACATCTCTTATAGAGTCTTTTCCAGTAAGTACCATAATAAGTCTATCAATGCCTGGAGCTATTCCCCCATGCGGAGGTGCTCCATATTCAAAGGCATCTAAGAGCTGGGCAAATCTTTCACCAATCTCATCTCTAGTATATCCAAGAACAGCAAAAACATCTTCCTGTAACTTCCGGTCATGAATTCTGATACTTCCACTTGCCATCTCCAATCCGTTACATATTAAATCGTAAGATTGGGCTATAACCTTGGCAGGATCCTTCCCCATATAATCTTCATACCCGTCCCTCGGCATGCAAAAAGCGTGATGTGAGGCGTTCCAGCATCCACTCTCCGTGTCCCATTCGAACAAAGGAAAATCTGTAATAAAAGCAAAATGCATCATTTCCGGGTCAGCTAAGCCCAAACGCGAGCCCAATTCATGCCGTAATGCTGCTAAAGCTGAGTTTGTTGATTTAGATTCACCCGCTATGATAAGGATTAAATCACCTTCCGTTGCACCAGTGGAGACTGAAAACTCGTTTACATTTTCAGGCGTTAAAAATCTAGCAATATTGGATCTCATTTTATCCATATCTATTAAACCAGAATTATCATCCAGGCCATTAATTCCAATCGCTATCAAACCAGTCGCGCCTCTTTCTTTAACAAAATCTGTCAGCTCATCTATTTGACCCCTGGTGAACTCCCCGCACCCAGGTACGGAAAATCCCTTAACAATACCTCCGTTTTTCAATACGTTATGAAAAACATTGAATTCTGTTTTTTTTGCTGTCTCTCCTAAATCTGCCATTTTCATTCCAAACCTTAAATCAGGTTTGTCTGTTCCGTAATCTTTCATACTTTGTTCATACGTCAATCTCGGAAAAGGTTTAACGAAAGCCTTGTCAGAAAATAAAGATTCCAGAAGCCCAGTGAATAGGTCTTCTGTCAATAAAAGAACATCTTCTTGTGTGACAAAACTCATCTCTAGATCAAGTTGTGTAAACTCCGGCTGTCTATCTGCTCTTGAATCTTCATCCCTGAAACACCGTGCTATTTGAAAATATCTCTCGAACCCAGCAACCATTAGTAGCTGTTTGAGCTGCTGGGGAGATTGAGGTAAAGCATAAAATTTGCCTGGGTACAAACGGCTAGGAACTATGTGATCCCGAGCGCCTTCAGGAGTGCTCTTAATCAATATAGGAGTTTCAATTTCCAAAAAATTTCGTTCGTCAAGAAAATCACGTATGTATTTAACCACTTTATGTCGGGTTATCAACGCGTCCCTCATGCTCTCTCTTCGAAGATCCACATAGCGATATTTCAGGCGAACATTTTCATCAACCGCAGAATCTTCATTAACATAAAAAGGAGGAGTCAAAGCCGGATTTAGCACTATTAATTCAGAAGCATACACTTCTATTTCGCCAGATTTCATTTCTGTATTTACTGTGCCATCAGGCCTAGGAGCCACTTCGCCTGATACTTGAATAACCCATTCGTTCCGCAACTGTTGAGCAATCTCATGGGCTTTTGCGTGCATTTCTGGGTTAAAGACAACCTGAACCAACCCTTCTCGATCCCTTAAGTCGATGAATATTAGGTTCCCATGATCACGTCTGCGATGAACCCACCCTGCCAGGGTGACCGATTTACCTACATCCGACGAACGTAAAGTTCCGCAACTAATATTTTTCAGCAATTAATTCCTCCAGGGGCCACTCAAAAATTATATCCCTCTAAATTTATCCTTTGGGATTTCCAATATTGTAAATGCCTCGACTGCTTCAGTTTCCGAGTTTAAATAACTAGAATTCAGCACCACTTTCGTATCGATAATACCTCTTTCTGTTAAAAAATCGTCGTATAACAATTCCTTCACTAACTCCGATCTGCCTTGCTATGCTGGCATTAGACATACTTCCACCTAGCCTCTATTACTTCGTTCTCTAAAATCATCAAGCATAAACGCAGCCGGTAAATTAATTCAATAAAAATACTATATGTAAGTTAAAGACCTGACAAACCCCTATAAAACGCCTGATATAATTCCGCAATTTCATCCTCTTCTTACCCAGTAATCCTTGGAAAGAATATCTCGATCAAAAATAAGTCGACAGAAAATTGTTGATGTCACTGATCCCTCAGGAACAATATTTCCATTTGAAATAAGACGTTTACAAATCAACAAAGAACCTAACAAAACACTAAAATATGTGATAGATGATGGTTTTCCGAAAGCGAAACACAATATCGGCAAAAGGCCTATCGCAACAAAACACCAAAACCCGCTATCTTTGTACACTATAAGACGTCCTAATATACCAACGAATAAGATTAACACTAGGATTTCTTCCCACATTTGAAATCCCAGTATTACTCCTAAAGCAGTAGCTATTCCTCGACCTCCTTTGAAGCCAATGAACACGGACCAATTGTGCCCGGTTATCAAACCTACACCAGCTACTAAGAGAACATATTCTCCCAATCCTAGAATTATATCGAGGAGAATTATGATAAAAGTGCCTTTAAGCAGACAATCTATTGTACCTGCGATAATACCAATTACCTTCCCACCGTTAACATATAGGTTAGATGCTCCAACATTCATTGAACCACGGGTCCTAATATCTATTCTTGCTATAAATTTACCTAATAGATACGAAGTGGGAATAGAACCAATGAAGTAGCAAATAATTATGACAGTGACGTATGGTACGTACCCATTAAGTGGCACGACAAACAGCTTTGTCAAGTTCATACACGGAATCTAGAGGAGGACCGACATCACCGGGATGAGGATCATTTTGATCTTCTGAATTGTGGTAGTCACTGCCACCACATTTAATCAGGGAATATTTATCAGCTATACCTGATAAATAGGATACTTGGCCGCGGTCGTAATCACCGTAATATACCTCTATTCCTCCTAATCCAGCCTCACAAAGCGTGGGTATTAACTTATCTAGATTCTTGATACTTTTCCTACCAGATTTAGCATTAGACAAGAGAGGATGTGCTAAAACTGGCAAGGCCCCATTACTTTTGAGAATTTCAATTCCTTGAACTGGACCAATCATTACTCTAGGAGCGTAACCAGGGGAGTCAAGATTCAAATAATCTCTAAAAGCCTCTTTAATATTGCTTGAATACCCAAGTTCTACCAAAGCAGTAGCAATATG
>CEUP01000563.1_pt1 | contig 10517 bp, 10 predicted proteins | sample 531371 | NCBI WGS metagenome assembly CEUP01 (sample SAMEA2622738, study PRJEB7988) | marine metagenome | biome: marine biome (ENVO:00000447); feature: marine epipelagic mixed layer (ENVO:xxxxxxxxx); material: "saline water (ENVO:00002010), including plankton (ENVO:xxxxxxxx)" | depth 150 m
AACCGCTTCAACAACATCTACTCACCAGAGCAGCCAATCTTCCAAGTACCAGAGCCGTACATCCCGACAGTGAATGCTCGTGTAATGAGCCTGCAAGATGCAACGAAGAAGATGTCTAAGTCTGACGATAACCGTAAGAACGTGATTACTCTGCTAGAAGAGCCGAAATCAATCATCAAGAAGATTAACAAAGCTCAAACTGACGCAGAGACTCCACCGCGTATTGCTCACGACTGGGACAATAAAGCGGGTATTTCTAACCTAATGGGTCTTTACTCTGCGGCAACGGGTATGAGCTTCGAAGAGATTGAAGCGAAGTACAAAGGCGTTGAAATGTACGGTCCATTTAAGAAAGATGTTGGTGAAGCACTGGTTGCTATGCTTGAGCCAATTCAATCTGAATACCACCGTATTCGTGCTGACCGTGCCTACATGGATCAAGTGATGAAGCAAGGTGCAGAGAAAGCATCAGCTCGCGCAGCAGAAACGCTGAAGAAAGCATACGAGGCGGTTGGCTTTGTGGCTCGTCCATAGAGTTAACAATTTAGATTAATAAAAAGCGGACTCATTGGAGTCCGCTTTTTTGTGTATCAGCCCAGTTACTGAGCGCCTTCAAAGCCCATTTGGCGCCACGCTTCAAATGCTATGATGGCTACGGCGTTAGATAGGTTTAAGCTACGAGCATCTGGCATCATTGGAATACGAATGCGCTGCTCCATCGGCATGCTTTCGATCAGTTCAGCAGGTAAGCCGCGTGTTTCTGGGCCAAACAAAAGCACATCGCCTTTTTGGAAGTTGGCATCTACATGGTGACCTGTTGTTTTAGTTGTACAAGCAAAGATGCGGTAGTCACCACGCTCTTTCTCTAGGTACTCAACAAAGGCTTGGTAGTCTTTATGGCGAGTCACTCGCGCAAGGTCATGGTAATCCAATCCAGCTCGGCGCACTTTCTTCTCTTCTAAATCAAACCCTAGTGGCTCAATCAAATGTAAGTTCGCACCACAGTTAGCACAAAGGCGAATTATATTTCCTGTATTAGGGGCGATCTCGGGCTCGTAAAGGGCGATATCAAACATGATTAAGCTTTCTTATCTTTGAGTAAATAGAGCGAGAAAGTATAAGGCGGCTTGTGAAAACCGCCAAGCCTGACGTTGTGAGTTTTTATGTATTGATGGACTCTATTTTCCTTGTGCTAGAGCGACCGCGTAGTTTTCGCTGACTGCTGCCCAGTTGACTACATTCCACCATGCTTCGATGTAGTCAGGTCGACGGTTTTGGTAGCTGATGTAATAAGCGTGTTCCCAAACATCGAGCGCTAGAATCGGCTCACCTTGAATATCAGCGACATCCATTAACGGGTTATCCTGATTGCTTGTGGATGTCACATGCAGAGCTCCATCTTTAACGATTAACCAAGCGAAACCTGAGCCGAAGGTATTGATAGCGGCATCGGTAAACAATTGCTGAAATTGAGCAAAGCTGCCAAAGGTTTCAATAATAGCTTCGAGTAATTGGCCATTTGGTGCCCCGCCACCGTTTGGTGTCATGCAGTTCCAGTAGAGAACATGGTTATAAAACCCTCCGCCATTGTTGCGCAGTGCTGGAGATAGCTGAGAGATCTGGCTGAACATGCTTGCAAGCTCTGCGGATTCAAATTCTGTCCCTTTTACTGCGGCGATAAACTTGTCGTAGTAAGTACGGTGGTGCTTGCTGTAGTGCACTTCCATGGTTTTGGCGTCAATGTAAGGCTCTAATGAGTCGTATGAGTAAGGCAGTTCTGGGAAGGTGTGAGACATAGTAAATCCTCCATAATTGAAGGATTTACTATAAATGATAATGAGATCCATTATCAACTAAGTGTTTGTAGGGTTATTTTTCTGTTCCTACCGGGAGGGTGATTTCTACGCTTAATCCACCTAGCGAGCTACGCTTCGCCACTATTGAACCGCTATGTTGACGAATCGCGCTTTCGGTTATGGTCAAACCAAGGCCTGTTCCCCCGCTGTGTCTATCTCGAGCGGTGGATACACGATAGAAGGGGCGGAATATGGCATCTAGCTCTTGCTCTGGTACGCCTTCACCATTGTCATCAACAGCAATCATAATCTGTTGATTGGATTCAGTGAAAGTGACTTCAATTTGGTCTTTACCGTAGTAGATAGCATTTCTAACAATATTGTCCAATGCACTCATTAGCAGTTTTGGGTTGCCTGAAATCAGTCGATCTGGGATAGCACTATATAAGAGCGTTTTGTCCATTTGTTCTGCTTCAAACTGAGCATCAGAAAGAATCGCCTCCCACAAACTAGTCATAGGTTGTTCTTCTCGGGTAAGGTGGCTATCCACTTGCATTCGAGACAACTCTAGTAGTTCAGCAATCATCTGCTCTAAACGCTGTGCTTCGGTATCAATTCGGCTTAACTCTGGACTTTCCCCTTGTTTACGTGTTGCTAGGGCGTTGGCCATACGTAATCGTGTCAGCGGAGAACGTAGCTCATGAGAAATGTCTGAAAGCAGCCGCTGCTGACCAGAAATCATCTGGTTAACGGCTTCCACCATTTGGTTAAAGCTCGCACCCGCTTGGCGGAACTCGCTTGTCCCTTTCTCTAAGCTTGGATCTACGACAAACTCGCCCTTAGCCACGCGTTTTGCTGCGCGTTCTAGTTTTCGAGCTGGTTGGCTAAGAGCCCACGCAAGCCAAAGGAGCAAAGGCGTACTGACTAGCATGACCGCGAACAGCAGTTGAAAAGGTTTATCAAACATTCTGAGCAGGAACGGAGGTGGCTCGTTCCACTTTACCCCGATATACAGCAGCAAATCTTGTTTGGCTAGGGTGACGGGTAGCGGACCTGCAACCATGTAATGCCCATAGAGCTTTTGTTGCGGTTGGCCTGGAACTTCAACACTTGTAATGAAGTTTTGCAATGCTCGGTAGCGGTAGTTTTTTCGGTCTTGCGTCGTCAGTATGTTGCCATCTTTATCTGTAACGAAGAAGCGAGGTCTAGGATCTTTTGGCGAACGTTTCGGACCTTCAAGTTTAAATAGTATCTTGGCTAAGTTATCTTCTTGCGCATATTTGCGCTCAATACTTTGGGTTATCTCAACCAGTCGACTGTAATGATCGGCTGGAATATCGCGCGCTTTTCTCGGATCAAGGTGCGGCAGTGACAAAACTGCCACCAAAACAAGAAACATGGTAAACCAGAAAATGGCGAAAATGCGTCCATATAAACTGGTGATCTTGGGTAGGCGCATCAATCTTCCTCAACTAATAGGTAGCCACGTCCGCGTAAGGTCTTAATACGGGATTTACCATCGCTTCGTTCAGGAAGCTTTTTACGTAGATTAGACACATGCATATCGATGGCGCGATCAAATGCTGCAAGGCGTTTTCCTAAAACATCCAGGCTTAATGTCTCTTTGGTTAATGTTTCCCCGGGGTTTTGTACAAAGTGACTCAACAATGCAAATTCAGTCGTGGTCAATTCAATTTGTTGGCCTTGGCAATAGGCTTCTTGTTTACCGGGAAAAACTTGAATGTCTTGATACTCGATACAGTCACTTCGTTTATCTGACTTTGCTGTGGAGCTAGACTGTGTTCTACGTAAGATCGCGCGAATCCTAGCCAATAGCTCCCTATCACTGAATGGTTTTGGAAGATAGTCATCAGCACCAAGCTCCAAGCCTATTACGCGATCAATCTCTTCACCTTTCGCTGTGAGCATAAGAACAGGCGTTTCCCAGTTCTCTCTAAGCCGTTTCAATGTTTCCATGCCATTTAGCTTCGGCATCATGACATCAAGTAGAATCAAATTTATGTTGCTATCGAGCTTTGCTAAGCCTTCTTCTCCATTGTTGGCTTCAGTCACATCAAAACCTTCGAAGGTCAAAACTTCTTTGAGCAAACTAGTTAGCTCTGTGTCGTCATCAATGAGCAAGATATGTGGCATTACAAAATCTCTTCTTAAAGGGGATAGGTTAAGTTTACTTGGAAACCAGTGGCAAATTTAGTCGCAATTTTACTCTTTACGATTCTTTACGCTCTCTAAACACTGCTTTACGCAGCAGATCGTATTCTACAATCAAGCGCTGCAGAGAAAGGCAGCTCAACCTAACAAATACAGTGAAAGGTACGATTATGAAAATGGCAAAGAAATTAGTAGTAGCGGCAGTAGTTCTTCCTCTAACCCTAGGTACTGCAAGTGCCTTCGCATTTGGTGGTAAAGATCACAAGAAAGGCGGCCATGGTGAATGTGGTGGTGGTTTTGACCGTGGCATCATGCGTCAACTTGACCTGACTGATGCGCAGAAAGATCAGTTAAAAGAGATGCGTGAAGCGGGCAAGAAAGAGATGAAAGCAAACTTCCAAGCGAACTTCTCTGAGCGTCAGGCGGAGATGCAAGCCCACCAAGAAAAAGTTCAGCAGCTAGTCTTAGCGGATAACTTTGATCAAGCGGCAGCTGACGAGCTCGCGAAAGTGATGGTTGAGAAACAGAGTGAACGTAAAGTGAAAATGCTTGAGAAGCAACATCAGATGCTAAGCATTCTAACACCAGAGCAAAAGGCGAAGTTTGTTGAACTGCAAAAAGAGCGTGCAGGTAAATGTGCAGAAAAAATGCAGAAGCGTTTTGCAAACAACTAATGATTATTGAATAGAGAAAGCGGCCTACTGGCCGCTTTTTTTATGCCATTTTTATTCAACATTTGAAGGGTTATACTAAGGGTATGTTTGTTTATTGCTCAATCGTTTATGAAACATGATTATGCTCGCTTAGTAACAATGGCTGCTTGGACTGCGACCATAGTGGCGACTTTATTGTTAATTGTTAAAGTTGGGGCTTGGTGGGTAACTGGTTCAGTTAGCTTGCTTGCATCTTTAATTGACTCACTACTGGATATTGCGGCTTCGTTAGTGAATCTAGTTGTGGTTCGTTACTCTCTTCAGCCTGCTGATAGGGAACATACCTTTGGCCATGGTAAAGCCGAGTCTCTTGCCGCCCTAGCGCAGGCAATGTTTATTTCCGGTTCTGCGGTTTTCCTTATTCTCAATGGTATTGAGCGATTCTTTAGGCCGCACGATCTGCAGTCACCAGAGTACGGTGTCTATGTCAGTCTGTTTGCCATTGTGGTGACGTTTGGTTTAGTCACTTTCCAAAAGCATGTCGTGAAGAAAACCGGTAGCCAAGCGATCGCCGCAGACTCTTTACATTACCAGTCAGATCTCTATATGAATGCCGCGATCATGTTAGCACTTGGGTTAAGTTGGTTTGGCATTACCCAAGCTGACGCGGTGTTTGCTGTCGGTATTGGTGTCTATATTTTGTATAGCGCGTTCAAAATGGTTCAAGAAGCGACTCAAACGTTACTGGATCGAAAATTGCCTGATAGTGAGTTGAGTGATATTCGTCAGGTTTGTATCTCTGTTGAAGGGGTGTTAGGTGTGCATCAACTTCGGACTCGCATGTCAGGACCGACCCGATTCATTCAGTTGCATTTAGAGCTCGAAGATCAATTGGCATTAATTGAAGCGCATCGAATCTCTGATGAGGTAGAAGCAAAACTACTTGAACTGTTTCCAGAATCAGATGTACTGATCCATCAAGATCCTTATTCGGTCGTACTAGGCGAAGAGAAAGAGCAAAAGTCTCAAGGGTGGTAGTTGCCTTCGCGCGACAAAGCGCAACTTATTGACTATCTTTTCAGCGGGTTCACTTTTAACTGTGATCCTGATGTGTATCAATTAAGTGAAATCGCAAAGCTGTAATACTCTTACATAAGTAGAAAAGTTACATAATTTCGTGCAAATAAAAGTAGTATTCCTAACTAGGAAAGGTAACATATTGCACAGTTAAAGGAATTCAGTCAGCTGCTTTGTGTAAGCTGCTGACGTAAAAATTGAAATAAGATTCCCAAAAATCGAGGGTGAGCATGATTAAGAAGATCGGTGTCTTAACAAGTGGCGGTGACGCACCTGGTATGAACGCAGCTGTTCGTGGCGTAGTACGTACTGCACTATCTGAAGGTTTAGAAGTATACGGTGTATTTGATGGCTACCTAGGCCTATACGAAGATCGTATCGAAAAACTAGATCGTTCAAGCGTTTCTGACGTGATCAACAAGGGTGGTACTTTTCTAGGTTCTGCACGTTTCCCTGAGTTTAAAGAAGTGGAAGTGCGCCAGAAAGCTATCGAGAACCTACAAAAACATGGCATTGAAGCGCTAGTAGTTGTGGGTGGTGACGGCTCTTACATGGGCGCTAAGAAGCTAACTGAAATGGGCTACCCATGTATTGGTCTTCCGGGCACGATCGATAACGATATTGCAGGTACTGATTACACTATCGGTTACCTAACAGCACTTAACACTGTTATTGATGCGATTGACCGCCTACGTGATACTTCTTCTTCGCACCAACGTATTTCTATCGTTGAGATCATGGGCCGCCACTGTGGTGACCTAACGCTAATGTCTGCGATTGCTGGTGGTTGTGAGTACATCATCACGCCAGAAACAGGTCTAGATAAAGAGAAGCTGATCAGCAATATCCAAGACGGTATTGCGAAAGGTAAGAAGCACGCAATCATTGCTCTAACTGAGCTGATGATGGATGCAAACGAGCTAGCGAAAGAGATCGAAACGGCAACGGGTCGTGAGACTCGCGCGACGGTTCTTGGTCATATTCAACGTGGTGGTCGCCCAACAGCATTTGACCGTGTTTTAGCTTCCCGTATGGGTAACTACGCGGTTCACCTTCTGATGGAAGGTCACGGTGGTCGCTGTGTTGGTATTCAGAAAGAGCAACTTGTTCACCACGACATCATTGATGCGATTGAGAACATGAAGCGCCCCGTTCGTAATGACCTATTCAAGGTTGCTGAAGAACTGTTCTAAGCCTCACGCGAGCAGATAATAAAAAGCCAGTAGGGAAACCTACTGGCTTTTTTCGTTTTGCTTAGTGTTAATTAATTGAGGTTAGTTAACCAGCATGGTTGAAAGTACGTAACCGACCGTTGTTGCGGTGATGACACCAATAAAGCCTGGCAATAAGAAACTGTGGTTGAGCACATATTTACCAATCTGTGTTGTTCCTGAGCGGTCGAAGGTAATTGCGGCTAAGTCACTAGGATAGAACGGGAAGAAGAAATAGGCATAGCAAGCTGGCAGTACACCAATTAGTACTGGGGCTGGAATTCCCATTGCAAAGCCAAGTGGTAGCATGATGGTTAACACCGCTGCTTGGCTCTTGAGGAACACGGATACAACGAACATTGCAATGGCAAAGGTCCAAGGGTGCGCCGCAACGATATCGCTAACCAAGCTAATCAGATACGGTTTGTGGAAGCCAATAATTGTGTCGCTCATCCAAGCGATACCAAAGATGATGATCACTGCGGTCATACCGGCGATAAATACATTGCTGTGGACGATCTTCTTCGGTTCAACTTTGGTGGTTAATAGAATCAGCGCACCAACGGAAAGCATCAAGAACTGAATTGCCACTGACATTTTCACGCCGTCTGGCAGAAGACCTAAATCTTTACCAAACATCGCGACAAAGATAACCGTTGCGATCCCCGCTAAGAAGATAGTTAGGCCTTTTTTAGCAATACCTTCATGCGCTGGGTCGTCATCTTCTTCACTTGTAGCATCGATCAGCTGAGCCTTGAATTCTGGATCTTGGCAACGCTCAATAAACGCAGAGTCTTGATCAAGCTCTTTACCTCGCTTTAGACTCCATAAACAGCCGACCAGTACACCTATTAAGGTGGCAGGAATGGTGACTAACAGTACGTTAACGAGACTAATATCCAAATGGTTATCGGCTGCAGTGGCCATTACCACTGCTGCTGCAGCAGCGATTGGGCTAGCGGTAATGCCCATTTGCGAGGCAACGGTTGCCATCGCCATTGGTCGCTCTGGACGTATGCCTTTCTTGTAAGCGACATCGTAAATTACAGGTAGCAAAGGGTAGACAGAGTGGCCGGTACCTACCAAGACGGTTAATGAGTACGTACATAGAGGTCCAAGAAATACGATTTGGCTTGGGTGCTTTCGTAATAGTCGCTCAGCAAATTTGACCAGTAGTTTGAGGCCCCCCGTCGCTTCTAAAGTGGCCGATGCGGCAACGACGGCGAGAATGATCAGCATGACACTGATAGGAGGTGAGCCGGGAGCGACACCGAATACAAATGCGAGAACCGAAACCCCGAGGCCCCCGAGTAGACCAAACGCAATGCCTCCGTGGCGGATACCAATAAAGATTACCGTCAGAAGCAGGAGCATATGTACGTAGAACATAATCAAACCCTACAAAATAACTAAAGTGCTGATTATGCTACCCAAAAGTGGTAGGTCGAAATGTGAAGTTCTGTGACTATCTTGCACAGGCTTTTCGTTTTCGACCTCTTCCTTGTTTTTTATCAATTTGCGGCGCAGTAATCGAAGCTAGGTAGTGATTTCGCCGCATGGATCATGAATTTCGTCTAGATACTTTCCTACTTTGGAATTTTTGGTGCACACCACGTCGTAGTGCTTTAATGCGGTTTTCTGCTCTGTCTACACCGAGTAACACGCTTAAAACCAATACCGTGATCACCACTGATTGCTGTAAATAACCTAGGCCAATCATCATGCCTAACGCTGCTAGCACCCAGATTACCGCTGCGGAAGTGACTCCGTGAATCTTCCCGTCTAGAGTCATCATGACCCCAGCTCCGAGAAAGCCAACGCCTGTGATGATTTGTCCCAATACGCGGGCTTGATCAAGCGTGTTTGGTGATAGAGACACCGCCATAGACATAAAAAAGTAAGTGCCTGAGATCACGAGGATCGAAGTTCGGATGCCCACAGGCTTGCCTCTAGTTTGACGTTCCACACCGACTAAAATGCCGTTGATTGCGCAGCAAAGTAGTGCTGGCCAACTGAATGGGCCAAGGTCGAGTAGTTGTTCGATAGTTGGTTGCATAGTGACCTCCAAAACGCCGGAGTATGCATACAATAGACCTGTCTATCGAACAAAAGATTTTTGTCATCAAGACAAAACCTAGCAACCGGTATCAGTGAGTTCAAAACTTGGTGGTGCGGAAGAGGTAGCTTCGGTATAACGTAAGAAACAGTGATGACTTGGATCTATCATCGAGCGTGTCATAAAGCGGATCCAGTTATTTGCTGGATTGTTATGGAAATACCATTCTGCCGGAACGTCTGGGTCAAAAATCGCATCGGAAAAAGTGCTGACAATTAATCGACTCCATGTATTTGCAGAATCTGCTGCTGGGTAACCCCAGGCGAGCAAAACATTATCGCCATCTATGTTGATTGTTGCTTGGCTTACTCTATCTAAGCCTTGTTGAATCGCCAGAGGGTGAATCATGTCTACCGCGCTTTGCATGCCACCTTGAAGTCCCACTAGTGCTGAAATACGGGCATCAGATTGGAGGCTAATAAAACGTGGTAATGCTGTTACAGCCAAGGTAGCCAGCACGGCGATGACAACAATCAGTTCGATGAGGGTAAAACCGTTGCGTTTCATGATTACTCTAAATGTAAATCCAATGGTGTTTTACTTGCTCGGCCGCCAATCTCTCGAGTGAGCTTAGGGACCAAATAACCTGACACTCGTTCAATGACGCCTGCCATAATCTTTTTGGCGTCTTGGTCAGAGACAAAAAAGTGTGCAGCACCTTGAACTTTATCTAGCACATGGATGTAGTAGGGTAGTATGCCTGCATCAAATAAGGCTTCACTTAGATCCACTTGCGCATCAACACTATCATTTACACCTTTGAGCATCACGCCTTGGTTGAGAAGGGTAACATCGGCTTGCTTAAGAACAGTTAAAGCACTTCTCAATTCAGCGTTGATCTCTTGGGCATGATTAATATGAGTGACCAAAATCACTTGTAAGCGGGTAGCGGAGAGAGTTTCAACTAATGCTTCTGTGACTCGTGCCGGAAGGACGACTGGTAAGCGTGAGTGGATTCGCAGGCGCTTTATATGAGGAATATCAGCAATATGATTGATCAACCATTGTAATTCCGCATCTTTGGCCATGAGTGGGTCTCCGCCGGACAAGATCACCTCATTGAGCTCTGGGTGTTGCTGAATATAGTCGAGGCTTTGCTGCCACGCCGTTTTATTGCCCTTATTTTCTTGGTAAGGAAAATGGCGACGGAAACAGTATCGGCAATTGATCGCACAGCCACCTTTCACGATCATTAGTGCTCGGTTTCTATATTTATGCAGTAATCCCGGGATCGAGTTGTTCTGCTCTTCAAGCGGATCATTGGAGTAGCCTTGGTGAACTTCAAACTCTTCTGATAACGGCAATACTTGACGCAAAAGTGGATCGAAGGGATTGCCTTTTTCCATTCTATCGACAAAACTTTGCGGCACACGCTGTGCAAAAAGCTTTCTAGCTTCGAAGCCCTGTTGCCAAGGCTCAGGATCGATTTCAAGCTGATCGAGCAATTTTGCAGGATCAGAGATCCCATTCGCTAGCTGTTTGAGCCAGTTTT